>Ga0105054_10000101_pt1 | contig 103234 bp, 96 predicted proteins | sample BON02_FD_78091 | JGI IMG/M metagenome (GOLD analysis project Ga0105054, IMG submission 78091) | Freshwater microbial communities from Lake Bonney liftoff mats and glacier meltwater in Antarctica - BON-02 (megahit assembly) | ecosystem: Environmental > Aquatic > Freshwater > Ice > Glacier...
AGCCCGGCGAAAATCAAGCGAATACGAAACTGCCATCGACAAATCCTCCTGCCGAACAGGAGAATCAGAGTTCGAAGCAAAAGGGAATCCCTCACGATTCCTTTTGTCGCGGATGTGCTTTAAGCCCGTCGCATCCGCGCGCGTGACACCCGAGACGTCCCTGCCTCTCCGCCGGAAAACCGCGCCGCGTATCGGCCTGTTCAATATCCGCCCTGTCGCCGATCGCGTGCCGCCCACGCCGCCCACAGGCCCGCGCGGCGTGTCCACGCGTGCACGCGTCTTGAAGCCGGACCTCACAACCGACGCGTTCCTGCGCCGCATCGCCCGCATCGAGGCGGCCATGGCAGATCCTGATACGCATGCGGTCCGTCTCGCCCGGCATCTCGCAACGCCTGAGCACAGACCAAAACCAGCGCCTCGGCCCAAGGCCCGGCCACGCCCGCCATCGCTCCGCGCGACCGCCTCGCAACGCAGCATTCTTTGCCTGCAACCGCATTGGCCGCCGGGCCATGTGTCTCGAAAATCAGAACTGCACAGCCGCCATGCGCGGCCGCTGGCGCCGGTGGAGATGAGCCTCCTTCAGAAGGTCAGCTCAGGCCCAGCGCCTTCAGCGCATCCGACACGCCTTGCATGCGCGGCTTCATGTCATCGGCCAGGTGCGCGTGCGTCGGGATGTAGAACAGGCCCAAGTCCATGCCCTTCAAGGCAATTTCCGCACACCGCTCCGGCATGATCAGGCCCAGTTCCGGCGGTGCCTTTGACGGGTCCGGCAAATGCTTCTCGATCAGCGCCGTATAGACCGCGCCCGGCATCAGCACATGCACGTCCAGCGGCACAGTGCCGCTGGCAAACTCGTCCCGCATCCATTCCGCCATGACCAGAACGCCATGCTTGGTCGCGCCATACAGGCCCAGCCCGTTGCCCTTGACCGCCGCCGGCACGCTCAGCGAATTCTCGGACCCCGTAATCATCAGCCGCCCCTCGCCGCCACTGGCTTCCAGCCAGCGCGCATAGGCCTGCGCCACGCGCAGGTTCGCGAACAGGTTCACCTCGAACAGGCGCTCGGCCCGCTCATCCAGTTCCTGCTTGAGCAGCCGCCGATTGAGACCGATCCCCGCATTCGAACAGACGAGGTCCAGCCGGCCCTGCCACGTGCCCGCATCATGGATCAGCGTGGCCGCCGCATCATGGTCAGCCATGTCACAGACAACCGCCAACGCGTCCGCGCCAAGACCGTCCGCCGTCTCCCGCACGCCGTCCTCATTGATGTCGGCGCAGACGACTTTCGCGCCGCGCGCCACCAGTGCCTGCGCCAGCGCCCGGCCAATGCCGGAGCCGGCCCCGGTCACCAGTGCCGCCTTGCCTTTATAATCGATCATGTGCGCCCTCCCCGGGCTCTATTCGTCAGCGAACTTGCCAGCGCGCTTTTGCAGTCCGGCCATCACGGCCTCGATCTGGTTCTTGCCACCCATCAGCTGATCCTGCGCAACAGACTCCGCCTGCAATGCCTCGGCATCCGACTTGTCGCCGATCTCGTTGTACAGCTTCTTCGCCGCCTGCACCGCGCTCGGGCTCTTCTCGGCAATCAGGCGCGCCAGGTTCATGGCGTCCTCATAGGGCGTCTCGGACAGCTTCGTCGCGAACCCGTATTCCAGCGCCTGCGTCCCGGAGAAGATACGACCGGTATATGTCAGCTCCCGGATAATATCCTCGCGCGCCAGCCGCCGCATGATCGCGGTTGAGCTCATGTCGGGCACAAGGCCCCATTTGACTTCCAGGATCGACAGTTTCGTCTCTGGGTGCACGATCCGGATATCCGCGCCCAGCGCCACCTGGAAGCCCCCGCCCAACGCGACGCCATGCAAGGCGGCAATCACCGGCACACGCAGGCTGTGCCATCCCCACACGGCCTGCTGCGCGCGGTTGGCAATCCCATGTGTTCGCGGCGCCAGTCCGCCACCCGCAACACTGTTCCCGCTCCGCTTACCCTCGGCCATCTTGCCGAAATTGCCCATATCGAGCCCCGCACAGAACGCCCGGCCCTGCCCCGAAAACACGACAACCCGCACCGACTTGTCGGCATTGATCTCGTCAGCCGCCGAGATCAGCCGCGAGAACATCGCGTCGTCCAGCGCGTTCATCTTGTCTTCGCGCACGAGGCGCACATCGGCGACGCCATTGTCGATGAAGATATTTATGCGGTCGGTCATCCTGGAATTCCTGTCCTATTATGATTCATCCTATGCCCCCTGACAGGCATACTCAACGTGTCGGCGCTCAGCGCGTGTCCATCAGGTTGCGCGCCACCACCATGCGGTGCACTTCCGACGGGCCGTCATAGATTCGCATGTTGCGGATACGCCCGGCAAACAGGTGCAACGGCATCTCTTTGGTCATGCCCATCGCGCCGAAACACTGCATGGCATTGTCGATAATCTCCTGCGCCATCTCGGTCGCATAATATTTCAGCATCGAGATTTCGGTCCGCACGTCCTTGCCGGTGTCCAGCCTCCACGCGCAATCATAGGCCATCAGGCGCGCGGCATGAATCTTGGCTGCGCCGTCGGCTACCCACCATTGCACCGCTTGGCGCTGCGACAGTTTCTGGCCAAATGTCACCCGCTGAGGGGCATAGTCGATCATCATGTCGAGCGCCCGCTGCGCCGCGCCGATGCACCAGGCCGCCATCTCCATCCGGCGCGTGCCGAGGCGCACCTGCATCGGCCCGAAGCCATCGCCTTCCTTGCCCAGCAGTTTCCAGCCCGGCACCCGGCAATCCTCCAGCACGACCTCATAAGTATACTCGCCGCCCAGCATCGGAATGCGCCGAAGCACATTGAAGCCCGGCGTATCGCGGTCAATCAGGAAAGCCGACATGCCGCCCCGCGCCCGCTTCACCGGATCAGTGATCGCCATCAGGATCGTGAAGTCGGCCTCCGCGGCCCGTGTGATCCATATCTTGCGGCCATTGATCACCCAGTCGTCGCCATCCTTCACCGCCTTGGTCAGCATGCCCGCCGGGTCCGCACCGGCACCCGGCTCGGATATGCCGATCGCCGAAATCGTCTCGCCCCGCGCATAAGGCTCCAGATAGGCCGTTCGCTGGTGGTCGTTGACCGCAGTCATCAGCATCCGCAGGTTCGGTGAATCCGGCGGCAGCGTATATTGCGCCACGGTCGAACCAAGCGCCTCGTTCACACCCACCAGCGCCACATGCGGCAGGCCCATGCCACCCGACTCTTCCGGGGCATCAAGGCTCCACAGGCCCATCTCTTTCGACACTGTGTCGAGCCGCGTCCGTTCGCCCTCAACAAGGTGCGAGCCTTGTCCTTCGGCATCGCGCGCCAGCACGCCAGCTTCCAGCGGCATCAGTTCGTCCCGCACGAAACGCTGCACGAGGTCGCGCAGCATCCGGTATTCTTCGGCCAGTTCAAAATCCATGACGCATTCCTCGTCCGTTACCAGCCTGCTTGTTCATGGGTTCAGGCCGGGAATTCCAGCCCTTCCATCGCGCCAGTACTGCGCCAGCCATTGAGGATGGCAAAATAGGCGTTCGATCCCGCCCCATAGGACGTGTTCTGCCGCGCCATGTTGCTCAGCTTGCCCTCATTATTGTAATAGCCCGGTGTGCATTCCTCGAGGAATTTCTCGCGCATCATCGCCTTGCTCACAATCTCGTCGACCCAAGCCTCTTCCGCCTCAACGCTCACTTCGAACACTTTCGCCTGCCGCCTCTCTGCTTCCGACACGAGATAGGCAATCTGCTTGGCCTGCTCGTCCAGCAGGTGCGGATAATTGGCCGTGAAGCCGGCCTGCGTCGTGCCCATGACGATCAGGTTCGGGAACCCGTTCACCAGCATGCCGTGCAGGCTGCGATAACCATCGGCCCAATGCTCCGACAATTTGCGCCCGTCGCGCCCGCCGACATCGTAGCCGGCCCGCCGCGTGTATTCAGTGCCGACTTCAAAACCGGTCGCATATATCAAGCAGTCGATCTCATACGTCTCGCCATTGGCGATGATTGCATTCTCCGTGATTCGCTCAACGCCCCGGCCTTGTGTATCGACCAGCGTGACATTGTCCCGGTTGAAGGTCGGCAGATAGCCGTCATGGAAACAGGGCCGCTTACAAAACTGGCGATACCACGGCTTCAGCGCCTCGGCGGTGGCCTTGTCCTTGACGATCTCGTCAACGCGGGAGCGTACCTGTTCCATTTTCTGGAAATCGGCAATCTCGGCCAGCTCGGCCAGGTGCTCCGGGCTGAGATCCTTGTTACCCTCCTGCGAGGCGATAAACAACAGGTTACGGATGATATGCGTCCAGCCATCCATCACCAGGTCCTGCGGCGCAAATCCGCCCGAGACCAGCGTGTTGAAATTCTCCATCCGGTCCTTGTGCCACCCGGCCTCCAGGCTTTTCGCCCAGTCAGAATCCGTCGGCTTGTTGTCGCGCACGTCAATCGAAGACGGCGTGCGCTGGAACACGAAGAGATGTTCGGCCCCTTCTGCGATATGCGGCACGCACTGCACCGCCGTCGCGCCCGTCCCGATAATCCCGACGCGCTTGCCCTTCAGGCCGGTCAGCCCGCCCGAGGAATCGCCGCCCGTATAATCATAGTCCCAGCGGCTGGTATGGAAGCTGTGCCCCTTGAAACTCTCGACACCCGGAATGCCCGGCAGCTTGGGCCGGTTCAGCGGCCCGTTCGACATCGCGACATGATCCGCCGTCATCCGGTCGCCGCGGTCCGTCTCGATCACCCAGACGTTCGCTGTGTCGTCCCAGTTCAGGCCGGTGATTTCAGTCTGCATGCAGGCCTTTTCATACAGGTTGTACTGGTTCGCGATGCGCCGGCTGTGTTCGAGGATTTCCGGCGCCTTCGAATATTTTTCGACCGGGAGATAACCCGTCTCCTCAAGCAGCGGCAGGTAGATGTAGCTTTCGATATCGCAGGCTGCGCCGGGATAGCGGTTCCAGTACCAGGTGCCACCAAAGTCGCCGCCCTTTTCGATGATCCGAATGTCTGCAACGCCGGCATCGTGCAGCCGCGCTCCGGCCAGCATCCCGCCAAATCCGCCACCAATGATCACGACATGTGTGTGATCGGTCAGCGGCGCCCGCTCGACCCGTTTGACATAGGGGTCTTCGATATAATGCGCGAAATCGCCCGCCATGTTGACGTATTGCTCGTTGCCATCGTCGCGGAGGCGCTTGTCGCGTTCTTCGCGATATTTCGCCCGCAACTCGTCCGGATCAAGTCCGAGCCCTTCAACCACATTGTCCAAGGCCATAGCGCGTCACTCCCATTGACTGCATTTCCGGGCACTTTCGGCCCATGAAATTGCGGAGACCGTCGCACGGTGCGAAGTCTCTCTCTGTGGCGAGTTTACCCGACTATTCCCCCCTGCAAATCTATTCCCTTGCGGAACCTGACGCGCTGTCTCTTGCGGCCCGGGCGCGAAAGGCGAGCGCATCACATCAGGCCCGACGGCTCCCACCCGGACAGTATCGCAATCTCGGCCCCGCTTTCCGTCTCTTCATTCGTCGACAGCCCCTGCGACAGCAGGCTTTCCCATGCCTCCTCGGCATCATCGGCAAAGTCGAACCGCTCGAGGTCCGTCTCTGCGATCACGCCTGCTTCGACAAGCGCCTCGAAATTCACGATCTTGTTCCAGAACGCCCGGTCATACAGCACGACCGGCATCTTCGGAGACTTGCCGGTCTGGTTCAGCGTCAGCAGCTCGAACAATTCATCCAGCGTGCCGAACCCACCCGGAAAGACAACCAGCGCACGCGCCCGCATCGCAAGGTGCATCTTGCGCATGGCGAAATAGTGAAACTGAAGGCACAGGTCCGGCGTGATGTAGGGGTTCGGCTCCTGCTCGAATGGCAGGGCGATGTTGAACCCGATCGTCACCGCACCGGCATCCTGTGCGCCGCGATTGGCCGCCTCCATCACGCCTGGTCCGCCGCCTGTGGCGATCACATTGGTGCGCCAGCCGTCATTCTCCGCCAGCGCCCCGCCGCGCGCAGAGGCCAACCAGCCAAACTCGCGCGCCGCCGCATAGACCCGCGCCTGCCATTCATTGCCATCCTCGCGCACGCGGGCGCTTCCGAACACGACAATCGTCGAGAGGATTTTCGACGCCCGCAAATGCTGCTCGGCCTTGGTATATTCCATCATGAAGCGCGCACCGCGCATGGAATCGCCCAGGATGAAATCCTGGTCCAGCGCCGAGAGGCGATAGGCGGCTTCCTGCTCGTGCTTGTTCATCCGGCCGGCTCCTTGTCCTATCGGCGCTCGGTCACCTCTGGTCGGCAACCGGGGCCATGCCACTGTCCGCGATACCGTGCGACCGCCGCGTTCCCGGCACCCTGATATCCTCGACAAGATCCTGGATATCCTGCGGCGGCGCCTTTGTTGCCAGCGATACCGCAATCCCGACCGCGAGCGACACGAACATGAAGACGAAACCGATCCCTTCCGGCGAAACGCCAAGGAACCAATCGGCCGCCCCCGCTGCCTTTCCGGCCCCGATCTTGAAGTGCCAGATATAGAGGAAGGTCGGGACGAGGCCTGTCAGCATGGAGGCAATCGCGCCTTCCCGGTTCATCCGTTTCCAGAAGATACCAAGGAAGATCACCGGGAACAGCGAGGCTGCCGCCAACCCGAAGGCAAACGCCACCACCTGCGCCACGAACGCGAGCTTGGCCGAATAGATGCCCATGAATCCGGCAGCGACCACAGCGCCCGCTGCCGCAAAACGCGCCACCCGCAGCTCGGTCTTGTCGTCCATGTCCTTGAACAGGGTTCGCCGGCACAGGTCGTGCGAGATCGAAGACGAGATCACCATCAGCAGGCCAGCCGCCGTCGACAGGGCCGCCGCAAGGCCGCCCGCAACCACCAGGCCGATTACCCAGCCGGGCAGGTTTGCAATCGACGGATTAGCGAGCACGAAAATATCCCGGTCGAGCTTGGTGACTTCATTGTCGGCACCGGCCCGGTACTGGATCCGGCCATCGCCATTCTTGTCCTCGACCGCAAGCAGGCCCGTCTTCTCCCAGTCTTTGAACCATTTCGGGATAGGCTTGCCGCCAGCCGCAACAATTGCCGCCGCCTCGGTGTCGTAATTGTCGAGACTTTCGACATAGGTCGACTCGTTCACCGTATCGATGAAGTTGAGGCGCGCGAATCCTGCCACTGCCGGCGCCGTCGTGTACAGGAGCGCGATGAAGACCAGCGCCCATCCCGCCGAGACCCGCGCCGCACCGGCACTGGACACAGTGAAGAACCGGATGATCACGTGCGGTAGGCCCGCCGTGCCGAACATCAACGCGCCGGTAATGGCGAACATGTCGAACATGGACTTGTCGGTGCTTGTATATTCCTTGAAGCCGAGATCGGTCACGACCTGGTTCAGCTTTGCCAGCATCGACACATCCTCGCCCTTCACATCGGAGATGAAGCCGAGCTGCGGGATCGGATTGCCGGTGATGATCAGCGAAATGAAGATCGCGGGCACAGTGTACGCAAAGATCAGCACGCAATACTGGGCCACCTGCGTGTATGTGATCCCCTTCATGCCGCCGAGCACCGCGTAGACAAAGACGATGCCCATGCCGACATAGATACCGGTATTGAACTCGACCCCGAGGAAGCCGGAAAAGGCAACGCCAACGCCCTTCATCTGTCCCGCAATATAGGTGAACGAGACGAACAGGGCGCAGATCACCGCGATCATCCGCGCGGTCGTCGAATAGTACCGGTCGCCGACAAAGTCCGGCACCGTAAACTTACCGAATTCCCGCAGGAAAGGCGCCAGCAACAGCGCCAGCAGCACATAGCCGCCCGTCCACCCCATAAGGTAGACCGAGCCGCCATAGCCCATGAAGGCAATCAGGCCCGCCATCGACAGGAACGAGGCCGCCGACATCCAATCGGCTGCCGTCGCCATCCCGTTGACCACGGGATGAACGTCATGGCCGGCGACGTAGAAGTCGTCGGTCGATGCAGCCCGCGCCCAGATCGCGATGCCGATATAGATGGCGAACGTGCCGGCGACGAAAATATAGGTCCACATTTCCTGTGACATCGCGCTCACCCCTTCACGCCGAATTTGCGTTCAAGTCGGCGCATCGCCACGCAATAATAGAAAATCAGTGCGACGAAGACGTAGATAGAACCGTTTTGGGCAAACCAGAACCCCAGCGGCGCCCCGCCGATCGATACCTGGTCCAGAACGTCGCGAAACAGGATGCCCGCGCCAAACGAGACTATGAACCAGATCGCGAGCAGGGACAGCGTCAGGCGGAGCACCGCCCGCCAATAACCCTTGCCGTCTATTTCAGCCGCATCTTTCGACATGTTCGTCCTCCCAAAGCCGTGTTCTTGTCGCACGAAGTCACCCGCACACTACACGCTGCACTGCCACGAAGCAGATGAACAGTTCAACTTTGGACTTCATCCTCGCCAGTCTCATCTCCACTTGTGCGATTGGCGCGAACATGTCGCCATTCGGCAAGGCCCCCGATGATCAGCCAGACAGACAGGACCAGCCCGCCGGCGAGGTAGACCTCGGCAATCCCCAGCCCCGGAGTCAGGATGGCCCGCGCCAGCCGCAGCGCGAAGGTCAGCCCCAGCAAAAGGCCGAGCGCGATCATGATATGGTGCTTCACGGTCCGTATCTTTCATGCCCGGCATGCACGGCGCACACCCTTAAAATACAGGCACTCATCCTAGACGCAGTCATCCACCATGGAAACTGTCAGCCATCGGCGAACGTGATCGTTTTTCCGTCCCTGACGACAGTCTCTTCGCGTACCGTGGCAACCCTGTAGGTCGGCAGCAGGACCGTATCGACGGCCACGAAGGCGACGTCTGCCTTCTCCCGTGTGAGCACGACGCGGACATAGCCCTGATGGAAATTGTCGGTCCAGCGCACTTCATCGAGCGACTGCGCAAAAACGCGGTCGAGCTTTTCGGCCGTTTCAGCGTCCCATCCGGATTCGACAAAATCCCCCGGCGAAGACACGCCCGCCGTGCCCAGTTCCAGCCCCATCGCTCGCCCCTCGCCGTCGTTCACCGTGTTCGACCAGAAACTGTGGCTGTCACCGGTCAGGAATAACAGGTCTTCCGCGCCAGCCTCCCGGCTCAGCGCATAGAAGGCTTCCCGCGCGGCGGGGTAGCCGTCCCATGTATCGGTATAGAAAGGCAGGTTCCATTTGCCTTTCCAGAATAGGTTCGGCCCGTCGCCCGGTGCCTCGCCCTTCGGTGCCTTGGCCGCGTCGATGCCAAGCGCGGCCACATCCGGCGTCAGCATCCGAGCGATGGGGCTGGCATTGCCGATCAGGCGCCAGGGCTCGCCCGCCGCCACGGACTGCGCCAATCCCTCGGCAAGCGTGGCCTCCATGCGCGGCGAAATCATCGTGCGCGCCGGATCGTTCATCACGTCACGCATGAAGGCGTCGCGGGTCTCCGGCGTCGTGATCGTCTCGTAATAGACGCTGTAATCAACCTGCTGCCCGCGCCCGGTATGGCGCGATTCCAGCGTTACCAGCGTTGCCAGGTCGCCGAACACGTAGGTGCGCCAGAATTCCGCCCGGCTGAAGCCCGGATCGGGCTCACGGATCGGCATCCATTCGTAATAGGCCCGGATCGAAGCGGCCCGTCGCGTTGCCCAGTCACCTTCGGTTTCGGGCTGGTGGTTCTGCGCGCCGCCGGTCCATGGGTTATTCGCACTCTCATGATCATCCCAGCAGGCAATGAAGGGATGCGCGGCGTGCATCGCGCGTGACCCGGCGTCCGTCTTGTACTGGGCATGGCGACGGCGATAGTCGTCCAGCGTGACGATCTCATGCACCGGCTCATGCAGGCGCCCGATGCTGGCGCCGGTTTCCGCGCCCCAGCTGTCAGCCCCGTATTCATAGATATAGTCACCGGTGTGCAGGACCACTTCGATAGCCGCGTCGCGGGCAATCGCGTCATAGGCATTGAAATGACCGAACGGATAGTTCGAGCAAGAAACGAGCGCGATGCCCAGCCTGTCCAGCGAACCAGCGGGCAGTGTTTTCGTCCGGCCGGTGGGCGAGGTCTCGCCAGCGGCGGTGAAACGATAATAATAGATCGCGCCCGGCGCGAGGCCTACCGGGATGACCTTGACCGTATGGTCGGCGGCCGCGCTGGCAGTGGTCTCGCCTTGCACGACGATATCCGTGAATTCAGGATCGCGGGCGAGGATCCAGCTGACAGGCTCTGTCTCGGAGGTCGACGTTACGCGGGTCCACAGGACGACGCTTTCGCTCTGCGGGTCGCCGCTGGCGACGCCGTGGGCAAAGGTAGCCGAACTGTCCGGAACGGTCGGGGATGTCTGTGGTGCCGCGCAGGCCCCGACAGTTCCTGCAGCAATCAGGGCGAGTGTCTGTCGGCGATCCAGTCTGGGCATGTCGGTGTCCTCGGCTTGGCCGCATGTTGCGGTCGTAAGATGGAAAAAGAAAATGAAAAAGGCGGACCCGCAGGGGCCCGCCTCTTCCGGATGCGATATTTCTAGAAGTCTGCCGTGACAGTGAACACAACCGTGCGCGGCGCCGAGACCCAGGCACCGCCGCCCGAAATGCCGCCCAGCCAGTCACCGTCGAACAGGTTGTTCACGGTCAGGCGGAACTCCACGTTCGACAGGTCGTCAGACAGCGCCGAGCCAGAGACACCGGCATACAGGTCGGCGTCGTAATAGCTCTCTGCCGTCCAGGTATTGGCCAGGTCCACGAAGCGGTCATCGACCCATTTCGTCGACAGGCCGGCAAAGAAGTTTCCTTCCCGGTAGTCGGCGCTGAGAACAGCCATGTTCTTGGCGATGCCGGGAACGTCATTGCCCACGATCGTGCTGGTGATATTGCCCGCATTGTCGATCTGGGTGATGCCGGTTGCCACATCCTGTGACACGACGCCCGAACCCAGGATCGTTGCATCACTGATGCTGGTATAGGACGCAAACAGCGACAGCGCATCATTGACGAGATACTCGCCCGAGAATTCGAAACCGCTCGACTCGATACCACCGCCATTCACGTAACCGCCATTCGACGCTTCGAGATAGTCGATGCCGTTGACCGTCTGGTTGGCAATCGCCAGCAGTCGGTTGTCAAAGGTCGAGTCGAAATAGACGGCAGAACCACGCAAGCGGTCGCCGACATAGCGCACGCCGACTTCGATGTTTTCAGATGTTTCCGGATCAGGCGTGCCGCCTGGAGCCAGGACTTCGAGTACCGTGTCCGGGATGGCCTTGAAGTTTTCGGCGTATCCGGCGAACATTTCGACGCCCGGCATGGCGCTTGGCGTCCACGCTGCGCCGCCCGAGAACAGGACATCGGAATCGGTCGATACCGAGAAGTTCAGCGCCGGGTCATTCGGCGTGAATTTGTCGACGCGTTCGATCTCATTGCTAAACTGTTTCATGCCGAGGCGGAACGAAAAGTCCGACACTTTCACGACGTCTTCGATGTACCATTTGAAGGTCGATTGCGGGAACTCACGGCTGTACTGCACCCAATAGGCTCTGGCGTCATATTCCGGGCCGACGCGTGTGTCATTGACCTGGTGCCAGTCGCGGTACTCGTACCGGGTGGCATCTTCATACCAGACGCCGCCGCGAACCGTGTTGTCGATGTTTTCGCCGATCTGCGTGTTCCAGTCCAGATCGACATAGGCCCCCGTGCGCTCTTTCTGGTAGTGTGTGTGACGATAGGACTGGAGAGCCACGGAACCAGCAGGGAAACAGGCCGGATCATATTCCGAGCTTGCGCCGCCATATGGAAAGGTAATCGACGAGACACAGCCGGCCGTGGGGGCCAGCGGCGTACCGGCCGGGTCAACGAATGACACAAGCGGAATGGTCGACGTACCGAACTGGCCGACATTGACCACGTATTGCGGAACCCAGTCGCCGCGCCCGTCATTGTCATGGCGGTAGACACCGGCCTCCAGGTTCACGCCTTCAAACAGCTCCTTTTCACCTTTCAGATAGATCAGGCTGTTCTCGCGCAGCGTGCCCCAGGCCTTGCGGTAGAGCTGGTCGATATACGGGATCCCGGTCCACTCGCCGGTCAGCTGGTCCGAATTCGGGTTGGCCGCAAAATCGTCCGGCGAGAAAAGGCGCTGGTAATTGTTTTCCCACGTATCATCGTATGAGGCGTAGGCGGTCCAGTCGATGCCGAACTGTTCCGTCTGCAGTTTAGCGGCAAAGTGATCGCGCGTATTGTCAGCCGTCTGGGTGACATGGTCGGTGGCCGACTGTGTCGACAGTGAGACCCAGAACTTGGTCTTGTTATCGGCCAGGAAGCCGCTGTCATAGCGACCGTAGAAGCGCTGCGAGTCGAAATCGCCCAGCGAGGCGGACACACGCACGCGGCGCTCGTCGAGCGGGTTCTGCGTGGTGAAGTTCAGCGTACCGCCCAGCGCGTCATTCGAGCGAGCCGCGATGTCGGCGGTGCCCTGCGACACCTCGATGGTGCCGGCGTTCTGAGTGTCGATAAAGCGGTTGGCCTTGGCGCCGCCGCCATAGTTCGACCCACCGTTCGGCAGGCCGTCGATCGTGATGCCGACCTGCTGCTCGCCGAGATTGTTCTGGAATCCGCGAACGGCCACGCCGGTCGACCAGTCATCAAAGCCGAACGCGTCGCCTTCCTGCACCTGCACGCCGGGCAGGTTATCGATCTGCGCCAGGATGCTCGTCACCGGCGACTGTTGCAGCGCCATCGCCTCCGTCGTCTCGGCCGACGAATAGGTCTGCTGCGCGCCGAGCACGACGATCGTCTCCAGCTCGCGCGCTTCTTCATTGGTTTCGACCGCGTCGTCCGCAAAGGCGGTTCCGAGCGCAAGCCCCATGCTGACACTGGCCAGAAGGCCAGCTTTCCAGATTGTATTCATGATTTTCCCCTCGCGGAATATGTGTGACCCAGGCCCGCACAAGTCTGTTCACGTTGGTCCCGAACCAACGCGTTTTGCCTCCCGGAATCCTGTGTCCGAAACGGTTTATGCGGCTGTTGGAGCCAGCTACGACCTGTTGGTGACGCGCAGATGACAGTCGCGGACACGCCGCGAAGGGAAGCTGAAATTTGATAAATGGTTCACACAAGGTCCGGGCATTGAGGCCTTGCCGGGGGGAACTGTAACGGAACGGTGCGGGCCATTCTTCCCTCCAGTATCACCTGATTCTCGAATGAAAAGTCCGTGGGGGCTACAGCGCCAAGCGGGCAAGAAGAGCGCGATCCGCATCAGGGCGGCTCAAGTCGGCAGAAGGCCTCGCCGAACCATTGAACATCCGGCCACTCGCACCAGCCTCGGCAACGACCTGCCCGGATCAGCTGCCCAGTGACACCCGGCGGCGACCTTTGGCCGGTTCGCTCGAATGGCGCAGCATCGTCTGGTATTTTTCAATGTGGGCCATCAGTACATCCCCGCCTTGGTCTGTCGCTGCCCCCCGCAGGACCATGGCATAACCGAGGGCTGAGGACGGACGCAGGTCGTGGGTCGCCAGCACGCCCATGGCCCAGGACAGCATCACCCCATTGGCGAAGAAGGACAGGGTTCTTTCAAGCAAATCCGCAGGTACGTCCGGGTCGAGCAGGCCCTCGCGCTGGGCCGCCTCCAGCAGCATGTGCCACGCCTCACGGTTCTGCTCCAGGCGCTCCGGCGTGGCCAGCCCCGTTTCATTGCCCCCCTGTGCATCCAGCAGGGCCCTCCAGAGCGGCCTGTAGAAATCCGGGTCGTCCGTGAAATAGCTCGTCGCCAGCGCATGGGCATCAAACAGCCGCTCAATGGCATTGGCGGCTTTCAACCGGCTGAAACGCTCGGCGAAATCGCGCTCGTCCTCAAACACTGCCAGAACGACTGCATGCTTTGAACCGAAGAGATTGTAGGGCGTCGCCAGGCTGACATCAGCCCGCTTGGCAATCATGCGCATCGACAGGTTCGTATCGCCGGTCTCACGAATGAGATCGCGCGCAGCATGGACGATCCGTGACCGACGCTCTGCTTTCGCCAACTCGCGCTTTCCCGTTTCGTCAGCCTGCATGGGTCAAATTCCGTCTGTCCTGCATCACGCAGCCTGCGCGATACGGTCGATATCCGCCTGGAAGTCCAAAGACAATGCCTGCATCATCTCGCGCCGTTCCGGGCCGGGCTTGGGCGGGTAGGCAACCGCATTGCGCTTCTTTCCCCGCATCCAGTAGTAGAACACCTTGGCGAGGTTGCCCGGCCTGCCGAGCCATTTGTTCGGATGTTCCAGCATATGGAACCCGCGCATCGCTTCCCGCATCAGGGCAATATCATAGCGCACCGCGATCCCGACACCGTCTTCGAAGAAGCTTTCCATCAGCTTGGCGCGGCGGCTTTTGCGATAGTCGGGCGTCAGCGCCTGGCGGGCGCGCTTGATAGCCGAGCGGTCCTGTGTGCGCTGGTTGATGTAATATGGCTTCAGCTCGGTATGAAGACGCTCGTGAAAGGCCAGGGCACGCACGTCCGGATCAGCACTCTCATCGAGTGTCTGCCGCAAGACCTGCGCGCTTGCAGCCGCAAACGAGCAGCCCCGGCCATAGAGCGGGTTCGTCCTTATCAGTGTGTCCCCTAGGGCAAAATAGCCGTGTGTTGCTGGTCGGCCATCGACGACCAGTTCGCGCCACCGGCTGATCAGGTCACCCATGCCATGAACCCGGCCAACCGGATCGGACCGGTCTGCATTCGTCCAGGGTTTCAATCCGGGCAGCTGCAGCGTCATGGCGTGGAAAATGTCAGGATCGAGGATGGCCTTGCGCAGTTCCATTTCGATTTCCGGAATCGCGAGCGTGATCGAGAAGCAGCCATTGTCGCCGGGAAACACACCGAATTTCACGAAGCCGAGGTCGCCGGTGGCCGGGGGATTTTCTGTCCGCGACGGCTCATCCATGCCGGGCCTCAGCCTGTAGTGGCGGGTGAAGTATAGTATCCCCGCCGACTCCTGTTCCTCGGACGTGTTGGCGCTTTCTTTCATCACCTGGTCAATTATGAAGCCGCTCTTGCCTGATGCATCGACGACCACGTCGGCATTCACCATGACCTCGTCGCCGCCGATGTCTCCAACGACGCCGAGCACGTCAATCACGCCATTAGTCCCCTTCCGGGTGAGCAGCTGGCGCACAAGGAATCCGGACTGGATCGTGACGTTTTCGAGCTTTTCGACATAGCGCCGCATCGCCAGCTCAAGTGTCGTCCGGCGGCTGGTAATGATGGTCAGCTCTGCGTCGTCCGGCGTGGGCTCGTACGTCTCACGCTGCATTTCGCTCAGCATGGCTTCAAACGGCAGCTCCCGCACGCCAAGTGCAAGCAGGTCCTCCAGAAGTCCGGGATGCTCGGTCTTGATGATCGAGCGCAGCCGGGCGAGGAAGGCGTGGCTCTGGCGCAGCTGGCCAACACCAGTATGGCGCCATTCGTGAAACACCGCATCGGGATCATCGCTGGGCGGCGACGCGTCGCGTTCCAGAATGATGACTTTTCGTCCCGTGGGCGCCAGTGTGAGGGCTGTGCAGAGTCCGCCAATCCCTGCGCCGATGACGGCAACTGTCTCCGTCATCCGTCGATCTCTTTCAGAAAGGCGAGGATGGACTCGTTGACCGCTTCAGGCGCCTCCTGCTGGGTCCAGTGGCCGATCTCCGGGATCAGCTTGTTGATGCGCAGGTCGGTCACGAAATGCGGCATGATCTTCACCAGTTCCTCAGCCATCATGATCACGCCGTCATTTGCGCCGGCGAGGAAAAGCGCGGGTTGCGAGATTGTCGTCGGCGCGTCCTTGGTCAGCTCCCAGGTCAGGTCGTGGTTGCGATAATAATTCAGCGGGCCGCGCATGCCCGAACGCTCGAACTCTCCGGTATAGAAATCCAAGTCTGCATCGCTGACCCAGGCAGGAAGCATTTCAGGATCGGGCAGGCTGGAGAACATGTCGTCATCTTCCGCCTTCGGCGGCAGGGCCGACAGGTCCGTTTCGCCACCCGCCATGACGAGGAATTTCTTCAGGGCCGTGCGAATGTCGGCCTCGAATTCAGCTTCCGCGACACCCGGCTCGAAGAAGTAGAGCTGGTAGAAGAACTGGCCTTTGTAGACTTCGCGCATCATCGCCATTGGCGGAACAGGCGATCGGGGCAGGAAAGGCACCGACAGCGCCCCGACGGCGCGGACCACGTCGGGATGGTTCAACGCCGTGGCCCATGCCGTTGGCGCGCCCCAGTCATGCCCGATCACGACGGCATTTTCATACCCAAGCGCCGGCACGAGCCCGATAATGTCATTGACCACTTCGACCTGGTTATAGGCCTCGATCGCTGATGGCTTGTCGCTCTTGCCATAGCCACGCATGTCTGGCGCAACCACGTGATAGCCGGCATCCGCGAGGGGCTTGAACTGGTGCCGCCAGGAATACCAGGATTCCGGAAACCCGTGCAGCAGCAGGACAAGCGGCCCCTCGCCGGATTCGGCGATATTAAGCTCTATTCCGTTGGTCCCAATCCGGCGCTCGGTGATGCCCGGCCAGCTCATGCAGCCACCTTCTTCTTTACGTCGGCGCCGGGAAGAACTTCACCACAGGCATCCTTGTAACCATCCTTGGCCGTCCAGGCGATACCGCCGCCAACGATCACCGTGTCCACGCCATGGGAATCCCGCACATAGCGGTGTCCGTCGCCCGGCACGTCATTCACGAATTTCTCTTCGCCACGTTCAATGGTCGCTGCATCGAACACGGCAATATCGGCGACATAGCCTTCCTGCAGCAGGCCCCGTTGCGGAATACCCCAGATGGCAGCCGTGTCGGAGGTGATCTTCTTGACGGCAGCCTCAAGGCTCATGGACCCAAGGTCCCGAACGAAGTGTGAGAACAGGTATCCCGTGTCACCGTAGGTCGAGAAAGACAGGATATGCGCGCCGCCATCACTGGCACCGATATGGACGCGGGGGTGGCTGAGCAGGTCGCCGACGGCCTTGTCATCATTGTGGCCCATGCCGGACGACAGGAAATGCGCGTCGAGTTTCTCTTCCAGCGACAGGTCGATCATGGCGTCGACCGCTGTCGTTCCGCGCGCCTTGGCGATCTCACCAAGCGTCTGGCCGATATATTTCTGGTTCGTCTCCGTCGCTGCGTGACGGAAAATCAGTGTTGGCCAGAGCGACCCGAGCGCTGACGCTTCCTGCACCAGTTTCGGGCGGTTGTCCGGGTCACTGAACGCCGCCATGATTTCCGCCGGCGTGCCGAAACGTATGATCCGGTACCAGGTCGGCATCCGCATGAACAACAGGCTCGGAACGGCAAAGCTGAAGCTGATGTCGATCGGACGCGTCTGAACCTGCGGCCAGACCCGTGCACCCCGATCAAACTGCTCGTCCACGCGCTTCATCACACGCGCGACAGCGTCTACATTGTCAGCATTGACGAACAATGGCGAAAAGGTCGTCGGGATATTGTACTTAAGTGAGAGTTCAGCCAGCTGGTCGAGACGCGCGATGGTCAGGTCCGCGTCATAGAATTCCGGCACGATCTGCAGCACCCGGCCATACTCACCAAGCACGCTGGCCAGCGCGTCGACTTCGCGGGCATCGGCGTACCGGCTCGGCACCGGCTGCAGGCGTTCGTCCATATCGACATAGCTGGTCGACAGGCCGACAGCGCCGGCGTCGAGGCATTCGCGCAACACGCCCTGCATCTCTACGATTTCAGCGTCAGTCGCGGTACGCTCCATGGCCGCATCGTTCATCACCCATAGCCGGATGACGCTATGGCCGACCAGCGGTGCAACATTGATGGCCAGCCCTTTGCGGATTCGCGTGATATAATCCGTGAAGGTTTCCCAATCCCAGACAACGCCTTCCTTGAAAGCCTTCAACGGCATCTCTTCGATCTGGTTGAACATGCCGACCAGTTTCATCCGGTGCTTCGCCTTGAGCGGCGCCAGCGAGAGGGAACAGTTACCGGACACAATGGTGGTCACACCATGAGACAGCGCAGGCTTCGCACATCCGTCCCACAGAATCTGGGCATCAAAATGCGTATGGGGATCAATGAAGCCGGGCGTCACAACCTTGCCAGCAGCGTCGACCTCTGACCGCGCCGCTTCGGTAATCTTCCCGATCTTGACGATCCGGTTCCCCTTGACCGCGACATCCGCATTATAGGCAGGCGCGCCCGAACCATCGACGACTTTTCCGTTTCTGATGACAAGATCATACATTGCCAGATCCTTCTCTCATTGAGTGTTTGAATTTGAATTCATAAATCTGTTCGAGGATGCTTCCAGCGCATCGCGCACGAGCCCCCACCCTTTCCCGACAAGCTCGTCAGGATCGTTGGCGCCGGACGATTCCATCAGGACCCGCACGGCATGTTCATCCAGTGGCACCAGCGACTCGCCGCCATTCTCAAAGCGAAGCGTCACCACCAGTTCGGCATCGCCGTCATGGGCGGCGGCAAGTTGCACCCGGCTGATGACAGCGCCGCTCATCAGGTCGCCAGCGGCGGCTCGATGAAAACGACATCACTTGGCAGGATCGGGTTGCCACCACCGGGTGAGCCCATCGCGCCCGCCGCCCGCATGAAGACGTGCAGGTTCCAGCTCTGCAGCTTGGCCAGGGCCTCATCCAGGGCAAGTTCCGGAAGTTCGCGTTTGGCGACGATACTCCACGTATCTCCCTCTGTAGGGAGGATGGATTTTCTTACGCGAGAGGGGTTATCGACTGGCATGAATAAGGCTCCGTTGTTTTGCTAATTAGAACGCGTTCTAATTTTATGACAAGGGATGCCGTAGAGGAATGCCGGTCGAATTGTTAGAATTCTCGGGCTGGATTCTGTCAGACGTTGTATCCGGCAAGGCGCGACGGGTGCCATATCTCGCACCGCCTCATCGTCTGTCGGGCCTGCTGTCGCGGGCGGCCATCATACCCGTGTGAAGCCCGGTCCTCCCGCTTACTCGTGTGTCGCGCTCTGCCCGACCGCCCCGGGTTCGGTGCCCCTGTGTTCGGCGATCCACCGTCCTGAGCCGTCGCACACCGTGATATCCTCGAACAAATCCGAATTGCCATCGTCGCCATTGCCCGAAGCTTCGACCATATCGCCTGACCGGAGCGAGCGGCGTTTGACCCTGACGCCGTCAGCGATATTCCTGGATGGATGCTCGATGACCAGATCGCCCGGGCTGAGACCCGACACGATTTCAGCGGCGTGACCGTCCATATGGTCGACGTGAACCATTGTCAGTCGCGCCCGGCCATTCTGGAGACGGAAAACCGTCCAGTCAGCGCCGGATTTGAACAGCGCCGTCATCGGTACACGCACAATGTCCGGCGCAGACCAGACAACGATGTCGGTGCGCATACGGAAACCGTGCCCGAGGCGTCGCCCTGAACCGTCCATGTCGATCAGGACGTTGACGCGCCGCTCCTCGATACCGAGCGCCGCGATCTTTGTGGACGCATAGGGCTCGACCAGGCGCGTTCCCACCGATACCGGACCTTCGCTGTCGCGGATGATACGCTAGACAACACCTGTAATCGGCGCGGTGACCGGCAGGCCATCGCCGCCCGCACGTGCACCGGCTGGCATCAGTGCCGCTTCGGCCCGGCTCACTACGTGGCGCGCCAGGTCCAGTGCGGCGCGGGCCTGCTGCGTTGCGGCAGACAAGGTGCTAAACGCGGTTTCGACGCGTTCCAGCGCCTGCCGCGAGGCGGTGCCTGTTTCGGCGACTGTCCGGGTCCGGTTGAGGTCGTCTTCCGCCCGCTTCCGGTCGGCGCGCCAGCGGCGCAGGTCGGCCTCTGCCGCCGTCACGGCGGAGCGCGTGTATCCAAATGCCTTGAGCAGGCCGATCTGCTGGCGTTCGGTCGCGATCAGACGCGACAGGATCGCGTGGATCAGGATCGCGGACACGACGAGAAACGCCGGTGGGATGACCCGCGCCATGCGTCTCAGCTGTTGCAGCTCGGATTCGATAGAGGCGTGGGATATCTGGTCTTCCCTGGCATACGCGCCGACCCCGGCAAAGGGCGCGAGCAGTATGTCCAGTGCTGCAATCACATTCGCCGGCTGGGCATTGCCGGCCAGCGTTACACTGACACTGCTGAATGCCCCATCAAGATCAAAGGCCGCGTCCAAAGCACGGCGACGCATCCAGAAAACACCGAAGCGTTCATCGTCGGGCAGCAGGGATCCCGGCCCCAGCGTATAAATGTATTCCGGTGAATCCCCAATGCCGACAAGCGTCAGGGCGCGCGCCCGGCCATTAATGATCGGCGATACACTGTCCCCGATTCCAAGTTCATTCGCTTCCGCAAACGCCTTGCTGAAGACCGCCTCATCCGGCCGCGTCAGGTCCGGCCAACGGCCCTCGTACAGGAGTACGCATTGAGGATCGGCGCCTCGTCGTCGGGGATCGACACGAGCTGGCTATTGGCCGGTTCCTCAAGGCGCGCGATATCGAGAGTCACAATCCGCGAGATTCTTGTCTCGACCTGCTGGACGCCGTCAATCTGTCGTATCTCGGAGGCCAGCCGTTCAGGCGCACGTTTGACGTCAGCAAAAACACCCGCGAACCGGTAATGCTCGTAATAGATTTCCCGGCTCTGCTGCAACGACTGAAGCGCCCCGAGCGCCATGATCAGGATCCCGACCCCGCACGCGATGATGACGCCCACTGCGAGCGCCTGCCCCCGCATGTGCACAAGGTCGCGAAGCAGCTTCCTGTCGAGAGACGAAAACCGGTTCACCAGGAAATCTCCGATGGTTTCCTGCGGCGCCCCATATTTTCGGTGCTGGCGATCATCCCGTCTGAAAAGCGGATCACCCGGTCTGCCATATCGGCGATACCGACATTGTGCGTGATGATGAGCGTCATCGCCCCGAGCGCGCGATTGGCGTGTTCGAGCGCTTCCAGCACCCGCACGCCTGTCGCACTATCGAGCGCGCCAGTCGGCTCATCGCACAGCAGGAGATGGCGTCGCTTGGCAATCGCCCGCGCCACCGCCACGCGCTGCTGTTCACCGCCGGGAAATGATCGATCCGGTCCGACATGGCGACCAGCGCCAGTGCCTCTTCTGCCGGAATCGGGTCTTCGGCAATCTCGGTCACGAGCGCGACATTCTCGCGGGCCGTCAGGCTCAGCACGAGATTGTAGAACGGGAAGATGAACCCGACATGCTGGCGCCGGTATCGGGTCAGGGCGGCGGAACTGGCCCCGGTCAGAGGCTTCCCCTGGAACAGGACTTCGCCGGAGGTCGGCTGTCGAGGCCTCCGAGGAGGTTGAGCATAGTCGATTTCCCGCTACCCGAAGGCCCCAACAGGACAATCAGTTCGCCCTGCGCGTTATCGAGATCGACCCCGCGCAAGGCGTGCACCTTCACCTCACCCGTATCGTAGACTTTGGTCAGGTTCCTGGCCGTCATAAGATTGGGGGGCATGGGCTCCGAATACCTTGATGTGACGGCCAGGAACCGGTCCCCGGGCCGTACGGCACGAAACTGCCAGCACAGGGGCCACCCGACTTGATTCCGATCAATCGCGTCGTCATCGCGGCCGTCCAGGTTGGTCAAACGTCGAGAGACCGGACGAAAGCTTTGTTTGAATTGAGGAGTTCAACGATGACCCACACAGGTTTGCACCAGTTCGACGAGGCGCTTCAAACCGCCAATGTATGGCTGAAGGACTTGATGGATGTTCTCGCATGGACCGAGCCGGCACAGGCCCACCAAGCGCTCAAGGTCGTGATGCATGAAGTTCGCGACCGGCTGCCAGTGCCGTTGGCCGCAAACTTTTCCTCGCAGATGCCGTTGATCGTGCGCGGCATATTCTTCGAGGGCTGCTCGCCCGGGTCGGAGCGCCCAACCGACAGGTCGCTGGACGCGTTCCTCGCGCCGATTGCGGAAGCGTTCAGGAACTTTCCAGGCGTCAAAGCCGACGCGGTCGCTGCCGCCGTGTTTGAAGTGCTCAGCATATATATTTCACCCGGCGAGATAGAGGACGTGCTTCAGGCGCTGTCCAAACCGATCCGGGACCTGGGCAAGTCTTCGATCCGCACGTCTCCGATCGCCGGGCTCTAGCCCTACCCTCAGAACGAAGAGACAGGCTCGCGCGCACCAGTCCCGCAGGGTCTCATGTGATTGAGTGATATCAAGAGGTCGCGTTGCAGCGCAGTCCACCCTCGCCGATACGGTCAACAAGCACGCCGGCTCATGACACTTCAACTCAAGTTCCTCGGCGGCGTTGGCACGGTGACAGGGTCAAAATACCTAGTCGACACGGGTAACGCCCGTATCGCAACGAGCAACACCATTTCCCATCAAAGCAACGCCATCAATGTGAGCGCCATTCTGGCAGACGCCACGTCCAGCGTGCTCAGAAAGCCCAGACCATCCCGGACATGAGCCGCGGCGTATTGAGCGAAACCAGGCCTATTCTTTTGCGAGCGCAGTCTCGATAAACGCGATCGCGCGGTGGGCATAGTCTTTTTGGACTTCACCGCGAACCCGCTTCTTCACCTGGTCTGAAAGCGCACTCCGCAATACGCCGAGCGTTCGGCTGTCGGACACGATAACAAGATCGCTGAAGCGCTTGTCGGTCTCCCATCGGCCGAGCTTTTCCGCGAGGTCCTGGGCGAAACGGGTTTCGGCGAGTTGGTGCCAGTCAGTCTCCTGAGTCGTCCCGCGCCGGTCCGAAGAGATAGCGAACCGACCCGGTCGATCCGTACCCTGATCTCTAGTCGCAGGATTGACCGCTTGATCATGTGCGACCACGCGCAAATCTATGATATCTTCGAGGCCATTGTTTTCGAGCAGCAGGAATTTACTACCGTCACACACAAGCACCCACGTTCCGTTTTTAAGCTTCATGGTCACCGCCTCCTGTTTTTGACTGGATATTGCATTGGAGCCGGTCCGCCGGCCAGTTCGATTGATCTCCATCAATCCCGGCTGCACGCTAATTCCAGTGCCCTGGTCGACGATACCATCCACGGTCTGTGTGCACCCACTTGTCGGCTACCCATGCACGGCTGCGCGGATGCGGTTCCCAGAAACCATCGGTCCAGGCGAATGTCACCCCCGTCCAGTTCCGGTATCCATCGATCCAGACAGCCGTCGCAGAGGGCCTCGGAGGCAAATGAACCCGTCGCGGTGGCGGTGGCGCCGAGCGAACATAGCCGATGTTGATATCGGAGGTGACCGGCCCATGCCCATGATAAGGATGATAGTGTGTTGCGCAGCCCGCAATTGCCAGGGCGCAAGTGCCCAGCAGGCAGGGTATCGCCTTTGACTTCAATGACATTGCCTGATCTCTTCCATGGGCTTGCGACGGCGCACTTCATCCCTATACCGGACCATTGCCGAGCAGGTTGATCTCGCTCAAACGCAGCGCCACCCGTCTCCGTATGTTACGAAAGTCCGTGGGTTCCTGCCGTCCTCTATGTGCCCCTTCGCCCCGGCACCTGAAGCCGGATTTTGGGCGTCTTACGCCCATGAGCCCTTTGATGGCGCCCGTCGCTTCGAGCAATACGGCGTCTTCTAGGTAGTTTCCCGCAATCCAATTTTTCCCTGATGCCCCATCTTGCTCTGGAGAGGTCGGCCTGACGGCCCGCCTAAGACCACAGGAGGTGGAAAATGAACACTCACACCATTATTCGGCTCCCGACCGCGACACGTACTGCCAGCGCAAACACCATGCACACGCGTAGGGACGGGCATGGTGTGGCACGAAACAGGCTGCATTTTGCGCCGCACGAGCATCTGTTCTTCCAGGGAGACCAGCCGACCGGCGTGTTTCAGATCATTTCTGGCACGGTAATCCTCTACAAGCTCATGGCCGATGGGCGCCGTCAGATTCAAGATTTTTCCAGCGACGGAGATTTTCTCGCGCTGACCTTCGCCGACATTCACAATCTCAGTGCTGAAGCCCTGACAGATGTCGAGGCCGACTTCATCGTCCGAGCCAGTTTTGATCGCGCACTACAAGACAATGCCGTATTTCGCCGGAGCATCTTCACCCTGATCGGGGACATGCTGAATGCCTCTCGCGAGCAAGCCCTTCTGCTCGGGCGCAAATGCGCGATGGAACGCACGGCAACCTTTCTTCTCTTCCTCGAAAGCCGCTTCGCAGACCCCTCGACGGGTTTTGTCGATATCCGGATGAGCCGCTGCGACATGGCCGACTATGTCGGGCTGACACTGGAGACGGTCAGCCGCATGATGAACCAAATGAAGCGGCAAGGGATTATTGAACTGCCACAGTCGAACCGAATCCGGATATCCGACCGCAAGCGCCTCATTGCCGCCGCTGGCGAACCCACCGAAGAAGAATACGCGTCCGTGGTCGGTTACTGATAAGGCGGGCGAATGAACGCCAACCACGATGGGGCAGACGTCTGATGACTCAAAGCAGCGCCGAACAAGGCGATCCGCACGACGCCTTCGCGTCAATCCTCTCACGCGCAGACGGCGCCCCGATAGCGACGGCGGTTATTCACCCCGTTAGCCAGAACGCCCTTGCGGCTGCTCTCGACGCGCAGGCGACCGGTGTGATCAAGGCGGTCCTGATCGGGCCAGAGCAGCGCATTCGCGCGGCAGCAGATCAGTTCGCCCTCGATCTCGCAGGCGCCGAGATCATCGACACACCGCACAGCCACGCCGCCGCGCAGACGGGCGTCGATCTCGCCCGGGCCGGCAAGGTGCAGGCGCTTATGAAAGGCGCCCTGCACACGAACGAACTGATGGCAGCCATTGTCGCCCGCAATACCGGCCTGCGCACAGACCGCCGAATGAGCCATGTCTTCGTGATGCAGACCCCCGCTTATCCGAAATACCTGCTCATCAGCGATGGCGCGCTGAATATCGCGCCGGACCTGCACACCAAGAGATGGATTGTCCAGAACGCCATCGACGTGGCCAATGCCATCGGAATCGACTTCCCGAAGACGGCGATCCTGGCTGCCACCGAAGAGGTCGATCCCCACATGCCGACGACCGTCGACGCGGCGGCGCTCTGCAAGATGGCTGAACGGGGCCAAATCATCGGCGGTGTGCTCGATGGCCCACTCGCCTTCGATCTCGCCGTCTCGAAACAGGCCGTGAAAATCAAGGGCCTGGTCTCCGATGTTGCCGGCGACGCCGATATTCTCATCGTGCCGAATATCGAAGCTGGCAACATGCTCGCCAAGCAACTCGACTATCTGGCTGGCGCCGCCGCTGCCGGCCTGGTTGTCGGCGCTCAGGTTCCGATCATCCTGACCAGCCGGTCCGACAGCGTGGGAGAGCGGTTAGCCTCCTGCGCGCTGGCCAAATGCTACCTCGCCTGGAAGGCCAGCAGGCCATGACCACTCCGGTCATCGCCACCTTCAACACCGGATCGTCCAGCCTGAAATTTTCGCTCTACCGCGCCGGGGCAGACCAGCTTGCAGGGCGCCTGCTTGGCGGCAAGCTGACCGGGCTGGGCGCACATCTCAAGGTCGATATGGATACGACGAGCGAAAGCCATCAGAGCCAGTTCGCCGATGCTCTGTCAAAGGTCGACCCGGCACCTGAACAACTCATCCCGGAACTTGCCCGCTGCCTGAGCGCCGCCATCGATGGCACCGAACTGATCGCAGCGGGTCACCGGATCGTGCATGGCGGCCAGTCCTGCGACGGTCCGCGCCTGGCGACGCCTGAATTGCTGGATGCGCTGGACAAGCTCTCCGTCTTTGCCCCCGATCACCAACCGTACAATCTGGCCGGCGTGCGCAGCCTGGCGACACAGTTCCCGGGCCATCCCCAGTCCCTGTCCTTCGACACCGCCTTCCACAGCGTGCAACCAAGAGAAGCCCGCCTCTATGCGCTGCCACGGGAACTGACCGTGTCCGGCCTCCAACGCTACGGATTTCATGGCCTCTCCTACGCCTATATCGCGGGCGCGATAACACAGACATTTTCCGATCGGCCTCATCGCAAGACTATCGTGGCCCATCTTGGCAACGGGGCGAGCCTCTGCGCGATACAGGACGGCACCAGCATCGCCACCTCGATGGGACTGACCGCCCTGTCGGGTGTACCCATGGCCACCCGGTGCGGCGACCTTGATCCGGGCGCCATCCTCTACTTGATCGGCAGCCAAAAGATGACGCCGGACGCAGTTTCGGACATGCTGCATCACAAATCCGGTCTGCTGGGCGTCTCCGGAATTAGCGGGGATGTCCGTGACCTGCTCGCCAGCACCGCGCCGGAAGCGGAGGAAGCCCTTGATGTGTACACATACAGGATTGCGCGGGAAATCGGCTCTCTGACGGCCGCGCTCAATGGCCTTGAGGCAATCGTCTTCACCGGCGGTGTCGGCGAGAACTCACAGGAGATCAGACGGCGTGTCGTCGCGCGCCTGTCTTGGATGGGGATCGAACTTGATGCGACGCTGAACGAATCCGGTGCTGGCATAATTTCTGTGCAGCACTCCGAGATCGCGGTAGCCGTAATCCCCACCAATGAGGAAGAAGTCATTGCGCGCGAAGCCTTTTCCCTCTGCCGGTATGCCGCATAATGCCGCCTGCTCCTTGCTGACTGGATGGTCCCGGTTATGTCCCGATGATACCTGCGACGCCCCTCACCGGTCTTCTGACTGCGCTCGGCATCGGCTTGCTGATCGGGCTGGAACGCGGCTGGAAGGATCGGGCCGACCCCGACGGCTCGCGCGTGGCCGGGTTCCGCACCATCGGACTGATCGGATTCCTGGGGGGCTTGTTCGCCCTCATCGACACGGGAAGCGGGCTTGTCATAGCGGCCGGCTTTGTCGGGCTCGCTCTGCTGCTGCGGGAAGGGTTCGAAGCCCAGATCGATGTCACCCGCATCGTCAGCGTCAAGACGATGGTGGCCGCGCTCAGCGCCTATGCGCTCGGCGCCCTGGCGGTGCTTGGCCATTCCCAGGCGGCTGCAGCCGGCGCGGTGAGCGTGGCATTCGTGCTCTGGCTGAGAACGCCCTTTCACGCCCTGTTGCACCGGATCGAGGAAAAGGAACTCAGCGCTTTCCTTCGCCTGTTGCTGATCTCGGTCGTCGTCCTGCCCGTGCTGCCTGACCAATCCTATGGGCCTTATGACGCGTTCAATCCGCGTTCAGTATGGTGGATGGTCGTCCTGATCAGTGGCTTGGGGTTTGCCGGCTATCTCGGCGTCAAATGGCTGGGGAGCCGGCGTGGCATCGGACTGCTGGCAATCGCGGGCAGTTTTGCCTCATCAACGGCCGTGACCCTGTCCTTCGCCCGGTTCAGCCGGAACGACGCAGGCGATGCACGCGCTCTGGTCGGTGGCACGGCCCTGGCCTGGGCCGGCATGATCGTCCGGACCGCTTTTATTCTCGGCGCCTTCGCGCCATCACTCATCGCGCCGCTCGCCTTGCCATTCGGGTTCATGCTGGCTGTCGCACTGGGCACGTCGGGGTTCTTCCTCCTGCGCCGGGAGACACAGGCTGCGCCTGATCTGGTCCTTTCCAATCCGCTCGACCTCAGGTCTGCATTACTCTTCGCTGCCCTTCTGGCGACGGCGCTCCTTCTGTCAAGGGCTGCCGCCGACATGCTGGGACCGACAGGGATTTACGGCGTCGCCCTCGTCGCGGGCGCCGCAGATGTGGATGCCATCGGCCTCTCCATGATCCAGATGAGCGCGAAAGGCCTGAGCGCCGAAACCGCCGCCATTGCCGTCGCACTTGCCGCGATTGCCAATACGCTGCTGAAAGGCACGATCGCGCTGGTCGCGGGCGAAGGCGCTTACAGGCGGCGATGCATGGCTGTCGCGGTCGTCATGGCGCTGGCGGGCGCGGCAGGCCTGGGCGTCGCAGCGTCCATCGGACTGATCTGAGACCGGGCGGCTGGTTACTGCGCCACGAAGCCGCCATCCACCGGAATGTTCGTCCCCGTGACAAAAGAGGCACGCGGCGAGCAGAGCCAGACGATCAGTTCAGCAACTTCCTCCGGCGTGCCGATATGCCCGATCGGATGCATCGGATCGATGCATCTCGTGGGAGGTCATCTTTCCATCGCTCGATTGTTCTGCGAGCGAATCCAGCATTCGCGTATCAATCGCGCCGGGGCAGACCGAATTCACGCGGATGCCCGCCTTGCCATAATCAAGCGCAGCATTCTTCGTCAGGCCGTTCACGCCATGCTTTGACGCCACATAAGGGCCGAGGCGCGCAAACCCGACAAGCCCCGCAACCGAGGCGAGATTGACGATGGCGCCGCCACCGGTTTTGGCCATCTGCTGTATCTCTGCGCGCAGGCACAGAAAGACGCCCTTCAGGTTGTCCGAAATGATCCGGTCGAAATTCCCTTCCGTCTGGTCTGGGAACGGCGCGATAGTCCCTTCAATACCCGGCAGGTTGTCCGCAAGACCCAAGACGCCGTGACCCGCATCTTCACCCCCGACCTGACCCGCCGCACCGAAAGCCCCGTTGATCAAGTTCGCGCAGCTCACATCTAGGTCTTCCGGGGCCAGGATCGGACTGACACCCCTCATCGATGTGGTGTTCATCCTGTTCCTGTTCTTCATACTGACATCGACCTTTGCCGACCGGCGCAGCCTGGACATGACAACGCCTGCCCCGTCATCGCTCCCGGACCTGGACGACAAGGTCATCGCCCTGAACCTGACCGCAGAGGGCCTGCATTTCGATGGCCGTCCGCTGCCCCTCGACGAGATTGACGCGATCCTTCACACCCGGCTCGCAACCGGAGACCCGGTCAGCCTGACGGTCGCCGCCGGTATCGGCCTTGAAACATGCGTCCCGTCATGGACGCGCTGAAAGCGTCCGGCGCACGGTCTATCGCCCTGAAGGGGCCGGAGGGCATGCAATGAAACTCTCAGCCCGCCTAGCAGCGTCCGAACTCGCCAGCATCGATGATCGCATCATGCCGCTCATCAACATCGTGTTCCTGTTGCTCATCTTCTTCCTCGTCGCCGGCGCCATCCGCGAGGTCGAGCCGGTGGAGGTCGACCCGCCACGCTCCCTCGTGGAAGCCGAAAGCGTGACCGATGCGCTCACCATCTATGTCGCCAGTGACGGCCACATCGCGCTGGGCGAAACCATGCTCGAGCGCGATGCAGCCGTCCTTGCAGCCCTGAAAATACCCGTCCTGCGGTAACGCAAGCCGAGTGCCAACAGACCCCCGTTCAATGCAGGCTTCAGGCCTCCAGGCCGGTCCACTCATCGAGACCCAGCGCAATGTTGAGGTTCTGGACCGCTGCGCCTGACGCGCCCTTGCCGAGATTGTCGAGGCGGGCAACGAGGCGGGCCTGGTCATCCGAGCCGAAGACGTAGAGTTCAAGCCGGTTGGTGTCATTGCAGGCTTCGGGCTCAAGCCCTGTCAACCTGTCGCTCTCGGTCAGTGGCACGACCCGCACGAAGCGTTCGCCTTTGTAGGCATGCGCCAGGGCCTCGTGCAGGGCCGCCCGCTTGGGCTTGCCTGGCAGGGCCCAAAGCGCCAACGGCACCTCCACGATCATGCCCTGTGCGAACCGGCCGACGGCCGGCGCGAACACAGGCAGGTTGGCGAGCCGGCTATAACGCATCATTTCCGGAGGATGCTTGTGCTTCTGCGAGAGGCCATAGATGCGATAATTGTCGCGCGTGGGATTTGGCGCATCGCCATTCTCGAATTCCGCGATCATCGCATTGCCGCCGCCCGTATAGCCGGACACGGCATTCACGGTCAGCGGATGCGATACTGGCAGCAGGCCACGCGCCACGAGTGGGCGCACCAGCGCGATCACGCCAGTGGGATAGCAGCCTGGATTGGAGATGCGCGTCGATGCCCGGATCGCCGCACGCTGGCCCTTGTCCATCTCCGGGAAGCCATAGGTCCAGCCCGCAGCCGTACGATGCGCGGTGGAGGCGTCGATGATGATCGTGTTCTTGTTGGTGACAAGCGACACGCCAAGGCGGGCGGCATCATCCGGAAGGCAAAGGATCACGGCGTCAGCCATATTCATGAGACGGGCGCGCTCATCGACGTCCTTGCGCATGGCAGGATCAATCGAGATCACATCAAGATCGCTACGCTGGCGCAACCGGTCGGCAATCTGCAGGCCGGTCGTGCCGGCTTCGCCATCTATGAAAACCTTTGGCAACATGGTCGCCTCCCAAGACAGGACAATAAAAAACGGGCGCTTCGTCTCCGAAGCGCCCGCCGGGTATCTGAAAACCGAAATGCGGTTTTAGCGCTTGGAGAACTGGAAGCTACGACGGGCCTTGGCCTTGCCGTACTTCTTGCGCTCAACAACGCGCGGGTCGCGGGTCATGAAGCCGAATGGCTTCAGCACGGCGCGCAGGCTTGGCTCGTAGTTGACGAGTGCGCGCGAGATACCGTGACGAACAGCACCGGCCTGACCCATCAGGCCGGAGCCCTTGACGGTGGCGATGACGTCAAACTCGGTATCACGACCGGTCTCGATCAGAGGCTGGGCAATAACCATGCGCAGGACAGGACGCGCGAAATACGTTTCCTGGTCGCGGCCATTGATCGTGATCTTGCCGGTACCCGGCTTGATCCAGACGCGTGCAGTGGCTTCCTTGCGGCGACCGGTGCCATAGGCGCGGCCCTGAGCGTCGATTTTTGGCTCGATCTTGATAGCTGGCGCTTCCGCAGCCGGCGCGCCGGACATGGCGCCAAGTTCCTCGAGGGAGTTTGCTGTATCGGTCATATGTATCAGGCCGCCTTGATGTTCTTGCGATTCATCGACTTGAAGTCGACGGTTTCAGGCTGTTGTGCCGTGTGCGGGTGTTCGGAACCGGCATAGACGCGCAGCTTTCCGAACTGGGTGCGGGCGAGCGTGCTTTCCTTCGGCATCATGCGCTTTATGGCCATCTGGATGGCGCGCTCAGGATACTTGCCGTTCAGGATTTTCTCAGGCGTCGTCGACTTGATACCGCCCGGATAACCGGTGTGACGGTAGTAAATCTTGTCCGTCAGCTTCTTGCCTGTAAATTTGGCTTTCTCCGCGTTGATAATGACGACATGATCGCCTGTATCGATGTGCGGCGTGAAGTCGACGCGGTGTTTGCCGCGAAGGCGTTTTGCGACATAAGAAGCAAGGCGTCCGATGACGACGTCAGTCGCGTCAATCACGACCCACTTGTGCTCCACATCTGCTGGTGCGTTATAGGTTTTCATCGCTCTAATCAGAGCCTCTCGCTTTCGGAGTTCATGGAATGCAATTCAAGCGCTGGCGTTTAAGCGCCGCTTCCCCCCTTGTCAACGCTGGGCTTGGCCTTGCCCTGCTTTTTACGGCATCGGCCTGTTCAAAACAAGACAAGGCAGCCCAAACCGAGGCTGAAACCCCCGTGATCGCTGCAGGGACCGTGCTTCCCGCCGTCTGGTCGACCCGCCCGTTGGAAGGCGAAGTCGCGTCGATCGCGCTCTCTGGCGGCCTGCGCGGCATTCTGGCCGTGGCCTACGAAAATGGCGGCCTGCAATTCTACGACATGGAAGCCGAGAAATTGGGCGAAAAATCCAATTTTCGCCTGAAATCACTGGCGGGCGGCCAGTCATCCATCATTGAAGACCGATCGATCACTGTCTTCCCGGGAATCACCCGTGAGGGCGAGCTGAAAGGCTATATCTATGGTGAGGGCCTGCTGGCGCCTGCCCAGATTGACCTTCCCATCAGCGCCGAACGTGTCATCGCCGGCGTATGTTCGGGTCCGGCCACAGGAACGAATCTGATGCGACTCGCCTTCTGGACCGAAACGAACAATCGCGTGCTACAGAACGGCATCATTCGGGCAACCGATGGAGACCTGAAATGGACGGCGGGTGAGTCGACCTTTACCGACTTCCCGGTCAAATCCTGCGCCTTCACCAGCGATACGCTCGTGGCCTCGCCGCGCGCATCGATGGCGGCCTCGCTGGTGCGCGGCCCGCTTGATGCCCTGGTATCTCTGGAAAACGGCAAGCTCGGCATCTCGACCGACATGGGTATGACCAATGCCGAGATCGACGTGAAGGACGGGATCACCGTGATTGCACCAGACACGCCAGTCGCCATGGCCGCCATGGGTACAATGATGTCGGGCGGCTATCCGGGCGGACTGATCGTGATTGCGGGTGAGACTGCACCCGGCGAGCATCATGCGGTATTCGTAGATGCGAGCGCGCTGACACTGTCGACCAACTGACCGGAACCGCGTGCGCGCCAGACCAGCCGCACCGCCGCGAGGGTAACGATCACGCCGAGGGCCTGGTGCAACAGCGCCAGGTTCATCGGAGCGGCGTTCATCAGTGTCACGATGCCCCAGACGGCTTGCAGGCTGACAAGCACGGCAAGACCCGTGAAGCCGCCCCTGAGGGATGTCTTCCGGAATATCCACGCCGAGGCGAGCGCCAGCACCCAGATCAGATAGGCCAGGATGCGGTGGTTGAACTGGGTGGTGGCGCGGCCCTCGAACAGGCTGCGCAGGCCGAGGCCCTCGCCGAGATACGATGTCGGCACGAACTCGCCGGCCATCAGGGGCCAATCATTGTAGGTACGTCCGGCATCGAGCCCGGCGACGAGCGCGCCCGTTGCCATCTGCAGGACAATCAGCCCGAGCAGCGCCCACGCGACGAGTCGCACTGGCCGGGATAAGGGCTCGCGCGCCTTGCCACCCATATCGAGCCACAGCCAGGCGGTATAGCCGATGATCAGCAGTGCCAGCATGAAATGCGTAGCGAGCCGGTAGGGAGCCACATCGACGCGGGTCGTTTCGCCAATGCCACTGGAGACCATCCACCAGCCGATCGCGCCCTGCAGGCCGCCCAACAGTATGAGAATCACGAACCGTGTGGCGAGGGCGCGGCTGAGCCAGCCCCGGATCGCAAAGATGGCAAAGCCGAACATGGCGACAACACCGATCAGGCGCCCGAAGAACCGGTGTCCCCATTCCCACCAGAAAATCTGCTGGAAGTCGCCAAGCGACATGCCGGAATTCTGTAACCGGTATTCGGCAGTCTGCTGGTATTTCTCGAACAGGCTGGCCCAGGCGGCGCCCGAAAGCGGCGGTAAAGCGCCCTTGATCGGGTCCCACTCGGTAATCGAAAGGCCGCTGTCTGTGAGGCGCGTGGCACCGCCAATCAAGATCATCGCATAGACAAGCACGCCGACGACCACGAGCCAGTTGCGCATCCAGCGTGTGGCACTAAGGGATTTGCCTATTGGGAACATGACGCTTAGATGGACGATCCATGCGGCGCGGCAAGAGGCAACCATGTCGCAGCGTCCATCACCCGAGCTAAGGAAAGCCCCGAACTGCCATGCGCAAACCCGTCGCCAGCCTTATCCTCCTCGCCTTCATCGCGCTGTGGATTTTTCTCGTCGGGACATTTTCCGGCATGATCGGCAGCTGGCCCCGCTGGCTGCAGCTGGTCTTCTACATCATTGCCGGATTTGGCTGGATCGTGCCGCTGAAGCCCCTGTTCGCTTGGATGAATAGCGGCCCACAGGAAGAGGCCGACGACTAGTCGTCGTGCCGACGTGATGCTTCCCGGAGGCGTGCCAGTATGACGGCGGGATCATCGGGCGTCTCCATATCTTCGGGTGACGGATATTCGTCGTCGTCCTCGTCTTCCGCCTCAACTCGCGAGTCGTCATCGACCTGAAGCTCCGGTTCGTCGTCAGCGTCCTCTTCCGTCATCCCGTCGAACAGATCTGTATCGCCCTGCGACTTGAGACGGCCCATGACGGTCTCGCCGCCGACGAGCGTTTGCCCCGGCCAGACCAGCAGGCCGACTTCCTTCGGGACGAATACATCACACCAGCCGCCAAGCCTGCGCGTACCGAAGGGACGACCGAGGCGGACGATGTCCCCCGCTTCCGTCGCGAGATCGATCCGCGGACCGAAACCGCCGGACGCAAGGCGGACGCCGACCTGCTGTCCACGGCTTTCGAAGGTAAGAAAAGCCCGAGCCAAGCCGTCATCGTCAGCTCGGGCGGCGAGCGGAACGGTATTCTCGCCAGCTTCGAAAATCAGCGATTCCACGCTGCCGGCGATGGGCGTGTAGACCTTGTTCGTGGCTGATGGCGACGAGGCGATGCGGATACGCGTTGTGCTGGATTCGGAAAGGCGCAGTTCGGACGGCGCGTCGGTGCGACCGACCGACACGACGACACCGTCGCATGGTGCCACGATACCGTTGGCCAGGTCCGGTGGCGTGCGGTGAGACCAACGTGCAGCCATCAACGCAATCACCACACCGGCGAAACCGATCCAGAACAGCGGAGACCATAGCGCGCCGAGCAACAGCGCAACGAGCAGGGCACCAAGGGCAGCGGCGACACCTTCCCAGTCCATGCCGACATTCATCCACGGCGTGCTCTTGCTATCAAGATCTTCAGGCATTCAAAAAGGCCCCTTCCCCGGGCAAACTCTAGTCGTCGACACGCGCCAGGTCGGCATTCTTCGCCTGACGCTCCCACATATCAGCATATTTGCCGCCTTTGGCCAGCAGGGTTGCATGGTTGCCACGTTCAATCACCCTACCCGCCTCGAGCACGAGTATCTCGTCGGCCGACTTCACCGTCGACAACCGGTGGGCGACCATCAGCGTTGTGCGCCCCTCTGCGGCCTCCTCCAGCGCGTCCTGCACGGCTTCCTCGGTGGCGCTGTCGAGCGCCGACGTCGCTTCGTCCAGCACAAGAATGGCCGGATCGGCCAAAACCACCCGGGCGATACCGACGCGTTGCTTTTCGCCGCCGGATAGTTTCAGGCCGCGCTCACCTACACGGGTGTTCCAGCCCTCTGGAAGACTTTCGATGAAATCGAGAAGCTGGGCGCGTCGCGCTGCGTCGCGTAGCTTATCCTCGGTGGCCTCCGGACGGGCATAGCCGATATTGTATCGGATCGTGTCATTGAAGAGGACCACGTCCTGCGGAACAAGGCCGAGCGCGTTACGCAGGGATTCCTGCGTCAGCGAGCGTACATCCTTGCCATCAACGAGAACCCGCCCCGCTTCGACGTCATAGAAACGGAACAGCAGCTTCAATAGCGTCGATTTGCCAGCCCCGGATGTGCCGACAAAGGCGATCTTGTGTCCCGGCTTCAGGTGGAAGCTGACATCGCTGACGCCGACAGCGCGCCCCTCATGCGAAAAGCCGACATGCTCGAACCTGACATCGCCGCCTGGCGAGACGAGTTCAACAGCATCTGGCGCATCGAACACGTCCGCCTTCATGGAAAGCAGGCCGAACAGCTTTTCGAGGTCCACAGCGCCCTGCTTGATCTCGCGCCAGGCCCAGCCAAGGATGTTCAGCGGCGCATAAAGCGACAGCAGCATCAGCATGACGGCGGTCAGGTCGCCAATCTGCATCCTGCCATCGATGACATTCGCGGTCGACAGGACGAGCACGGCGAGCAGACCGATATTCATGACCAGCGCCTGGACCGCGTTCAGGATGTACATGCTGCGAACGGTTTCGACGTAGCGGTCATTGTACGTGCCCATGGCCGTGTCGAAGCGGCCCGTTTCGCGGCGCTCGGCGGCAAAGGATTTCACCGTCTCGAAATTGGTGAGGATATCGACCGACATGGCACGGAAATGCGTGTCGGCCTCGTTCATGCGGCGTCGCTGGCGTACCCGCCATTCAGTGATGACCACCGTCGTAATGACGTAGATGATGATCGTCGCGATGGCGATCAGGGCGAGGCGGTAGTCATAGGCCACGCCGAGCGCGATGGACGCGAGGATCAACCGGATAAACGTCGGTCCGATATTGAACGCGAGAAAGCGGATCAGGTAATCGATGGCACCAGCACCACGCTCAATGACGCGGTTAAGCGCGCCCGTGCGGCGGGTCTGGTGGAAGTTCAGGGACAGCAACTGGGCATGGCCGAAGGCATCGACACTCGCGACACGCTGCGCATCCTGGCTGACCGGTGCGAACAGGAAGTCGCGCATCTGCGGCAGGCCGGCAGCGAGAAAGCGCACGCCGATACCGATGGAGAGCCAGAGCGCGGCCGATGCGAATGCAGGGGCGACACCGGCCTTGGGTGCCGCCTGGTTGATCGCATGACCGAGAACGAGCGGCGAAACGACTTCCAGCACAGAGGCCGCCAGCGTCAGGAGGACTGCAATCGCCATGACCGGGCGCCATTTGGCGAGTTCCGAACGGCCCAGAAGTTTGAGGATTCGCAGGATCGACACGCCAATGCCGCCATCGGCACTGTCGATCTTGTCGTGATTGGCCGGTGTCTCGGTCGTTTCAGGCGGTTTTGTCATCTCGGCCATATGGGGCGGAATCGCCCGAAGACAAAACGTGTTCTGACTGTCACGTAACGTCACAGACATTGGAACTGGCAAGATGGCGTCTCAATGGCTATCTGTCGGGGTCGTTCAAACAGCCGGGTTCAACCATGACAAAGCTAAAATCCATCTGCGTCTATTGCGGTGCCTCTGATGCCGTCAGCCCGGGCTATATCGCGCTGGCTCAGGAATTGGGCCGCGAACTGGCCAGGCAGGACATCCGCCTTGTTTACGGCGGCGGCGGTGTCGGCCTGATGGGCGCCTGCGCCCGCGCCGCGCATGAATCGGCCGGTAAAGTGCTGGGAATCATGCCGCGCTTCCTGCTCCAGAAGGAGTGCATCTTCGAGGATGTCGAGCACCGCATCGTGGAAGACATGCATACGCGGAAGCAGATGATGTTCGACGAATCGGACGCGTTCATCGTGCTGCCCGGTGGCATCGGCACGCTGGAGGAGGCGGTCGAGATTCTATCTTGGGCGCGGCTCGGCCTTCACGCCAAGCCAATGGCCTTCCTCGACGAGGACGGGTTCTGGGAACCTTTCTTCGACCTGATGGAAAAAATCATTGAAGGCGGCTTCACGCCGGAAAGTTTCCGGGCGCTTCTTGTGCATTCAGATTCACCGCAAACCGCAATCAGCGCGCTGAGCGACCGGACGATCGTGCTCGACGCCTAGCGAACTCCCTGGAAGCCGGTCACGTCCTCGGCTGGCTTCTTGTTAAGGTCCATGCCCAGTGACAACACGATGGACGAGGCGATGAAGATCGAGGAATAGGTACCGATAAAGATACCCCAGATCAGCGCGAAGCTCATGCCGCGCAGAACAGGGCCGCCGAGGAAGAAGATCGCGAACAGGGCCAGCAGCGTCGTGCCGGAGGTCAGCAGCGTGCGCGACAGGGTCATGTTCAGCGACTGGTCGATAACCTGCCGATCCGGCATCTTCTTGTATTTGCGGCGCTCTTCCCGAACACGGTCGAACACGACCACCGTATCGTTCATCGAATAACCGATAATGGTCAGCAGGGCCGCGATGGTTGTCAGGTTGAATTCAAGTTGCAGCAGGGAAAACACCCCGAGCGTGATGATGACGTCATGCGCCAGTGCAGCGACGGCGCCGACCGAGAACTGCCACTCGAACCGGAACCAGATATAGGCCAGCATCAGCGCAAGCGCGACTACAAGGGCCAGGATACCGGATCGGAACAGTTCGCCGGACACTTTCGGCCCGACGGAATCGTCGCGCAGGAAGTCTTCATCGGTGAGACCCAGTTTTTCCATGAGCGTTTCTTTGACAATGTCATTGGTCACCTGCTGCGCGCGCTCAGCTTGCGCTTCGGGCTTGAGCGTCGTGAATTCGTCACCCAGTTTCGACGGGTCGGCGGCACCGAATTTGACGACGATGATTGCGCGCGCATCCGTGCCGACGGCGCTGTTCACTTCCGCCGTAAAGGGCATCGCTGCACGAACGGTTTCAACGGTCACCGTTTCTGTCTGCTGGATCTCCATCACCGTGCCGCCGGCAAAGTCGACGCCGAGGTTAAGGCCGCGCATGGCGAGGAAGTAGATCGAAGCGGTAATCATGAGCAGGGACAGGAGCGACCCGCCCATGCGCAGGCTCATGAACTTGATCTTCGTGCTTTCGGGCCAGTACCTGAGTAGCATAACGTCTCTCCTGCCAGCCTAGAGGGCGAATTTTTTGGGCTTGAAGCCCTTGAGGTAGATGACCGTAAACCAACGGGTCAGCACGAAGGCCGTGAAAACCGAGGTGATGATACCAATTGCCAGTGTCACGGCGAATCCCTTAACCGGACCGGAGCCCAGCAAGTACAGGATCGCGGCAGCGATGAAGGTCGTGATGTTGGCGTCGAGAATGGTCGACAGCGCGCGCTCGTAGCCCGCCTGCACAGCCGTCAGTGGCGACCGCCCGGCACGTTGCTCTTCCCGTATGCGTTCGAACACGAGCACATTGGCATCCACCGCCATACCGATGGTGAGGATGATACCGGCAATGCCCGGAAGGGTCAGCGTGGCCCCAAGCCCGGAAAGGGCGCCGACAATGAGAATGATGTTGGCCGCGAGCGACCCGACCGCGAAGATTCCCATCAGGCCGTAGGCCAGGATCATGAAGAAGGCGACCAGTGCCAGGCCGATCAATGACGCACGGACACCGGCGCGGATCGAATCCTGTCCAAGCGTGGCGCTGACGGTGCGCTGGTCAAGGAACTGCACCTTGGCCGGCATTTCGCCTGCCTCGATGATGGCTGCAAGATCCTGCGCTTCTTCCAGCTCGAACGTGCCGGTGATGCGCACGCTGCCGCCCGGGATCGGCTCGTTGATGCGCGGTGCCGACATGATCGTATCGTCGAGCACGATGGCGAAGAGCTTGCCGGAATTGTTGCGGGTCGTCTGGTAGAATTTGGACGCACCATTGCCGTTGAGGCGGAAATTGATCTGTGGCCGGTTGCCATCGTCATAGCCCTGGCTGGCCGTCGCGATATCGGCGCCGGTCACTTCAGGTATATTGCGCACCAGGAGCGGGCCGGTTTCAGGGCCAGTCAGCAGGCGGTAGCCCGGCTTGACGACGCCTTTCTCGGCAGCCGCGATCGCTGAAGGGCTGCTTTCGACCAGGTTGAACGTCATCTTGCCGTCTCGGCTGAGCAGGCTCTTCAGGCGCGTTGCATCGGGTTCGCCCGGCGCTTCGAGGATGATGCGGCTGTTGCCCTGCGGCGTGATGGAAATCTCGCTGACGCCTTCAGGATCGACGCGGCGCCGCACGATGGTCATCGTCTTGGCGAGGGCGTCTTTCATCAGGGTTTCTTCCGATGTCGCCGGGACCGTGACCTTGATCACAGCGGGACCGGCCGCTTCGATGTCATAGGTCTTCGCGCCGCCGATAGCGCCTTCGACGCTGCCATTCAGCTTGCGAACGCGGGCGAGCGCCTCATCCATCGGAAAATTGCCGTCAGCATCGGGGCGCGTCAGATTGATGTTAAGTGTGCGGCCATCGATGGTCGGCAGGTGGCCGATCAGCGTCTTTCCGTCCTTGTTGCCCAGCGCGTTGCGCACGTCGATGGCGAAGACTTCCAGCCGGTTGGCAACGACTTCATCCGGGTTGATTTCCATCATCAGATAGACGCCGCCCTGAAGATCGAGGCCGAGATTGACGCCCTGCTTGGGCACGCCGGCGGGCGCACCGGACATGTTCACGACGTTCGGCAGGGCCATTATGATGCCCCACAGCATGATGCCGAGGATCAGGCAGATCTTCCAGAGCGGAAACTGAAGCATGTATTCGTCCTTAGGCGGGAAAGCGGCCGAGCGCGGTAGACCTAGTCGTTGGCGGCGACCGGCTCGCTCTTGCCGCGCACTTCAACGACCATGGCCTTGATCACGCGCACCCGGACATTTTCGGCCAGCTCGACGGTGACTTCGGTGTCGCCAACCTTGGTGACCTTGCCGATCAGGCCACCCGACGTGACGACAGCGTCGCCGCGCTTGACGTTCTCGACCATCAGCTTGTGCTTCTTGGCGCGTTGCTGCTGCGGACGGATGAGCAGGAAGTAAAAAATCAGGATCAGCGGCAGGAAGAACATGACTTGCGTCAGGACGCCCGGACCCGCTGCCGGCGCAGCTTGCGCAAGTGCTGGAAGGGAAAGACCCGCGAAAATGGCGAATACCGCGGCGAATTTGTTCTGCATTGTGGTCAACTCCCTGTAACCCTGCATCGCGGCAGCCCCCTCAGGGTGCCTGCGAAAGTCATGCCCCTATAGCGGTGGGCGCAGGCCTTGGCAAACAAGCCCTGCAGGCCGTGCGAATCTGTCCTAGAGGGCGCGTGAGCGTCCCTCGACCAGCGCCGGAAGCGGATGGGCGATGGCCAGACGCTGTTGCGTGCCATCCGCGCCCATTCTCAGCAGGACCTGCGAATCGGCGGTTTGCAGCGGCGCAATCAGAACTGCGCCCTTGGCCAATTGCTGCAACAGGACGTCCGGCACCTCGTCGACCGCGCCCGTGAGAAGTATCCGGTCATAGGGGCCACGCTCAGGCCACCCGGTGAGACCGTCACCATGCCGGACGGCAACGTTGCCGAGGCCGAGGTCGAGCATGCGCCGCCGGGCGGCGTCACAAAGACGGCGGAAACGGTCCATTGCGAAGACATCGGCGCCGAGCTGGGCCGCGAGCGCGGCCGTATACCCGCTGCCGACGCCGATCAGCAGGATGCGCGCCTCACGCATCTGCTTGATCTGGAGGGCCTGCAACAGCTGGCCGGTCACTGCCGGACGCGGCACGATCTGGCCGCAGGGGATCGGCAGGACGCAGTCTTCGAAGGCGAGCTTTTCGAGGCCCGGCGTATAGACGAACGCACCCCGGTCGATCGTCTCCATCGCCTTCAGCACGCCGCCATCGGTAATTCCCTCCTGCCGCAGATGCAGGACAAGGCGCGCGGCGCGGAAGGGATCGGCGATCAGGTCGGCCATGTCTCGCGCAATTCCTTGAGATAGGCTTCGTGCGTCAGGTCGACATGCAGGGGCGAAACCGAGACATAGCCATCATAGATGGCCCGCAGGTCGGTCCCGGCATCGGGCTTGGACAGCTTTCCCTTGTAGCCGATCCAGTAATAATCATTGCCGCGCAGGTCCTCGCGGCGGTCAGTATGGATGATGCTCTCGTCCCGGAACCCCTGACGGGTGATCTGGATGCCAGCAACGTCTTCCGGTTCACGGTCCGGGAAGTTCACATTGATCACGACATCCGAAGGCCAGCCCTGCTTGAGCAGCGGCCGCAACGTCTTCGCGCCCCATGCCCGGGCGGTTTCCCATGGCAGCGAGCCGCGCTCGCGAAAGCTTTGCGCCTGGCTGAGGGCGATCGAAGGAATGCCCAGCTGCATGCCGAACATGGCCGCCGCGATGGTGCCGGAAAAACTGGTGTCCTCGGCAATGTTCTGGCCGCGATTGACGCCGGAGAGCACAAGGTCCGGCGCGTCCGGCATCAGGTCCTGCATGGCCAGCAGCACGCAATCGGATGGCGTGCCTGCAATGGCCCAGGCCTTGGCGCCAACCTTGCGCGTTCGCACAGGCTGGGTCAGCGAGATGGCGCGCCCCTTGCCTGACTGCTCCTCTTCGGGGGCCGCGATCCAGATATCGTCAGACAATTCCTTGGCAATGTCTTCCAGCACCGACAGGCCCGGCGCATTGATGCCGTCATCATTGGTGAGCAGGATTCTCATGCGATGGTCTCCAGCCCGCCCATGTAGGGGCGCAAAGCATCCGGCACGGTGATGGAACCGTCTTCGTTCTGGTAATTTTCGATCACGGCAACCAGCGTGCGGCCGACGGCGAGACCGGAACCGTTCAGCGTGTGGACGAATTCGGGCTTCGCACCCGCCTCCTTGCGGAAGCGCGCGTCCATGCGACGGGCCTGGAAGTCGCCGCAATAGGAACAGGAACTGATCTCGCGATAGGTGTTCTGGCTCGGCAGCCAGACTTCGAGATCATAGGTCTTGCGGGCCCCTGCCCCCATGTCGCCGGTGCAGAGCAGCATGCGACGGAACGGCAGGTCGAGGCGTTTCAGCACTTCCTCGGCGCAGCCCGTCATGCGTTCGAGTTCGCCAAGGCCCTGTTCCTCATTCTCCACGATGGAGACGAGTTCGACCTTGTTGAACTGGTGCAGGCGGATCATGCCCTTCGTATCGCGCCCCGCGCTGCCGGCTTCCGAGCGGAAGCAAGGCGTATGCGCGGTGAAGCGGAGCGGAAAGCGCGAGGCATCGAGGATTTGGTCACGGACGAGGTTCGTAAGCGGGACTTCGGCGGTGGGAATCAACCTCATTCTAAAGAGCGAAAGTTCGCGTTCCCCATAATCCAACGATTTTGCTCTTTCGAGCATGTCGTATCTTTCCGAGTCTAGGAATTCATCAATTTCGTCGAGTTTGAACTCGTAGTCTTCACCTCGAAATCGCTGCTTATGCTCGTCGAACATTTCGTTGATATGAGCTGTTATCTGATCGACCAACATGTGCTTTGGAAGTTCAATTCCGAAAAGATCCCCAGCAAACTTCGGCAACTGCCCCGTGCCCACGAGTGCATTGTCGCGCACCAGCAGCGGCGGACTGACTTCCTCATAGCCATGCTCACCCGTCTGCAGGTCCAGCATGAAGGCCGCCAGCGCCCGTTCCATGCGGGCGAGTTTGCCGCGCAGGGCCACAAACCGCGCGCCGCTCATCTTCACGGCGCTGTCGAAATCCATCTGGGAAAACCCGAGATCGCTTTTCAGCGCCTCGCCGATATCGGCATGGTCTTTCGGATTGTTGATGCGCTTGGGTTCGCCCCAGCGGCTTTGCTCGACATTGCCCTCTTCATCCTGGCCTTCCGGCACTTCAGCCAGTGGCAAGTTGGGCAGACCCATAAGTATGTCGTCCAGCAGCGCCTTGGCGGCGGCTTCCTGTTCGCCAGCGGCCTCGATGGTCAGCTTGGCTTCCGCGACGAGGGCCATGAGGCGCGCGGCCTCTTCCTCGTTCTTTTCTGCCTTCGCCCGCCCGATCAACTTGGAATTCTCGTTGCGGACCTTTTCGGCATCCTGCTTGTCGGTAACGGCTTTGCGCAACGCGCCGTCATGCGCATCGATCTGGTCGACGATATCGCCAAGCCCCGGCTTGCGGCGGTTCCAGGCGGCGCGGAAGGCGTCCGGATTATCTCGGATGGCGCGGATATCGAACATGGAAAGGTCCTGCAATGGCTGTTGCTACAGGCTCTAATGCGCCCCGCGGGCGGCGTCCACTATGCGGTGGCGTCGGCGCTCGCCTGCAATGCCGCAGGCGCAGCCGTCTTGGGCACTCGGCAAATGACCTTCGTGCCGTTACGCTTTTGCGGGTGAACCTCGATGGAAGGCTCGAGCGCGCGCAGGCGCATCATCATGACGGCATAGTTGCGCAGTCCGAACCAGGCCGGCTGGCCCTTGTGCGGCACCGTAGTGAAATCCGGAATGGCCGACAGCGCCTTGACGATCTTTTCGCGGGCAATTGGCTGGTCGGGTGTGCGGGCACCAAGCTGCATGACCAGTTCGACGGCGCGGGTGAGGTGCGGATGTTCGTCCGCCGGACGGGACGTATGCGTGTCCATCTCGTCCATGACGGCGTTGCGCACCTTCATAATGAAGGGCGAGCGGCGCTCCTGGACCAGCCGCGGCGCAACCACTTCGGGCGGCGGGCTGCGGAAACGGTACCATTTGCGCGGCGTGCGCTCATAGTCGCACGCCGCCTTCAAGGCCGACATGTGGACCACGGCATCGGCATGCTGGCTGTAGAGTTCGTAGGTCGGGTCGGTTTCCTTGCCCCCCGTCACAACATGCAGCCGGGGCGACTGGATTCGATTCACCACAGGCACGAAATCTGAATCGGTCGTCAGCACGATGACTTCGTCGAGATTCTTGACCTGCATGGCCATCTCGATGGCGTCCATGGTGAGGACGATATCGGCCGAGCTCTTGCCGGCCGATATCTTGTTCTTGGCGAAGGCGCGGCAGTTGAAAGCCTCGAAACCCGCCGCCTCGAACACTGGCCTGTGCACGTCGTATTGCAGGTTCCAGTAGACACGCTTGGACACGAACTTGCGCCGTTTCTGCCGTTCAGACAGCGCGCCATCTTCAAGCCAAAGGACCCAATTGGCCACGTTTTCGGTAAAGCCTACGCCGGTTGCCGCGTAGATATTGTCGAAATCGACAAGAAGAACGCTGTTCACGCGTGACAAAACGGTTCTCCCTGATTCGCGGATTGAGCGAGGCCCCGATGTTCAACATTCGCCGCGCGAATGCAACCGTGCACCGCATCAATTCTGCCTATTCGTCAGCAGGTGTCGCGTCCTCGGCGTCCTGTTTCTTCTCGATGAGATTCACGCAAAAGATCGAAATTTCGTAGAGAAAATAGACCGGTCCGGTCAGGACGAGCTGGGAAATGATGTCCGGCGGGGTAAACACGGCCGCAAAGCCCAGGATCAGAACGATCGCATATTTGCGGCCGCTGATCAGGGTTTGGGCCGAGACGAGTCCGATCTTGGCGAGCAAGGTCAGGATCACCGGTAGCTGGAAGGAAATCCCGAACGCCAGCATCAGCGCCATCACCAGCGACAGGTATTCCGACACTTTCGGCAACAGCTTGATCGTCGCGACACCGCTGTCGATTTGTTCCTGCGAGATCGAGAAGCGCGCCAGCATCGGCAACATCAGGATGTAAACGAACGCCGCCCCTGTCGCGAACAGGGCCGGGGCGATCACGAGGAAGGGCCAGAAGGCCCCGCGCTCGGTCTTGTAAAGCCCCGGTGCAACGAAGGCATAGATCTGCCAGGCAATGACCGGAAAGGCCAAGAAAATGCCCGCGAACAACGCGAGCTTCACCTTGGCGAAGAAGAATTCCATTGGCGCCGTGAAGATCAGCTCCAGCGGCGCGCCGCGCAGGGCCTCTGCCTTTTGGGCAAAAGGCGCGAGCAGGAAATCATAGATTGGCTGGGCCACGAAAAAACAACCGAGCGAGGAGATGCCCAGCACGGCCAGCGAGATGATCAGCCGCGAGCGCAGCTCGGTGAGATGCTCCAGCAGCGGCGCCCGGCTGGCTTCCACTTCGTCTAGGATTTCAGGCTGTTCGTCTTTCGGCGGGACCTTGTTCACGCAGCGTCGTCCTTGGGCTTGGGCTCAGGCGCAGGGGCTCCGGCCTCGGCAGCTTCCTTGTGCATGACGGCAGCGTTGAGATCGCTTTCCATATTGGCCAGGTCATCCTGGGCCTCGGTCATGGCATTGTTGCGCTTGAGGTCTTCGATCTCTTTGCGCAGGTCTTCCAGTTCGCTCTGTCGGGCTATGTCCTCAAAGGCAGCCTGGAATTCGCGCGCCATCGACCGCGCCTTGGCCACCATCTGGCCGGCCTTGCGCATCATCAATGGCAAATCTTTCGGACCCACGATGATGAGGGCCGCGAGGGCAAGGATAAGAAGTTCGGAAAAACCGATTCCGGGCAGCATTATGCGCCCTCCACCAGAAACATTATGACGAGGCTTTCGTCTCGTCTTTCTTCTTCGGGGTCACGTCAACAAGGTCTTCCTTGTCGACGGCCTTGGGCTCATCGTCATCAGCGAGGCCCTTCCGGAACGATCTCACGCCCTTGGCCATGTCGCCCATGATTGAAGAAATACGGCCACGGCCACCGAACAGGAGCAAAGCTACCACGATGACGAGGACGATCTGGAGTGGTCCGACTGAGCCCATGGGGGCCTCCTGATTACGTGTTTCGCAATGCAGCATAGCCTTGCGTTCCGGCTGGAACAATGGGGCGAAGCTGTTAAAGGAGGGGCATGCGTATCGCCACATGGAATGTCAACTCGATCAAGGCCCGCCTTCCCACCGTGCTGGAAGTGCTCGGCGCAATCGATTGTGACGTCGTTTGCCTGCAGGAACTCAAATGTGAGACCGACGGCTTTCCCTATATGGAACTGGAAGAACTGGGCTGGAACTGCGCCGTCCACGGGCAGAAATCCTATAATGGCGTGGCCATCCTGTCGAAATACCCGCTGGACGATGTCCGCAAGGGCCTGTCGACCATGGAGGACGACCAGTCACGCTATATCGAGGCTTTGGTCATGGCCGACACGCCGATCCGCGTGGGCGGCATCTACCTGCCGAACGGCAACCCCGCGCCGGGCCAGAAATTTGACTACAAGCTGGAATGGATGGAGGCCCTTGAGGGACACGCGCGCGCATTGCTGAAAACGGAAGAGGCTTTCGTCCTGTGCGGCGACTATAACGTCATCCCGGGCGTCAATGACAGCTGGGATGAAAGCGTCTGGGCCGATGATGCCCTCGCCCTGCCGGAGTCGCGGCAAGCCTTCCGGCGCCTCAAGAATCTCGGCCTCACGGATGTGTTCGAAACCTGCGACGGCCGCGCGCACCAATACACGTTCTGGGATTATCAGGGCGGCGCGTTCCAGAAGGATCACGGCATCCGCATCGACCATCTGCTCTGTTCGCCGCAGGCCGCCGACCGGCTGACTGGCGTCGAAATCTACCGCAAGGCGCGTGAACTGGAAAAGCCGTCAGACCATGTGCCGGTCATCGGCATTTTTGAGGACTGACGCCTATTTTTTGGGCGTACAGGACCGATTATAGTCAGCGACATCCTGATTGAACTGCCGTGCGTTCGCCTGCAGCGCGAACTCCGCTTGGGCGAATGCGCGCCGGGCGGCATCGAACTCTGCCTTGGCCGAATCTGCAGCCTCAGCATTCGAAGATGAGGCGAGGCGCATGACCTGCGCATCCTCATACTGGTCGCCGAGCGCCTCGGCCCTTGCTGCCAGTTCATCGCGCGAGGCTGTCGCCTCTTCAATCTCGGCCTGTTTCGGCGCCAGCGTCGACTGCATGGCCTTGCACCGCTGAACCTGCTTTGGCGACAAGGTGTCAGCGGCGGCCGGCATGGCCGCCATCAGGGCAGCGGAGGCGAATAAAATACGGAACATGGACAGACGTCTCTTTTTTCAGCTTGCCTGCCTAATGCCGGAACGCGGCTGAAGCAAACCTGAATAGACGTGCCACACGGCGGCCCCAATTGCTCACAGCCCGCGCCGGGGCGTGCCAGCGAACCGCCGCACAATATTAAAAATGATCAATCGCTCACTTTGCCGGATTTTTGCCATGATTGGAGGTACATTTGTAATCGTTCGCTCACATTGTGAGCACACAAGGAGAACAGAGATGACCGCCTTCACGCCCGAAACGCATACAATTCCCCGTTCGACCGGCCCTTCGCCCGATGTCGCTGTGACACTCGACCAGCTCGTGGCGCCGCTCGAAATTCCTGCCGAACTGCATGTAGCCCGGTGGGCACCGAAATGGACGCTGACCCTGCCGATCGCTCTGCTGGCCGCCTTTACGCTGCCAGCCCGCACGGCGTGAGCGTCAGGCGTCCCTGCCAGGGTCCTGGGCACGGCGATTGGCCATCACGGCATCGATGATGTTGAACACGGCAGCAAAATCGCTCAACAATTCGCGCACCCGTTCCGGGTCGTCGAGCCGCTTGAACATGCTGCCAGGTTCGAACAAGTCACTGCCCTGGAGCGTGATCAAGAGTTCGCCATCGTCGAAGCAGCATTTCAGTTTGCCGCCATGGAAGGTCTTTTCCATATCGACCAGATTCTGCATCAGGTCCGGGGTCAGCAGATAACGGCTCTCGACCTGGTCAGTCGTGTAGACTTCGAAGATGCGCTCGAATTCCCGGTCTTCGAGCATTGCCCGCTGCATGCCCTTGCCACCGCCGAACCGGTTGAAGAAACCAGCATCGCGCGTCACCAGCGTGCGGCCATGGAAAGACTTGTGGAAGGCAAAGCGCAGGCACTGGCCACGAAACACCGTGACCCAGCGGGTCTGCGTGCGACCTTTGGAATCGGTCGAATGACGACGTTCTTCCAGGTGCGCTTCGAACAGCTCGAAATCGACGCCCTTGCGTGTGCCGGTGATCAGGTCTTCGTAACTGTCCCGGTCCCAGTCAGGCACGATGCCGACGTCGTGGTGCCTGTAGATCGACGCGACCTGTCCCGGGGCCTCGTTGAAGCTCAGCTCAAACTGGCGTGCGATGGGCGCAACCAGCAATGTCTTCGCTTCCTTGCCCAGCTTCGTAACATCGCGTGCTCCCCACCAGGCATAGCCGAACCCGACCATGGCTGCGACGATCGCCAGAATGGGCAGCTTGGCAACGAACAGTCCGATCAGGACGCCGACAATGCCGATGCCGCCACCGACATATCCCGCCTCCCGCGCCTTTGCGATGGCGGCAAGGCGGTCCCCCTCCCGCGCTTGCAGGGCCGGACGGATCTCATCCTGGAATATGCGCGCAAAATCGCCAAAGCCGTCCGGCAGGCCGGACAGAGCCTTGGTGATATCCGGATCGACCGGGTCAGGCTCTCCACCGGGCAGGTCAGACGTCTGGTCTGTCATTCGCACGCGTCTCCGGCTGAATATGACCGGATACTAGACCGAGCCTGCCCGGGGCTCAAACAGCTTCAGATATCGGCATAGACGTGGCGTTCACCCTCGAAGCCCGGATGCGTGACGGCGCCTTCATGTGCCGGACCCACCAGCTTCGCGAACTTCTGCAAGGCGCCGGAACCGTACATCGTGTTGCGTGGCTTCCAGTTGCGTTTGCGATCTTCCAGTTCGGCGGGCGTCAGGCGAACGTCGATCGTGCCGGCAATGGCATCAAGAATGATCACGTCGCCATCCTCGATCAGGCCGATCGGGCCGGCATCGGCCGCTTCGGGGCCGACATGGCCGACGCAGAAGCCGCGTGTCGCGCCGCTGAAGCGACCATCCGTGATCAGCGCCACCTTGTTGCCCATGCCCTGGCCATAGAGGGCCGCCGTGGTCGACAACATCTCGCGCATGCCGGGGCCTCCTTTTGGTCCCTCATACCGGATGACCAAGACATCGCCTTCCTGGTAGTCGCGTTCGGTGACGGCCTTGAAGCAGGCCGCCTCGCCATCAAACACGCGCGCGGGGCCGGTGAATTTCAGGTTCTCGAGGCCGGCGACCTTCACGATCGCGCCATTCGGGGCGAGCGATCCCCAGAGCCCCACCACGCCGCCATTCGGCGAGATCGGATCGGAGGCTTCGCGGATCACTTTCTGGCCCTTATTGAAGACGACGTCCTTCAGGTTTTCCGCAACAGTTTTTCCTGTAACGGTCATGCAGTCGCCGTGGATCAGGCCCGCATCGTAGAGCGTCTTCATCAGCATCGGCACGCCGCCCGCCTCGCCGAAATCCTTGGCAACGAATTCGCCGCCCGGCTTCAGGCTGGCAATGTAGGGGGTCCTGGCGAAGATTTCGGCAACGTCCTTCAGGTCGAACTGGACGCCGCACTCATGCGCCATGGCCGGCAGGTGCAGGCCGGCATTGGTTGATCCGCCCGTGGCCGCCACAACAACGGCGGCATTCTCGAACGCCTTGCGCGTGCAGATGTCGCGAGGCCGGATATTCTTCTCGATCAGGCGCATCACTGCCTTGCCGCTTTCGACGCAATATTGGTCACGCTCAAGGTAGGGCGCTGGCAGGGCCGAGGAGAGTGGCAGGGCGAGGCCAATGGCTTCTGAAACGCACGCCATCGTATTGGCTGTGAACTGGCCACCGCAGGCGCCTTCGCCCGGACAGGCGAGCTTTTCGAGCGCGGTCAGCTTTTCCTCGGTCATGTCGTTCGATCCGGCCGCATTGGCGCCAACCGCCTCGAACACATCCATCACAGTCACGTCCTTGCCCTCGAACCGGCCGGGCAGGATTGAGCCGCCATAGATGAAGACCGACGGCACGTTAAGGCGCAGCATGGCCATCATCATACCCGGCAGCGACTTGTCGCAGCCCGCGACGCCGACCAGCGCGTCATAGGAATGGCCCCGGATTGTGAGTTCGACCGAGTCCGCGATCACTTCGCGACTGACCAGCGACGAGCGCATGCCTTCATGGCCCATCGCAATGCCGTCAGTGACCGTGATCGTGCAGAACTCGCGCGGCGTGCCGTCAGCCGCTTTCACACCCTCGCTGGCCGCATGCGCCTGGCGCATCAGCGCCGTATTGCAGGGCGCTGCCTCATTCCAGCAGGACGCCACGCCGACGAACGGCTTCTTGATGTCCTTCGTCGAAAGACCCATCGCGTAATAATACGAGCGGTGCGGCGCACGTTCCGGACCTTCGGTCACGTGGCGCGATGGCAGCTTGGATTTGTCCCAGGTTTTGGTCATGTCAGGTCTTTCGTGAAGTCAGGCACCCGCATTAGCGCGCAAAGCTCATGCGGAAAAGGGGCGAATCGTCGCCGCGACCGGCAATTCCTGCCCCGGCGACCACGATTTCAGTTCAACGTTTGCTGAGCTCGCTCATATGTCGAGCATTGCCATATCGTCGCTGGAAAGGGTGAGCGATGCCGACGCCAGTATCTCTTTCAGCTGGGCGACGCTGGTAGCGCTGGCGATGGGCGCCGTGATCGACGGGCGCGCCATCAGCCAGGCAAGCGCGACCTGTGCCGGCGTTGCGCCATGACGGGCCGCGACCGAATCGAGCGCCGCGAGCACTTTCGGGCCACGCCCTTCCAGCAGCGGTTTCATCTGGCCGCCGCGCGGACTCTTCTTGAGGTCGGCCTCTGTCCGGTACTTGCCGGTAAGAAAGCCGCTGGCGAGCGAGAAATACGGGATGACGCCGAGGCCTTCGCGCTTGCAGATCTTGGCCCGGGCTCCCTCATATTCGTGGCGAACGAGAAGATTGTAGTGCGGCTGCAGAACCTCGTAGCGGGCCCGGCCATTGCCTGCTGCGGCGAGCGCCGCTTCCAGTCCCGGCCCGTCATAATTCGAGCCACCGACCGCACGCACCTTGCCCGCATCGATCAGACGCTGGTGGGCTTCGAGCGTCTCCTCGATCAGTGTGTCCGCGTCCGGAAAGTGAGAGAGGTAGAGGTCGATATGGTCGGTCTGCAGGCGCTTCAGCGAGGCTTCGCACGCGGCAATGATCCATTCCGCCTTCAGGCTCTTGCGCCCTTCGCCCATGTCGGAGCCGACCTTGGTGATCAGCAGCGTCTTGTCGCGCTTGCCGTGCGCGGCGAACCATTCGCCCATCACGGTCTCGGATTCCCCGCCCGTATGACCCGGCACCCAGCGCGAATAGACATCCGCCGTATCAACCGCGTTGAACCCGGCATCGACAAAGGCATCGAGGATGTCAAACGAGGTGGCCTTGTCAGCTGTCCAGCCGAACACATTGCCACCAAGTACGAGCGGGGCCGTTTTCAAGCCTGATTTTCCCAGGTCTCGCATCTGCATCTATTCGGCTCCTTCTGTCTGATCGCGAAAGATCGCGGTGGTGGCACCATCGGCACTGATCTCTCCCCGGTACATGCCGGCGGAATTGAACACGAAGTCGACATTGCCGACACCATCTATGACGATCACGCCGCCATCGCCGCCAAGGGATGCCACTTCGTTCAGCGCGACCAGTGCCGCTTGGCCCACCGTCTCATCCAAAAACTTCACCCGGTCGCAGATCGTCTTGGCGACGCCGACGCGAATGAAATACTCGCCGTGACCGGTCGCCGACACCGCGCATACGCCATTCTCGGCATAGGTGGCAGCACCCACGAGGGGGGCATCGCCGACCCGGCCCGGCGCCTTGGCCGTCATGCCACCCGTCGTCGTGGCGGCGGCAAGATTGCCCTGGTTGTCGATAGCAACGGCGCCGACGGTCCCGTGCCGCTCGGCCGCTGTCCGCGCCCGTCGTTCCAGCACTTTCTCGAGGGATATCCGTCGGTGCTCAGTATCGAAATAGGTATTGTCGACCATGTCGAGGCCTTGGCTTTCGGCAAAAGCGTCAGCGCCCGCGCCGGCGAACATTACATGCTCGGACTTGTCCATCACGGCGCGGGCAGCAAGGATCGGGTTCTTCACGTGCATCACGCCTGCGACGGACCCGGCATTGCGGTCGCGCCCGTCCATGATCGAGGCATCAAGTTCATGCGTGCCATTGGCCGCATAGACCGCGCCATAGCCGGCATTGAACAAAGGGCTGTTTTCCATTGGCAGGACGGCGGCCTGTACGGCATCGACGGCGCTACCGCCCTCGCGCAGTACAGCGGCCCCAGCCTCCATGGCCATATTCAGCGCGGCGACAAATTCCGCTTCCTGTTCCGCCGAAAGGCTCTCGCGCAGGATTACCCCGGCCCCGCCATGGATCGCGAGATGCCATTCAGGCCCCGCCGGAACCGGGTCGCTCACTGAGACAGGCGTGGCGCAGGCGCCAATCAGCAGGACGGTCGCCGCCAGGGCGGTGAGGGGTTTCAGGGTCATCAGCGTCTCCAGCAGGTCTGGAATCAGGATGGACCCTTTATCTAGAGGCCTTCAAGGCTTTTCCGGGCCGCTTTCAATTTCTCGCGGCGATCAGTCCAGTCTACGATACGTTCGCGGTTCTCCTCGACGATCTCGGGCGGTGCCTTGGCGACGAAGGCCTCGTTGCCGAGCTTCTTCTCGGTCGACATGATGTCCTTGTCGAGTTGGGCAATTTCCTTGTCGAGCCGTTTGCGCGCCTCGGCCACGTCGATCTGGTCGGCAATGTTCAGCGCAACCACCGTTTCACCTACAACCGTGGAGACAGCTCCAACCGGCACGGTGTCGGACACGATAATATCCTCCAGCCGCGCAAGGCGTTTCAGGATATCCTCATGGCGAACGGCCATGTCTTCGATGACCGGTCCCGCATTCACGAGCGACAGCGGGATCTTCGAACCCGCCGGCACGCCGAGATCGTTCCGCAGTGAACGGATTTCGGAAATGAGGTCGAGCACCCACTGGATTTCCGTGTCGGCGTCGGCATCGCGGGTGATCGCGTATTTCGGCCATGTCTGGCCCATCAGGAAACCCTGTTCCTCGACGCGCCCTGCGGCACGCCGGTCCCATAACTCCTCGGTGACGAAGGGCATGAACGGGTGCAGCAGTTTCAGCGTCTCGTCGAGCACGTAGCCGCAGACATCACGTGTTTCCTGCTTGGCGGCATCGTCCATGCCCATGAGCAGCGGCTTGATCAGTTCGAGATACCAGTCGCACAGCACATTCCAGACGAACTTGTAGAGCGCGCCAGCGGCATCATTGAAGCGGTAATCCTCGATCGCCTTGGTCGCCTCGGCCTCGCAGGCAGCGAGTTCGCCGAGGATCCAGCGGTTCACCGGGCTCGTCACCTTGGCGAAATCGATCTCGCCCGGCGCGCCGCACTCGTTCATCTCGGCAAAACGAGCCGCGTTCCAGAGCTTGGTGGCAAAGTTGCGATTGCCTTCAACGGCCAGTTTCGACAGGCGAATGTTACGTCCCTGCCCGGCCATGCGGCCCATCGTGAAGCGCAGCGCATCGGCGCCGTATTCATCGACCAGTTCCAGCGGGTCCATTGCGTTGCCCTTGGACTTCGACATCTTCTGGCCCTTCTCGTCGAGAACGAGGGCGTGGATGTAAATATCCTTGAACGGAACTTGCCCGGTGAATTCGAGCCCCATCATCATCATCCGGGCGACCCAGAAGAAGATGATGTCGAACGCCGTGACTAGCGTGGCGGTCGGGTAGAAGGTCTCCAGGTCCGGCGTCTTGTCCGGCCAGCCCATGGTCGAGAACGGCCAGAGGGCGGACGAGAACCATGTGTCGAGGACGTCTTCGTCCTGCTTCAGCTGAACACCCTTGCCAGCCTGCGCCTGTGCCTCATCTTCGGATTGAGCAACATAGATTGTTCCGTCTTCCGCAAACCATGCCGGAATCCTATGCCCCCACCAAAGTTGGCGGCTAATGCACCAGGGCTGGATGTTTTCCATCCAGTTGTAATACGTCTTCTCCCAGGTCTCGGGCACGAAACAGGTCTTGCCGTCTTTCACGGCCGCGATGGCGGGCTGGGCCATGGTCTTGGCGTCGACATACCACTGGTCGGTCATCCACGGCTCGATGACCACATTGGAGCGGTCGCCGAAGGGCTGTTCGATCTTGAGGTTCTCGATCTCCTGCAACAGTTCCGCCGCCTCGAAGGCTGCGACGACCTTCTTGCGCGCATCAAACCGCTCGAGCCCTTGATAGTCCGCCGGAATGCCCGCTGCATCCGCGTCCGCGCCGTCCACGATATGCGCCGTTGCATTCAGGATGTTCAGCGGCGTATGTCCTGCCCGCTTGCCGACCTCAAAGTCGTTAAAATCATGCGCCGGCGTGATCTTCACTGCGCCCGAGCCCTTTGTCGGATCGGCATACGCGTCTGCGATGATCGGCACACGGCGGCCTACAATTGGCAGGGTTACGAAATTGCCGACCAAGCCCGCATAACGTTCGTCGTCCGGATGCACCGCAACGCCCGTATCGCCGAGCATGGTCTCGGGGCGCGACGTGGCGACCACGATATAGTCGCGCGTCTCGGTGCCGGTGACGTTGCCGTCCTCGTCCTTGACCGGGTGCTCATAGGTTACGCCGCCCGCCAGCGGATAGCGCAGATGCCAGTAGTGACCTGCGACTTCGCGCTGGTCGACTTCAAGGTCCGAAATCGCCGTCTGGAAATGCGGGTCCCAGTTCACCAGCCGCTTGTCGCGATAGATCAGGCCCTTGTTGTAGAGTTCGACGAACACCTTGGTCACGGCGCGCATCATGTTGTTGTCGGGGTCGTTCCGATCGCCCATCGTGAAGGCTTCGCGCGACCAGTCGCACGAGGCGCCAAGGCGCTTCAGCTGGCCGACAATCGCGCCGCCGGATTCCTCTTTCCACGCCCAGACACGATCGACGAAGGCCTCGCGGCCAAGGCTGGCGCGGCTTTCATTCTTGCCTTCAGCCGCCATCTGGCGCTCGACAACCATCTGCGTCGCAATGCCGGCATGATCCGTACCGGGCTGCCACAGCACGTTCTTGCCTCGCATCCGCTCGAACCGGACCAGCACGTCCTGCAGCGTGTTGTTCAGCGCGTGGCCCATGTGCAGCACGCCGGTCACGTTCGGCGGCGGGATGACGATGGAATAGGCCTGCGCGCTGGTATCGCCGGAGGGTTTGAAGCAACCGCTATCCTCCCAGGCCTTGTACAGGCGGGTTTCGGCTTCGGCGGGGTCAAATCGTTGGTCGAGCATGGGGAAAAAGGGTTCCGGTGGGTGCAGGGCAAAAAGGAAGGGCGCGCCTGTTACGGCGCGCCCTTCCCTATAACGAATTTGTCAGGTGAGGCTAGCGCGCCATGCGGGCGATGCGCTGGACTTCGGCTTCGACCTTTTCCTCGACGATGCCGGGCAGGTTGGTGTCGAGCCATTCCTTGATCATCGGCTTCAGCAGCTCGCGGACGAGCCCTTCGATCGTATTGTCGCTGCCGGTGTCCATTTTGGACATCAGCTTGCCGAGAGATCCGGCGGCGGCGTCGGATGTCTTATCATCGGTCAGGACAGTGTTCTGGTAGCGTGCGCTGGCAGGCATGTCGGTCTCCGTTGGAGCGTGAGATTGAGGACGCGGGGCAGGCTGTGGTGCGGGACGCGGAGCAGGCTCAGGCGCCTGCTGGAAAACCGGTGCAGGTTCAGGCTGGTGCCGGAAAATCGGTGCAGGCTCGGGTTGATCAACGGCGCGCGCCGCATCGAGCAAGCCCTCGAAGGATTCCGCCTCATCCGACTCGTCAGCGGCATCGACGGTTTCGTAATTATCATCAGACCCGACGTCGAACATCGCCTCGTCGATATCTTCCTCCGCAGCATCGAAAGCCGTCTCGGAAAAATCGGAGAGCTCTGCATCATGCGACTCGGCCACAGCTTCTGCACGCACAGCGGCCGGTGCACCGGGACGACGGGTCGTGCTGGCATCATCTTCAGAGATGATCTTGCGGATCGACGCGAGGATTTCCTCCATCGTCGGCTCCTTGTGCGCTTCGTTGGCCATGTCAGCCCCTCACTCTCTACCCATCAGAATCACTATTGATTAATGGTTAGAATGTATGGGTTAACAACCGCTTGACGTCATTAACCTTGAACACAGCCACAACTTTGTCATTCGGCGAAGGGCGCAGCCCCTGTCGGCACTGGCTGGTCGAGCTCGCCGGCAGCCCTTAGCAAGCGGAACGCCGCGACATAGGCGTCACGCTCCGACTGGACGAGCGTGAGGCGGGCCTCGAATAGTTGCTGTTCCTGATCCAGGACGTCCAGCGTGGTGCGAACGCCTACCGCCAGTTCTTCCTTGGCGCCCTCATAGGCGATTTCGGCGGCGTCTACCTGGCGACTCGATGCCTCGATTGAACGCAGCGACGCATCATAGCCAAACCAGGCCTGCGCGACCTGTGCGCGAATCTGGCGCTCCAGAACGTCAATCTGGTTGCGCGCCTGATCGCGGCGAAGGCGCGCCGAACTGACCTGGCTCTTGATCAGGCCACCCGACAGCAGCGGGATCGTGCCCTGCGCAACAGCAGACACGCTGGTATCGCGTTGGGTCACGTCGCCATAGGTTTCCTGCACGCCAGCAGTGCCGACAAGATTGATCTGCGGTCGGTATTGCGCACGCGCCACTTCAATCGCTTCGCTGGCTGCGCGCTCGGAATGGCGCGCCGCTTCGATATCCGGGTTTCCGTCCAGCGCAATGGCGACGGCATCTTCAAGCGATGCCGGCAGAGGCGGCACAGGCGGCGGCGGCGCAAGCTCACCGGGCCTGAGGCTGGTAAGGAACTGGTAGTTGGCCTCGCTGGCTTCGCGCGTTGCTTCCGCACCGGCAAGCGCCGCCCGGGCGCCTTCTAGGCGCGCAATAGCCAGCGACACGTCAGTGCGTGTCACCACGCCCACTTCGAAACGGTCATCGGCGGCGCGGACCTGTTCGCCCGTCACATCGACATTGTTTTTGCGGATAGCCACGGCTTCGCGGTCGCGGCGCACATCCAAATAGGCCGTTACAACCTGAAGGATGAGGTTCTGCTCGGCGGCGTCAAACTGCGACTTGGCCGCATCGATTCCTGCCTTGGCCTGCCGGATGCCCGCGCTGACACGTCCACCCGTATAGATCGGCTGCACGGCCTGCACCTGCGCACTGGCGATCGGCCGGTCACCCAAGCCAAAGGCGAACGGCGAAGTCGTATCGACATATTCATAACCGGCGCTGCCGCTGATATTGACGGTCGGCCGACCACCGGACCGGGCCTGCTCAAGGCCTTCGCGGGCGATGTCGGTTTCATATCGCTGCAGGTCAAGCTGGGGATTGGTTGCGAAGGCCGACGCGATGGCCTCATCCAGCGTTTCGCCCGCTGCGGGCATCCCTGCCACCATAGCAATAGCAGCTGATCCCAACAGGCAACGATACTTTACTCTCATCCTGAACTCCCTGATGTCCCGGTTTGTTGGGCCAGATATAGCCACGCCCAACGCATTAGTGAACACTGTTCACTTTTCCAATGGTTTAACAATGCTGGCAATTCAGCGCAGTCGGCCTCAGAAAACGAAGGATTGCTTGAAATCGAACTGCGCAAATTTCGGCGGGCAGGCGTCGAACGCGTCACGCGCGGCTACGGTATCGCCCGACTTCGTGAACACGGTTCCACGTCCCAGGCCTTCGCGATCCATCACCACGGCAACAAGGCGTCCGCCCTCTGCCAGCTGGTCGGTCCAGGCGTCCGGCACGTATTCCACCATGCCGCACACATAGATTGCGTCGAATGGAGCCTGATCCGGCAATCCCGCTGCAATTTTGCCGTCAACGGCCACGGCCCGGTCAAGGCCAAGCGCTGCGAAACGCGCCGCCATGGCGTCCACCAGCGCTGTTGTCTCTTCCAGCGCAATAACCGTTTCAGACAGGTGACTGATCAGCGCTGCCTCGTAGCCGGCGCCTGCGCCGATCACGAGGACAATGTCGCTCGACTTGATCGCTGCCAGCTTGACCAGTTTGGCCGTGTCGCGCGGAATCCACAGCGAACGTTCAGGCGACGTGGCGATCTCAAGCTCAGAATACGCGACCGATTTGCGCGAATTGGGCACAAACACTTCCCGCGGGGTGCGTAGGAACGCAGAGACGATTGGCGCATCGGTCACATCATTCGGTCGGATCTGGCTATCCACCATGATCTCACGGGCTGCGTCAAAGTTCATGGGCGCACGCCTTTCTCTGGCAAAAACGAACGTAGCACCGGCTTTTAGCATGGGCGGCGTTGGGCGCAATGCGCGATAAACGCGCGGCCAGTGAAAAGGCCGATTGAAAGCCGGCGCGTTGCTTGCTAGTGACGCCCCTCTGGTCAGGCTCTATGGCGGAGTGGTTACGTAGCGGATTGCAAATCCGCGCACCCCGGTTCGATTCCGGGTGGAGCCTCCAGACCCATTCCCAGTCCATTCCAAGTATTTTCGGCAGGCTTAACGCGGTGTTACGCAATTCTTCGGCGTTTCACGGTTAATCGTTTACGTCGCATTAACCAATTCGGGCGATGTTTGGGGTGTCTTCTCTTGGAGACACCCACCATCACCCAACGCCTCGGCGGGAGCTTTTTGTCTCCCGCCATTTTTTTGCCTGACGCCGAAGTTTTTGGACAGCAGCAGCAAGTTGGGGCTTGAACCGGCCCTATGGTCTGCTATTCACCCGCTCTCGACTGATCCGCGATAGCTCAGTTGGTAGAGCAGGCGACTGTTAATCGCCCGGTCGTAGGTTCGAGTCCTACTCGCGGAGCCACTCCCCTTCCCCACAACACGCCCGTTGAGGCGTTCAGCTCGGATCCAGTCGCGCAAACAGGTCCTGCGTCCGGAACGCACGGCCAATCTGGTTCGCGTGGTGGCGGGAATCACAGACATACTCGAAGATCGGATAAGGTGACTGCTCCACCAGGCTCACGCGGGACGCATCTATCGTGGCGATATCACCGAAATCATGGGTCACCTGATCGAACAGCGAATCGACCAGCTGCTTGCGGTTCTCTAGGTCCTCGGGCCGGGAATAATACTCGCTCGGCAGCACGATCACCACTTTGGCCTTCGGGAACATGGACTCCAGGAAGGCTGTCTGGATCGCGATCGTCTGGGCCGACAGCGTGACATCTTCCCATTCGAAAAACTGGCCCTCGGCCGGCAGGTCGCCGCAGTCCACATGACTGAAGTCGATGTCGCCATCCCGGGTCGGCAAAGGGTAGTCCTTGGACTTGCTCACCCCGCCTTCGAATGCCGACTGGATGAAATAGTCGAGTGCGCTCCTGCTGGGCTTGATGCTGAGCGGCAGGTGCCCGGTGACATCGCCCTTGAAGTTCTTCCGCCGATCAAACTCATGCGCCCGCAGGGGCGACACCGTGGAATAGACGACAAGGCTGATGGCATCCGGGTCGACAGTTTCGGCCACGCGCGTGACAAAGCCGCGATAGTTTGGATCGGTATAGCCTTCGTTCATCAGCGAGGCATTGTACCAGGTCATCCCGCTCAGTTCGTCGAGTTGGGATGCCGATAGGCTGAAGACGGCATTCGACCCCCCTAGGATGAGACCGTCGACATGATCCATGGCTTCGAGATTGCTGAGGTGCTGGCGGATGATCGCTGTGCGCCCGCCATCCGTCTGCTGCGTGTAGCCCCATACGAGATAGCCGACATAAGCCAGCAGCAGCGCCGGAATGCCAAACCGCCAGACGACGCGATTAACGCTGACCATAAACGGCATAATCCATCCCCACTCCATTTGCGATCGTGGCCAGCATCAGCGCAAGCATGGCGAATTGGACCACGGGAAGCCGGTAGAACTTGTAGTTTCGCTGCGAGAAATACGGTTTGGTCTGGAGCAGGATTTCCAAAGCGACGAACACGACTATCAGCCCGAGCGCGAGCAGCGTCGTCCAGGGCATATGAGTCAGTTTGTAGACAACGGAAAAATCGACGAAGCGGAAGTGCAGTTTCTCGAACAGGCGCCCGGAATCGGAATCCGCAAACAACATGCGTCCGATCACCACCGCAATGCCGAGTACAAAGAATGCCGCCACCTTGAACCCGCGCTTCAGCAGCCGCAGCGTGATCACGAACATGAGGGCGTGGAAGAGGCCCCACAAAGCGAAATTGAGGGTCACGCCATGCCACATGGCCGATCCCATATAGACGGCAAAAAGTGCGGCCGATGTGCCGAACTGCTTCTTGGTCGGCGCGTAGAATAGGCTTTTCAGCACCACCGACAGCGACGTGTGCCAGCCCCGCCAGAATTCGATCACGTTCGTCGACGAGAAAGGCTGCCGGAAGTTCAGTGGGATCCTGAACCCCATGAGTCCGGCCAGGCCGAATATGATCAGCGATAGGCCGCAGAAATTGGCATACACAAACAGCTCGAAAATCGCCGCAAAGGTCAGCGACGAAACAACATCGGTCTCTTTGAGAAGATCAAACGTCTTGGTCAGCGGTGTCGCGATCGTCTGTTGCAGGAACAGGCCGAGAAACACGAAGGGAAGATAATAGTCCGCTCGGCTGCGCAGGCCGCGGTAGCGAATGTCTCTGAACTGCGTGGCGACCGGGCCCGTGATGATCAGCAGCGGGTTGCTGGCCAGCACCGCCGCGCGCGGGGTCAACATCCGGCTCCGCGCGATATAGGCAAGCGACGCAGTATAGAATGACAATCCATAGAGCAGCAGGTTCGTCGACGAGGCGTGCGATCCGGTCAGCGTCTTGGTCAGGCCGAATATCGACGTCGCCGAAATGGCGAAGAACAGGACATAAGGCGCAATCACTGTCCGCTCGCGTTCGCCAACCATCATGAGCAAGGCGACGATGGCGACACACATCGCCAGCGGAATGGCCGCCTTGAGCGCAAAACCGGGCAGCGCACCCGACTCCCAGACGCCCAGCCCGTTAACCATTACTTGCGCAACGACAAGGATAGTCACACCAGACAACCAGAATATGCCCACTTCCCGCATCTGTTTTGTCATCGACCCAGCAATCTCAAATATAGTTCGCCAAATTTCAATACACTTATTTACTATTACATGGTCAACGGAATTTCTCCGCCGCAATCTCCGGCAAAACGCCGTGATCGTTTCTTTTCCGGAACAAAGGGCATCCGCGCTGGGACGGACGCTTACGCGTCCCGGAGCGCGGCAAATAGCATTGACCGCCTGCAAAGACCGGTTACGGCCTGCGGCACATGGCTCTATATACCACCCGACTCAACGACGCCGTTCTCCTCCCCCATTCCCGAACTTGCCTGCGGAGATTTTTCGCGATGCACGCCCCATTTGACCTGGTCGAAGTTGAAGCTGGCCGCCGCCTCCATGTATTGGTCGAAGGGCCGGGGGATGCGCCGTGGGTCGTGTTCGACCATGGTGCGTTCGGGTCCTATGTCGACGGTTGGTGGGTCAAGGAAGCATTGAAAGCTGACCACCGCGTCGTCCTCTACGGCCGGGCAGGCATGGACTGGAGCGATCCGGCGCCCGAGGGCACGCCTATGACACCCGAATTCCATATCGCCGACCTGCGCCGCCTGCTCGCGGCGCTCGGCGCCCGTCCACCTTACGTGCTGGTCGGGCACTCCATGGCGGGCTTGCGCCTGCACACCTTTGCCAATCTTCATCCCGACGAACTGGCCGGCCGCGTCTTCATCGACGCAATGAATCCCAAATACTTGCGCAAATCAGGTGGCATGCGCCTGCTCAATGCGTTCGCCCTGCTATTGCGGGTCGGCGGCGTATTCGCGAAATCCGGTCTCCTGCGCGCGGTCGCACCCTTTACCGGTGACGACATCGACCTGCCTCGGGCGCGCCGGACCGAGAAACGATACCTGTTCCGCAAGCCCGATCACTGGACCGCTGCACGTGGCGAAGTCACCGCAATTGATCCTGCCGCCGCCTATTTCAACCCGGCCGTCACGGTCAACTCGCCGGTATCGGTCTTTTCGCGCGAGGCCGCCGGCGGAGAAAACGCGGGCCTCGTCAGGTCTGTCTCGAACCAGGGCGGCTATGGGCGCCTGTTCGGGCTCGACGGCGAAACCCATACATCCTTGCTGAACCCGGCCCATGCCGCCCGCATCGCAAGGGAAGTGCGCTACATGACGCGCATGATGGTTCCGCTGGTCCCGGATCACCCCGTCGACCAGACATGGGTGGACAGCCGGAAATCGGGGTATAGTGCCTGAACGGCCAATCCGAGGAGACCGGCAATGAAGGATATCTCGACGCTCGCACGTGACCTGATGCAGTCCCGGCTGGAAGACCTGACAGCTCGCGAGCGCCGCGTCCTCGAACGGTTCGTCCAGCGCCGCAGGATATCGAGCAATGTCGGCCGGATGCTCGAGAAGGAATCGACATTCGGGGACCGGCTGGCCGACAAGGTTGCCGAGTTCGGCGGGTCGTGGATGTTCATCAGCCTGTTCGGACTCGTCCTCGTGATCTGGATCGGCGGCAACACGGCTCTGGTCCTCGACAAGGCACACGCCTTCGATCCCTACCCCTTCATCTTCCTAAATCTCATCCTGTCGATGCTCGCCGCCATACAAGCACCGGTCATCATGATGTCGCAGAACCGACAGGCCGCGAAGGATCGCGCAGCTGCCAATTACGACTATGAAGTGAACCTCAAGGCCGAGCTGGAAATCCTGCAGCTTCACGAGAAACTGGACGAGATGCGGCAGACCCAGCTGACCAGCCTCCTTGAATCGCAGGCCGCGCAACTGGCCCTGCTGGAAAAGCTGTCTGCCGCATCGACAGACGGCGCACACAAGGATGTCTGAGCCCACCACACCGCTCATCTCCGCCTCACCCAAGCCAGCTCTCCCGCCCTGGAAGCGCCATGCCATACTGACCGTGGTTGCCGTCCTTTTCGTTCTCGCAATTGTCGCGATCCACACCGAAATCCACCACCTGTCGGTGCACAAGATCTATGCCGAACTACGCGCGCTATCCCTAGAACAGATCCTGCTCGCCTTGGCCGGGGTCGCGATCAGCTATCTGGCGGTGACCGGCTATGACACGCTGGCCCTTCGCTACGCCGGCAAACCGCTCGCCTATGCCAGGACGGCGTTTGCCTCCTTCACCTCCTACGCCCTTTCAAACACGCTGGGCCTGCCGCTGCTGACCGGCAGTGCCGTGCGCTATCGCCTCTATTCAAGCTGGGGTCTCACCGGACAGGAGATCGGGGTCCTTGCCGTCATCACCGGCGTCACACTTTATGTCGGCGCCCTCGCAATCGGTGGCACGGGGCTGCTTGTCGAAGCCGCACGGTTCGAAACCGTGTTCCACATCCCGGCCGCGCTGGCCTACCTGCTCGGCACCGCCTGCCTCATTGCTGTGTGCACATTTCTCTTGCTGGCCGGGCAACGAGGACGGACACGTCACATCCGCTCGGTCGATTTCACCACGCCGGGCCTGCCTGTCGCCACGGGGCAACTCCTCGTCAGCATGGCCGACTGGGCCGGGGCGAGCCTCGTCCTGTTCGCCGTCCTGCCGCCCGACACCGGCCTGTCCTACCTCGCCTTCCTGCCAGTCTTCGTGGCCGCCTGCTTTATCGGCGGCATCAGCGGCCTGCCGGGCGGCGTCGGCGTGTTCGAGGCGGTCATCCTGCTGATGGTGCCGACGCAGAGCAACGAAGCCCTCGCCGCGAGCCTGATCGCCTACCGTGTCCTCTACTACCTGATCCCGCTGGGCGTCGCCGCCACCCTGCTCGCCATGCATCAGGTGCCGCAAGCCGGCGCCCAGCTGAAAGGCGCCGCCGCCAGGGCGCAGGACATCACCGAGATATTCGCACCGACCCTGTTCTCGGTGATCGCCTTCGTCGCAGGGGCCTTCATGCTGATCTCGGCCACAACTCCGACGCTGGCAGGTCCGCTCGAAGCCGCCGGCCGCATCCTGCCGCTGCCGGTGATCGAGCTCTCCCACTTCCTCGCCTCGATTGTCGGCGTCCTGCTCCTCATCGTGGCGCTGGGCCTGCGCCAGAAGCTCGACCATGCCTGGACCATCGGCATGATCCTGCTCGTGCTCGGTATTGGCCTGACACTTCTCAAAGGTGCCGACCCACACGAGGCGGTCCTGCTCGCCGTGTCGCTCGGGCTCCTCGCAACATCGCGCAAGGCGTTCTATCGCAAGACTCCGCTCAGCCAGGCCCGACTCAACTTGCCTTGGGTTTTGGCCATCCTTGGCGCCATTAGCGCGGCTGTCTGGCTCGGCTTCTTCTCCTATGAACACGTCGCCTATCGCGACGAACTCTGGTGGAGCTTCTCGGTCAACGGCCAGACGTCCCGGTTTCTCCGCGCTACGGCGGCCCTGCCCATCGTCCTCCTGCTCGTCTCGCTCTGGCGCTGGCTCCAACCTGCCATCGGCAAAGGCATTCCGTCGGACCCCGTCGATCCCGCCACCTTGAAGCAGATTCTTACCACGGCCGAATTCGGCTATTCCGATGGCGCCCTTGCCCTGCTGGGCGACAAGCAGTTCCTGATGAGCCCGAGCGGCCAGAGCTTCATCATGTATGGTGTGCGCGGACGCCACTGGATCGCGATGAGCGAACCGGTCGGCAAGCGCGACGAGATCGCCCCCCTGCTTTGGACATTCCGCGAGCAGGCAGACCTCTATGGCGCCGATCCGGTATTCTACTCTGTCCGGAAAGAATTCCTCCCGCTCGCGCTCGACCTTGGCCTCACGGCGCAAAAGATCGGTGAGACTGCGCTTGTGCCGCTGGCGAAATTCTCGCTCGAAGGGCCTGCCCGGTCCGGCTTACGCGCCAGCCACAAGCGGGCACTACGCGACGGCCTCTCGTTCGACGTCATTTCGCAAGGCGCGTGCGACGACATGCTGCCTACGCTGCACACGATCTCCGACGAATGGCTCGACATCCATGGCGGCGCAGAAAAAAGCTTTTCGCTGGGGCGGTTCGATCCTGACTATATCCGCAATTTCCCCATCGCGGTCGCCCGTCTTGATGGCAACATAGTTGCCTTCGCCAACCTGATGTCGACTTCTGACGGGCGCGAGATGGCCATCGACCTGATGCGATACGGTCATGCGGCGCCCAAGGGCGTCATGGACTTCCTGTTCATCGAACTCATGCTCTGGGGCAAGGAAAAAGGCGTGCGGGCTTTCGACCTCGGCATGGCGCCGCTGTCCGGACTTGAAGGCCATCGCCTCGCAACGCTCACATCCAAGCTTGGCGCCTTCGTCTATGAACACGCCAACAAGATCTACGGCTTCGAAGGGCTGAGGAATTACAAGAAGAAATTCGATCCCGATTGGGAGCCGCTCTACCTCGTCGCCCCGGCGGGCCTCTCCCTGCCCATCGCCCTCGGCGATGTTGCCATCCTGACCAGCGGCGGCCTCAAGGGCATGTTCACCAAGGCCTGAGGCTCAACACTCGATGACGTTGACCGCTAATCCGCCTTGGCTCGTTTCCTTGTACTTGGATGACATGTCGAGACCGGTCTGGCGCATTGTCTCGATCACCTGGTCGAGCGACACCTTGGTCTGCTCCACCGAATGAAGCGCGAGCCGTGCGGCATTGACCGCCTTCACCGCGCCTATCGCATTGCGCTCGATGCAGGGGATCTGCACCAGCCCGCCAACCGGGTCGCAGGTCAGTCCGAGATTATGCTCCATGCCGATCTCGGCAGCATTGGCACATTGTTGCGGCGTGCCCCCCCATACCGCAGCCAGCCCGGCAGCCGCCATGGAGCACGCCACGCCCACTTCTCCCTGGCATCCCATCTCGGCACCGGAAATGGAGGCGCGCTGCTTGTACAAAAGGCCCACGCCACCCGCTGTCAGCAGGAATTTTTGCAGTCGCACTGCGGCGTCTTCCGCATCGACGCAATAATGTTTGATCACGGATGGAATGATCCCGGCTGCCCCATTGGTCGGCGCTGTGACCACTTGGCCGCCGCTGGCATTCTCTTCATTCACCGCCATGGCATAGACATTCAGCCAGTCAAATATCTGCTCGCGCTCATTGGACTGCGGCGACGCCTGTAGTTTCTTCCATATCTCAGGCGCCCTGCGCCGCACTTTCAAGCCACCCGGCAACACGCCTTCGCGCGTCAGCCCTCGCTCGATGCAATCGAGCATGACATCGGCAATCCGGTCGAGCGCCGCTTCCGTCTCGACCCGCGGCCGCATCGCATCTTCGTTGGCGAGGATAACATCGTGAATGGAAACGCTCCTGTCAGCGCAGATCGACAGAAGGTCTGCAGCCGACGCAAAAGGATGCGGAACCTCATTACCCGTCTTTACGATATCGTCGGCTGGCGGGGCCTTTAGCTGTTTTGCCGTGGCTATGAATCCGCCGCCGGTGGAATAAAAGGTCTCATCCTGCAACACGTCGCCACTCGCCGAAAAAGCGCGCAGCCTCATCCCGTTCGGATGCAATTTCGGCAACACATGATAGGCAAATACAATATCCGCCTCCGGATCGAAATCGATTGGTCTCCCACCGACGAGAGGGAGGCGTTTACCGGTATAGACGTCTGCCACCTGCGCGTCGGCGGTATTCGGGTCCAGCGTCTCTGGTTCCAGCCCGAGCAAGCCCAGCACCACTGCCTTCGGCGTCGCATGCCCCACACCGGTCAGCGCGAGCGAGCCCTGGAGCTCGACCTCGATCCGCGCCACCTGCCCCAACACGCCTGCCTCACTCAGCGACGCCACAAATCGGTTGGCTATCCGGATCGGCCCCACGGTATGTGAGCTCGACGGGCCAATGCCGATACGAAAGAGATCGAGGACCGAAAGCATGAATATGCCCGTAAATGGCTGGCAGGAAGGACAATGCCTGCCCGTTGCCGCTTACTAAGGCAAGGGCTTCCTGCGCTGGGTGGCCGTTACGTCATGGCCATAGATCCAGTCATTGCGTGACTGCACGAAGCCCGGCGCAGCACGACCCGCCAGCCACATCGGGCCATACGTCGCCAGTTGGGTCAGCGGATTGTGCCGATGAAACAGTTTCGCATTCGCCCGTGCGCCCGCCTGCACAGCACTTGTCCGCCTCTGTCGGTCCGCTTCGTAATCCGCGACAGACGTTGCGATATCGGTTCCCTCGGACAGTCGCGCGGCAAGCACCCAGGCATCCTCCACCGCCATCACAGCGCCTTGGGCGAGGAATGGCAGCATCGGATGACAGGCATCACCCAGCAGCACGACCCGGCCGTCGCTCCAGCGGGTCAGCGGCGCGCGATCATAGAGCGCCCAGCGGTTCAGCTTGGTCGCGTTCCGGATCAGGCTCAGGATCACGGGATGAAATTGGGCAAAGGCGTTGAGCGCGTCTTCTTTCGCGCCTTCGCCGGACCAGGATTCCACCTGCCAGCCATCATGCTCGACAACGCCGACAAAATTCGCGAGCAATCCGCTGCGCAACCGATAGGTCACGGCATGGCGGCCTTTGCCGACCCACGCGCAGGCGGTCGGCGGCGGCAGGTCCTTGCCCAGTAGGTCAATCGGCACAACGGCGCGCCACGCGACATTACCGGTGAAACGCGGCATGTCCGGCCCCAGCATCTGCTCTCGCACGACAGAATGTATACCATCGGCCCCGACCAGCACGTCCGCACTGAGGCGCGTCCCGTCTTCGAGTTCGACCGTAACGCCGTCTTCATCCTTGACGTAACGGGCCAACTTCGCGCCCAGCTTCACGGCCTTCGGGGCGCGCTCGGCCAGTTCATCGCTCAGCGCGGTGATCAGGTCGGCCCGGTGAAGGTGGAGATAGGGTCCGCCCCAGCGGTCAGCCGCAGCCAGGCCCAGCGGGATATCGAAGACGACACGGCCGCTCTCGCCGAGACGCATTTCGATGCCTTCCGGCTGGAACGCATTTTCGGCAATCCGGTCGGACAGGCCCAGCGCCTCGAACACTTTCATGCCATTGGGGCTGATCTGAAGCCCTGCGCCGACCTCGCCCAGCGAATCAGCCTGCTCCAGGACCGTTACACCATGCCCGAATTGCGTGAGCGCCAGTGCGGCCGTCAGTCCCCCGATACCGCCCCCTGCAATCAGGATTTTCATGGCCGAGCCTCATCTGGGCGTTTTACGACGATCTTCCTTGCCTCCGAGCAGGATGTATCGCCGGTCGCAATACTTGCACTCGACAAAGTCCTCATCGCCCATCTCGTACCACACTTTCGGGTGGCCAAGGGCCCCGCCGCCGCCATTGCAGGACACCTTGCGGCTGGTCGCCAGCACGATTTCAGGTGGGCTGAAGACATCACGGGGTTTTTCCATCGGTCGCGGCTTTCCATGGAGTTTACGGCGCGAGTCCTTGTTCGCGCTGCTTCATCGACTTAACTAGTCCGCAGGGCCGCGCTGCGCAAGATCGCCCTGCTATAGCATTGAGGCCCGAATGACTGACGCGACAACCGCCCCCGAATACGCCATCGAAGTCGAACACCTTGAGAAAATCTATCATGCGTCCGGCAAGATGCCTGAAAAGCACGCCCTGCAGGATATCAGCCTGCGCATCCCGCGCGGCTCGGTATTCGGCCTGCTGGGCCCCAATGGTGCTGGCAAGTCGACCTTCATCAACATCCTCGCCGGACTCGTGAACAAGACATCCGGTACCGCGCGCATCTGGGGCCTCGATATTGACAAGCATCCGCGCCAGAGCCGCGCCGCCATCGGTGTCGTGAACCAGGAAATCGTCGCCGACCCTTTCTTCACGCCCATGGAGATGCTGGAGCTGATGGCCGGGTTCTATGGTGTGCCGAAGAAAGAGCGCCGAAGCTTGGAAATCCTCACCGCCCTCGGCCTCGACGACAAGGCCGACGCCTATGTGCGCCAGCTGTCTGGCGGCATGAAGCGCCGGCTTATGGTCGCCAAGGCGCTCGTCCACAATCCGCCTGTCCTGATTCTCGATGAACCGACGGCTGGTGTCGACGTGGAACTGCGCCGCTCGCTCTGGACCTATGTACGCGAACTGCATGATCGCGGCACCACGATCATCCTGACGACTCACTATCTGGAAGAAGCCGAAGAGCTCTGCGATTCGATCGCCATCGTGAACCATGGCGAAATTGTCGCCTGCGAACCGACATCGAAACTGCTCGCTCGCCTCGACTACAAGACGCTGGTTATAACCCCGAAAGAAGCACTCAGCGCCGTGCCGGCAAGCCTTGCAGGCCTCGACGCCCAGATCCGCCCGGACGGCACGCTGGCGGTCACGTTCCGCACCAGCGAGACGGGCATTGGCCGACTGCTCGAACAGGTCCGCAGCGCTGGAATCAGTATCGGGGACCTCGTTACCGAAGCCCCCGACCTGGAAGATGTGTTCTTGTCGCTGACCCGTGAGCCGGAGACGGCCTAGACGCTCGCTTTGATCCAGTCAGTGATGGCCTGCTTGCTCATCGCGCCGAGATGGGTCGCGGCAACCTTGCCGTCCTTGAACACCATTAGGGTCGGCATGCCGCGAATGCCATACTTGGAGGCAACCATCGGGTTCTCGTCGACATTGATCTTGGCGACTTTCACCTTGCCGGCCATATCAACTGATACGGCTTCGAGATGCGGTGCCATCTGCTTGCACGGGCCGCACCATTCCGCCCAGAAATCCACCACGACAGGCACGTCGGACGTCGCGATCACATTGTCGAATTCGTCGTCGGTCACGTTAATTGCAGCCATGACAGGCTCCTCTATCTTGCTTGACTGGATGATACATAGGGACTCAGGGCCGAAGTCAAACCTCACTCTGCGTATGCTTTAGCGCCGCTAATAGGTCCGACTCCGGCAAGACCATGAGTTTCGGCCCGTCCGTCCAGCACAGCGCCGCCACCACCTTTCGGCCGGAATAAGCCTGTTTCAGCACGGCCCAATAGGCCGCCATCTGGGTCATGTACGTGGCCGCGACCTCCGAAACCTTGTCCGGCGCTGGCTGGTCGGTCTTGAAGTCCACGACCAGCACCCGGTCGGGCGTCACCACAAGGCGGTCGACCCGGCCATTGATGATGGTATTCCCCAGCAATTCCGGATCTGTGCCAATCACCGCCGCCTCGGCCCGCCCGCCCGGCGCGAATACCCCGGCCATGGCCGGGTCCTCCAGCACGCCCATCGCCGCGCCCAGCATCTCGGTCCGCTGAGCATCGTCAAGTTCAACATCCCGCCCGAGGAATTCCCGTCCCGCATCTTCACGTCGCGCCTCGGGAAGTTCCGGCAGGTATTGCAGCAAGGAGTGGATCAGCCGTCCGCGCTTCATCTGCGCTTCACGGTGCGGGCCGAACGGGGCCAGCACAGGCGTACGGCGCGACAGGAGACCGGTCGGCGCACTCAGGCGCCGCGCCGGGCCATCGACTGGCGGCGGGCGTAGCGCCCAGTCCGGAACGCCCCCCTGCCGAACCCTTGCCGCCCCCTCATCACCCTTCAAAGGCCCCGGCACCCCATGCCGACGAACACCCTCATTTTCCTCTGGCGCAAACGCATTCATCGCGTCGGCACAGAGCGCATACCAGGATTTCTTGTGATGGCCTTCCTTGCCGCCGCCATGCCAGTGCCCGGCGATAATCAGCCTGTCCTGCGCCCGTGTCAGCGCCACATAGAGCAGCCGCCAGTGCTCCTCCTCCGCCTTGGCATCTGCAATAGATCGTGCAGCAAAAAGCTCCGGCGTGTCGGCATCCTTGCGCGGTGACCAGACCGGTACGCCGTCCAGATCGAACATGCGCGCAGAACCGCCACGTGGCCCCGCCGTCGTGTCCGGCAACACCACGACCGGCGCCTGCAGGCCCTTGGCCCCATGCACCGTCATCACCCGCACTTCGCGCTCCGGCGCCGCCAAATCCCGTTTTATTTCAGCGTCATGTGCCTCCATCGCCGCGAGGAAGCCCTGCAGCGAAGCCGGGTCCACCGAATCATGTTGCAGCGCCCGTGACATCAGCGCCTCGACCGGATCGCGCGCCGGGGTCCCCAGCCGCGCATTGATCTTTTCCCAGCCTGTCTGGCCGTCCGCACCGGCCTGGTCCATCACGGATGACAGGAATTCGTAGGGTGGCAGATGCGTCCGTTCCAGCAGGCCGCTCAGGAAATCAGCTGCTGCCTGTATGTCGGGATCCTTGCTGTCATGTATACGACGCCACAGCGACACGCCTTTGTCGCGCTCGCCAGCGAGTGGATAGAGATAGCGATCATCATCCACCAGGCCGAGGAACGGCCCCCGCAGGATTTCCGCCAGCGTCAGGTCCGCCTCCGGCAACACGGCAAACCGCAACAGGTTCAGGCAGTCCTGCACGCCGATATGGTCGAGCAGCTTCAGCCGGTCGGCGCCCGCAACCGGCAGGCCAACCGATTTTAGCGCCCCGATCATCGCATCGAACAGGCCGCCCGTCCGTCCGCGCACCAGCACCAGAACGTCCTGCGGCTCCATCGGCCGGCGCACCCATGACCGGTCCGGCAATTCCGCCCAGATCGTTTCGCCACTGTCGATCATGTCCCTGATCTGGATCGCAAGGTGCCTGGCCAGCTGCGCCTTGGGCGAGGCTGAGCGCATCGCATTCACGGGCCGGTCCCACGCATCCTCGGGAACATCCTCGGCCATCGGCTCGATCGGCCACAGCTCGACACAGCCCGGCTGGCTCGCCCGTCGCGCGGTATGCATCACGATATCGGCTGTCAGGGGCGCCGACGGCGCATGCGCCGCATCAATCGGCGGCGCGCTGTTCCAGACCTGATCGACGAATTCCAGCACCTGTGGCGACGACCGGAACGACATGTCCATCGACAGCTGGAGCATATCGGACGAGCGCAGGCTGAGTTCCTGCGCCTTGTCCCGGAACTTTGACGGGTCAGCGCCCTGGAACGAGTAGATCGACTGTTTCTCGTCGCCCACAATGAACAAGGTGCGCGGATCCTGCTGACGCTCGGCGCCAATCCCGGAAAAGAATTCCTCCGTCAGCGCCGTGATCAGCTCCCATTGTGGCGGGCTCGTGTCCTGCGCCTCGTCGAGCAGGACATGGCTTAGACCGCCGTCGAGCTTGTAGAGCACCCAGTCGGACATCCCGTTCTGTGTCAGCAGGAGGCGCGTCTTATGGATGAGGTCGTCAAAGTCGAGCGCTGCGCGCGCGGCCTTGGCTTGCTGATACGCTTGCAGGGCTGGAACGCCGACGCGCAGCAGGGCTGACGTACGCTCAAATGCACTCGCGCGGGCGAGCAATTCGGCCAGTTGGCGCACGCGGGCCACTTCCCGGCCTTCACCCTCCTTCATCTGGAACAGGTCGGCGATCAGCGGCGACTGCTTCACGCTCGCTGCCGTGTACGGGTTCGACTTGCGATAGTCGCCACTTCCCGTGGTGAAGATGCCGCGATAGATTTCCCACCGGTCTTCCGGCTGGGTGCTTTCGAGAACCGCGATCAGCGCCTCGGCTGTCTTCTGGTCCGTCGCCCCGCCAGCCAGCAGAACCGGAATGGCCGCTTTGATGTCATCCACCGGCATCGCCTCGCCCATCGCCAGGTCCAGCATTTCCACTGCACTGACCTCCGGCGCGTTGAGGCCCTCGCGCAGCGCGAAATCCATCGCATCGAAATCAAAACCGTGCGCCTCGACAAAGTCGAGCACAGCGCTGGCCGACCAGCGCAGCATGTCGAGGCTTGCCATCGCCCCATCATGTCCGCCCTCCAGCGCGAGCAGGTCGAGAAGCGCAGGCGACGCGTCCCGGGCCTGCAGCACGGCGCGGCCGCGTGCAGTTTGCCAAAGGACGGCGGCCTCATCCTCTTCGATCTCCGTAAAGCCTGGCAGCACGCCCGCTTCCTGCGGGAACCGTCTCAGGATGCGTGCGCAGAAAGCATGGATGGTTTCGATGCGCAGGCCGCCGGGCGACTCAAGCGCGCGGGCAAACAGCGCGCGCGCCGCTTTCAAATCGTCGGGCTTGTAGGCGGCGTCGGTCCGCCCTTCCAATTTGGCCAGTTCCTCGCGAAGCCTCTCATCCTTCATCACCGACCAGCGGCCGAGTGTCTTGAACAGGCGCGACAGCATCTCGCTCGCCGCTGCCTTGGTATAGGTGATGCAGAGAATGGAATCGGGCGCGGCTCCGGGCCGCCCATCCTCTCGGCGCAGCAGCAGCCGCGCCACCCGGTCGATTAGGACCTTGGTCTTGCCGCTGCCCGCATTGGCCGACACGAAGGCCGGGATGGCCGGATTGGCCACGGCGGCCTGTACGCCAATTGCGCTGAGGAAAGCGTCGGCTTCGTCGCTTTCGAAGACCGGTTCGAAGGGATCAGCCATTGTCGCGCTCCCCGTCTTCGGTGTCGCCCGCCCATTCGGCGCGCCGCGCCAGCCGGTTGAAGCCATTGTCATATTTCACGAACTTCACGCGCGGCGCCGACAGGAAATTCGTGTCGGGCTGGCGATAATTGGCGATCAGGCGTTTGACCCCGGCTTCCGCCTTGTCCGCGAGTTCTCCCGGCGTCGCGGTCAGCGCCTTGGACACGCCCACCAGCCTTGCATCCGGCTTGGCCTTGAATGCCACGTATTCCAGCGCAGCGACGGTCGCTGCCGGAATGCCCTTATAGCCGCCCTCGCGGGCGATCAGCGCCTGAAGCGGCATCTGCTGACTCAGCTCCGTCGCGATCTCCTTGTCCGATGGCGGACTGCCTGTCTTGAAATCCACGATCACCAGTTCGCCATGAGCTGTGCGCTCAATCCTGTCGGCATTGGCCGAAAGCGTGAACGGATAGCCTGCAATGTCGAATTCCAGCCGGCCGTTCACTTCCAGCTTCGGCTTGGCCCCGCCTGTGTCGCGCCCGGCCCGCCAGGTCAGGTACCAGTCGACCGTCTTCTGCCACACGGCGCGGCGCGCGGCCCAGTCTTCTTCCGGCTCGCCGACGCGGGCGAGTTCCTGCTCCAGTAGCACCATCAGGTGCGCCGCCGTCTTGGGCGTACCGTCTCCCTCAAGCAATTCCAGCGCATGGTGGATCGCCGTGCCACGCGGCGCAGGGCCGAGCGGTGCATTCATCGGATCAAGCGGCGACAGGCCAAGCACATTCTCAGCCCACATCGCATAGGGATCGCGCTGCAACAGGTCGATACGGGTCACGGACAGGCGCTTCGGCCACCCTTCCGGGTGCCGCGTCGGCTTGGGTTCGGCAGAGAATTCAGCCGGCAGGCTGCCCGTGCCGCGCAATTGCATCGCGGAGACCCATTCCAAAGGGTGCCCATTATCCGGTGCCAGTGCGGCAGCGGCCTTGTCCTCCAACGCGCCTTCGGCGAGCGTCTTCAGACGCCAGACCCAGCGCGAGGCGACCGCTGGCGCATCATCGCGCCGCGCTGCGTACAACATCACGACCTTCGGCGCACAGGCCAGCTGCGCGAAATCATGCGCCGACAAGCCGAGGCGGTCTTCCGGATCGTTCAAGCCAAGTTCGGCCCGGAACCGCCGCGGCAGGAATGCGTCGGGTGGCGGACGATGTGGCCACACATCCTCGTTGAGGCCAGCCAGGATCACCCTGCCGGCCGATTGCAGGCGCGCTTCCAGCGGGCCCCAAATCGCGAGGCGCGGATGTTCCACAAGTCCGGCGCTGACCGTAACCTGCGCACTCTGCGCATGGATCAGCTCGACCAGCGCATGCGGCGGCATCGGCCCCAACTGTTCGGAGATTTCCCTTATACTGACGAACAGGTCGGACGCCTTGCGACCATCCTCGCCCGCCCAAGGCAGCGGCGCTTCGCTGATCCGCCCCGCCAGCGCAGCAATTCGCGCAGCTGCGTCACTGCCATCGACTTCGGCCTGTTCGGACAAATCCGCGCCTGTCTCGGCGAAATCCGCAATCAAACGGTCGACAAGGGCAATCGCCTTTTCCTGATCGGCGCGGTCAAAACTCGGATAGGGCTCGATCTGGTTGCGCGTATCGATACTCTCCCGCAGGCCTGACAGGTCACGCCAGCGCCGTGGCCCTCTCAGGAAATGCCGTTCCAGCGTCGCCAGCCCTTCGCGGTCCTTCACGAAATCATGTTTCATCGCGGAGGTCAGCGCGACCGGTTCTGATGGATCGATGGCCCATGTCGCGCACAGGCCGATCAGACTGCCTGCGGGGGTTCGCCCCAGCGGCACACCCGCCGACGGCGGCACGTCCACGCCCCAGCGCTTCAGCAGGGCTGACACACGCCGCGCCATGCCCGCGTCAGGCGTGACCAGCGCTGCCGACTCGCCCGGCGTTTCCAGCGTCTCGCGCATCAGCAGGGCGGCGGCCTCGGCCTCTGCGGCCTCGTCCGGCGCTTCGATCACAACCACCCCGTCCAGCGCATCTGTCGCAAATCCGGGAACCGTGGAGCCTGTAGATTCGGCCAGCGTCTTCAGCGTGTCGCGCCAGTCCGCCGTCGCGTCGGCAGGCGCCAGCGCCTCGTGGATCATCCGGCGGCGGGCGGCATCGATCGCGCTCTGCGAAATGCCGGGCCAGATTCCGACGTCACCGGGCGGCACGTTCAACTGGTCCAGGGCATCAATCAGCGAGTTCTGCGGGTGGCTCACCGACCCGCGGATCGCGTCCCACGCAGCGTCATTCGCATCCATGTCGAGTCCCGGCAGAACGATCAGCCCCTTGGGCAATTTGAGCGCCGCTTTCATCAGCACCCGCCCGGCAGGCGTGGCACCAGTCGAACCCGCGATCACGACCGGCGCGTCAGGCGGCTTGGCCGCCCAGTCTGCGGCGAGCGCCTTGGCCGCAGCGAGACGCCGGGCGAAAGGGTCCATCGCATTGTTGGCATCCAGCCATTCCGGCCACGCCTCGGTAATGATTTTCAGGAATTCAACCGAGCCATGCCAGTGCGCGGCGAGATCGGATTCCGCGACCAGTCCGTCCAGTTTCGACCAGTCCACTTGTTCGCTGAGCGCCGCCTGGTCCAGCAGGCGCGACAGTTCGCGCGCCGCCGCCAGCGCCGATGCAGGCGGCAGGTCGATCCTGTACCTTGCCGCATAATAGCCCCGCACGAGGCTGGCGAGCGCGCCCAGCCGCCGCGCAGGCGACATGGCAGGTGGCAGGCCGGCCAGCGCCGTCTCCGCGTTCGGCGGCGCTTCCTCGCTCTCGAGATCGCCCAGCGTACGCACGTCCGGCGGCAGGATCGGCTTGCCGCCCGCCGCGTCGAACAGGGCAAGTATCAGCGCCCGCGCCGACCGGCTGTTGGGCACATAGATGATCGCTTCACTCAGGGCATCGGGCCGGTCAGAGAGGCCCGTCTCTCGCGCCAGCGTTTCCGCCAGGACGCGCAGGAAATTCGCACCCGGTGGGATCGACCAGACTTTCGGGCGCCCCGCACCGAAGACCTGCGCCTCATTCGCCATGGCAGCGCAGCCACATCTCGGCATCCTTCAGCGCGCCGGGATCGCCGACATGCAGCCAGAACCGGTCCAGCGGCCAGCCCATCAAGCGGCGCTCCGCGATCAACCGGTCCCAGACCCGCAGCGCCGAAAAGCGCTCGACCGGTTCGGCATCATAGAGTTCCGGCTTGATGATCCGCGCACCGGCATAGGCCCAGGGTGCCGAATTGGCATCGCCCCGGCGCACCATGCGGTGGTCCTCGCCAAGGAAGAAATCGCCCGCGCCGTCAAAGCCAAGGCATCGCCCCGTATCGGCCACCATCAGCAAGGCGTCTGCATGTTCCGGATCGAACGCGTCTGCCAGCGCGACAAGCGGCGCGCCCGATTCCGGCGCCCAGAAGGCATCCGTGTTGATCACGAAGACCGGGTCGTCGCCGAGCAATGGCCGCGCCTTGGCCAGCGCCCCGCCTGTTTCCAGCACCTCGCCGCGCTCGTCCGAAATCACGATCTCAAGGTCCGTCCGCGCCGCCAGGTGCGCCTCCACCTGTTCGGGAAGGTAGTGCACGTTCACGATCGCCCGCTTGACCCCGGCGGCGGCGAGCGGATCCAGCATCCGGTCAATCAGGCGCTTGCCTGCCACCGCGATCAGCGACTTGGGAATCTCATCCGTCAGCGGCCGCATGCGGGTGCCAAAACCGGCGGCGAGCACCATGGCGGTGTGTGGAACGGGAACACTCATGGCTTGGCCTCGAAGACGAAGGGCGTGGTCTCGCGCACAAAGGTAGACATGCCTTCAAGCGAAGGGTGCGACAGGTTCCTGGCGAGAATGGAAAGTTGCCGCGGCTGGAAATCGCCATAACGCGGCTTGCCATCACGGATTATCAGCCGCGCGAACACGCCCGCAATGCGCAGGGCATTCAGCGCGCCGATCACTGCGAGCCGCTCATCGAATTCGGTGCGAGACTTGCCGGTCCGGTCGAGATAGTGCCGGACCGCCGCCTCCGCCGCCTCAGGCGATACGGCCCTGCGCGCATCCTGCGTCAGCATCGCCATGTCCCAGGCATCCCAGCCTTTGACCGCGTCTTGGAAATCCAGCAGGCCGATCCGTCCGCCCTCCAGCCAGAGCAGGTTCTCGGCGTGGAAGTCGCGCAGGGTAAATGTGCGGGGGAAGGCCATGGCCTGCTCGATCAGGGCATCGCGCTCGCGCTCCCAGCGGGCCCGCGTCGGCCCCGTCAACGCAGCCCCGCCCGCCTGTTGCGGCAGCCAGTCGGCATAGAGGTCGGCATTGGTCGCCAGCGCCAGCCGGTCGAATTCCAGGATCGGCCAGACCTCGCCATGCGCTTCCAGCCGATCCGGCACGGGAAGGGCGTGCAGTTTCGTCAGCACGTCGGCGGCGGCGACATAGGCTTCGGTCTCATCGACCAGTCCGCGCTCGATCTGGCGGGCGAGTTCCCTGCTGTCCCCGAAGTCCTCGATCAGAGCGAGGCCCGCTTCGGTATCGTGCGCCAGCACGCGTGGCGGGTGAAAACCCAGCGATGCGAGATGCCCGGCCAGCAGGACGAACGCGTCCACCCGCGAGGCCGCCAGACGGGTCTGCGCGTTCCAGCCCATGGCGTTGCGAACTGATTCATCGGCGTCCGGCGGGCAGGGATCGGCCTCGATGCGCGGGGCATCCATCAGCAGGGCCCGCGCGGCATCTGGCCGCACCAGCCGGATATAGCGGCGTGTCGAGGCATCCTGTCCAAGCGGCGTGCGCACGGCATCGCCCCACCCGGCACTCGCCAGGAAGGTATCGATCAGCGCGTTACGGTGACGAGAATCGAAATCCATCCAGCTGCTTCTGCCAGTCTTCGCCGACCGGTTCCAGCCTTGCCAGGCGCTGCTCCCCAAGCATTTCAAGCGTCAGGTCCAGTCGCACCGTCGGCAAATGCCGCCCTGCACGTTCCGGCCACTCGATCAGGGCCACGCCCGCCTGCGTTTCGTCCCAGCCAAGCTCCTGCACCTCATCCGGCCTGTTCAGACGGTACAAATCGAAGTGCCATATGGGAAAACCGGGACCATCATAGGCCTGCACCAGCGTGTAGGTCGGGCTCGGTACGTCCTCATCCGCGCCGCACAGCGCCTGTATCAGGCCCCGCGTCAGGGTCGTCTTGCCGGCACCCAGTTCGCCATGCAGCGCGATCACATCTCCCGCCTTCAGCAGGCCGGCCAGCGCCGCGCCGAGAGCCCGCGTCGCCGCATCGTCCGCAAGGGTGAATGCGTGTTCCATGACGGGGTATATAGAGGATAAGGCCGCATTCGCTATCGTCATTTACCGGTGCGCGTCGGGGCAGTTCTTGACACCCGGCCCTGCGGCTGGAACTCCAGTGCGAGAAAGTATTGCAAAGTTGACGCAGGCGTCATAATTTGTACGAACCGAATTTGGAGCGGAACTTTGGACCTGACAGGCGCATCACGTATCGTCGTCATCGGCGGCGGCCAGGCTGGCGCGCAGGCTTTGCAGTCCTTGCGCCAGGGCGGCTATGCCGGGGCGTTGACGCTCGTCGGCGATGAACCTGCTTTACCTTACCAGCGCCCGCCGCTCTCCAAGGCCTACATGAAGGGCGAAATGACCGAGGAGCGCCTCTATTTCCGGCCGGCTCCGTGGTATCAGGACCAGAATATCGAAGTCATCCTCTCGACCCCCGCCAAAAGGGTCGACCGGGCCAATCGCACGGTCGAACTCGCTCATGGCGGCCACCTCGACTATGACGCGCTGATCATCGCGACCGGTTCGCGCCCCCGCGTCCTGCCGACCAAAGGCGCGACACTTCACGGCGTTCACGACCTGCGCGACCTGTCAGATGTCGAACGCATCCGCCCGAACATGATCGCCGGCCGCAAGATGGTGATTGTCGGGGCTGGCTATATCGGCCTTGAGGCGGCCGCCGTTGCCCGCCAGATGGGCCTCGACGTCACGGTGCTGGAAATGGCGCCGCGTGTGCTGGCCCGTGTCACAAGCCCCGTAATGAGCGATTTCTTCGAAACCGAACACCGCGCCCAGGGCGTGCAGATTCTCACCGGCGCCCGCCTTGACCATCTCGACGGCGACGGCGACAAAGTCACCGCCGCCATACTCGCTGACGGCGCCCGGATTGACGCCGACATCGTGCTCGTCGGCATCGGCATCCTCCCCAACGAGGAACTGGCCAGGGACGCCGGCATCGCCTGCAATGATGGCATCCTGGTCGACCGCGACGCCCGCACCTCCGATCCGCGCGTGTTCGCGGCCGGCGACTGCGCTAGCCGCCCGCTCGTGCATTACGGTCGCTCCGGTCGGCTTGAAAGCGTCCACAATGCCATCGAACAGGGCAAGCTCGCCGCCGCTGCCATCCTGGGCAAGCCGCGCCCGGTTGAAGACTGCCCGTGGTTCTGGTCAGACCAGTACGACCTGAAGCTCCAGATCGCGGGCCTCAACCAGGACTATGACGAGATCGTCGTGCGCGGCGACCCGAAGGACCGCAAGTTTGCCGCCTTCTACCTGCGCAATGGCACCCTGATTGCAGTGGATGCCATCAACAGCCCGCCGGAGTTCCTCGCCTCGAAAAAGCTCATCATGTCAGGGGCAAAGCTTGCGCCTGACGTGCTTGGCGATACATCGATATCCATGAAAGACATTGCAGCGGCAGCCCTTGCCGCCTGAAGGAGACAATACAGCCCATGACCAAGATTATTTATGTAGACAATAACGGCACCGAACGCGTCGTCGAGGCCACGAATGGCGAATCCGTCATGGAAGCAGCCGTGAAAAATTCCATTCCCGGCATTGATGCTGACTGCGGCGGCGCCTGCGCCTGCGCAACCTGCCACGTCTATGTAGACGCCTCGTTCATGGACAAGGTCGGCGAGCAGCAGGAAATGGAAAAGTCGATGCTCGACTTTGCCGAGAACGTTCAGGAAAACTCGCGCCTGTCCTGCCAGATCACGATCTCCGATGCACTCGACGGCCTCAAGGTCACGACGCCGGAAAGCCAGCACTAGTCTTTGGCCGCCTATACAGATCTCCTCGCCGGCATCACACATGATGCCGCGAACGCTGCCACTGTGGTCATTCCGGACACATGGATGCAGGGTCGCACGACCTATGGCGGCCTAACCGCTGCGCTTTGTCTCGAGGCCGCTGGGCCACTGGCACCCGGCATGCCCATCCGGTCGGCGCAGGTTGCCTTTGTCGGACCGGTTGGCGGCGAAGTGACCTGCACGCCAACCTTGCTGCGTCGGGGCAAGAACACCGTTTTCGTGTCCGTCCGCATGATCGGCACCGAGGGCGTGGCCGCCGAGGCCATTTTCGCGTTCGGTGTTGCCCGCGAGTCGGCGCTGCGGTTCGCAGACCTGCCGGCTCCCGACGTCACCTCGCCGGAAGAGACGGCAAGCTATTTCGGGGATAATCCGAACCGCCCCAATTTCACGCGCAATTTCAACATGCGCCTGGCTGCGGGTACACGGCCTATCTCGGGATCGAACAGGGGCGACGTGTCGATCTGGATGCGCCATGCCGATCCGGCGGCCCCAACCGACGCCGTGGCGCTGCTCGCCATTGCCGACGCACCGCCTCCGGCAGCGATGTCCATGTTCACCGCACCAGCACGCATCAGCTCGATGACATGGATGGCGGAATTCCTGACCGACGAGATCACCACCACAGATGGCTGGTTCCTCGCGCGCCACGTGGCCGAGACGGCACGCGACGGCTATTCCAGCCAGGCCATGACCCTTTGGAACACAGCTGGCGAACCGATGGTGATCGGCCGCCAGACGATTGCGATTTTTGGGTAGGTTGGCCTGGCTGTCCTAGTGGACCAGCACGGCTTTCAGGCTTTCAAGATAGTCGAAATGTTCCTGAAGTGCAGCCTTTGCCGAGTCATCCTTGTCGAGCGCCTGGATCTTCAGCAGCGTTGCATTCATTTCCACCTGGACCTCTTCGACTTTCACGCCTTCAAGGTCGCGCGCTTCTTCGGCGAGGATCGTCAGGCCGTCAGGCGTGATGTCGGCAAAGCCGCCGCGCACGAAGATACGCATCTTCACCGCGTCGCCTTCAAGAACGCGCACGACCCCGTTCTTCAGCGTCGTCATGAACGGTGCATGGTTCACCAGCACGCCGAATTCGCCGTCCGTACCCGGCGCGATCACATGGTCGACCTCGCCAGAGAAAAGTTCCCTGGCGGGCGACACGAGAGAGAAGTGCAGTTTGTCGGCCATAAGGCTGATCCTGTGTCTTAAGCTGCGTCTGCCGTCATCTTGGCGGCTTTGGCTCTCGCTTCGTCGATATTGCCGACCATGTAGAAGGCCTGCTCTGGCAGGTGGTCGAACTCGCCGGCGATGAGGCCCTGGAAGCCCTTGATCGTGTCTTCGAGTTTCACCTGCACGCCTGGCGAACCGGTGAAGATTTCAGCCACGTCGAACGGCTGCGACAGGAAGCGTTCCACTTTCCGGGCACGGGCCACGGCCAGCTTGTCGTCTTCCGACAGTTCGTCCATGCCAAGAATAGCGATGATGTCCTGCAGTTCCTTGTATTTCTGAAGGATTTCCTGCACGCCGCGCGCAATGTTGTAATGGTCTTCGCCAACGATGCGCGGATCAAGGATACGGCTGGTCGAGTCGAGCGGATCCACAGCCGGATAGATGCCTTTTTCAGCGATCGAGCGGTTCAGAACCGTGGTCGCATCAAGGTGGGCAAACGAGGTGGCAGGCGCAGGGTCGGTCAAGTCATCTGCAGGCACGTACACGGCCTGGACCGAGGTGATCGAGCCCTTGTTGGTCGATGTGATCCGTTCCTGCAGCATGCCCATGTCGGTGGCCAGTGTTGGCTGGTAACCCACAGCCGAAGGAATACGGCCGAGCAGGGCCGATACTTCGGCGCCGGCTTGCGTAAAGCGGAAGATGTTGTCGACGAAGAACAGGACGTCCTTGCCTTCTTCATCGCGGAAATATTCTGCCTGGGCGAGGCCGGTCAGGGCGACGCGGGCACGTGCACCCGGAGGCTCGTTCATCTGGCCGTAGACCAACGCGATGCGGCTTTCGCCTTCCAGGTTGATAACCTTGGATTCGATCATCTCGTGATAGAGATCGTTACCTTCACGCGTCCGCTCGCCGACACCGGCAAACACCGAATAGCCACCGAACAGTTTCGCGATATTGTTGATCAGTTCCATGATCAGGACCGTCTTGCCCACGCCGGCACCGCCGAACAGGCCGATCTTGCCGCCCTTCACATAGGGGCAGAGCAGGTCGATCACCTTGATACCGGTGACGAGCACTTCGGACTCGGTCGACTGGTCGGTGAACGGAGGCGCGTCTGCGTGGATCGAACGCCGCATGTCGGTATCGATCGGGCCGCGCTCGTCAATTGGCTCGCCGATAACGTTCATGATGCGGCCAAGTGTGGCAGGACCAACCGGCACGATGATCGAGCGACCAAGGTCAGCCACCGGATTGCCGCGAACCAGGCCCTCGGTGGAGTCCATGGCGATCGTGCGGACCGTGCTCTCGCCGAGGTGCTGGGCAACCTCGAGAATAAGGCGGTTGCCGTTATTGTCGGTCTCAAGCGCGTTGAGGATGCTTGGCAGCTCGCCGTCGAACTCGACGTCGACCACTGCGCCAATGACCTGTGATACGCGGCCTGTTGCGTTTGCTGGAGTACTCATGCGGGTCGTCTCCTTTGGAGCGGATGTCGTCTTGGGTGTTGAAACGGGGGCGGCTGCAGCCGGGACGGGCGCGGCAGCGGGTGAAGATGATGTCTTGGCTTGGGCAGGCTTGCAGACGCCGCACGCGCGGGTGTCTTTCTGGCCGAGCGCCTTGGCGCCGGCATCGGCGTCAGCGAACGCGGCAAAGGGCCCATGCCACTTGTCGTCGTCGTTCGTGGCATCGCCACCAACGCCAGCGCCATTATTGCAATAGCGGCAGTCGGACGCGTGGATACGAGCCCGCTTGCTGCCAAAGTTTTCGTAGATCCAGAAGCTCATCTTGTTTCCTACACCGCCTCTGCACCGGAGATGATCTCGATCAGCTCCTTGGTGATCTGCGCCTGACGGGCGCGGTTATATTGCAGCGAAAGGGAATCGATCATGTCACCGGCATTGCGCGTGGCATTGTCCATCGCGGTCATGCGGCTGGCCTGCTCGCCGGCTGCGCTTTCCAGCATGGCCGACAGGATCTGGGTATTGATATAGCGCGGCAGCAGTGTCTCGAGGATCTCGGTTTCCGAAGGCTCGTAGCGATAGATCGCACCCTTGAGGTCCACGGTCTCGGCATCGGCTGGTGCGGATGCCGGGATGATCTGCTGCGCGGTGGGCACCTGGGTCAGAACGTTCTCGAACTGCGAATAGACCAGCGTTGCAACGTCGAACTCACCATCATCGAAACGCTTGGTCAGCGAAAGGCCAAGGCCGATCGCGGATTTGGTATAATTGCCGCCTTTTACATCGGCCAGGTCAACATGGCCAACGAACATGTCGCCATAGTCGCGTGACAGCTGCTCACGGCCCTTCTTGCCGACAGTCAGTATCTTGACCGTCTTGCCTTCGGCCCGCAGCTCGCCAATCTTCAGCTTGGCCAGTTTCACGACATAGGAGTTGAAACCGCCAGCCAGGCCGCGCTCGGCGGTCATCACGACGATCAGGTGCGTCTTGTCATCACCGGTACCCGCGAGCAGGCGTGGTCCGCCCGCACCGGCCGATGCCGACAGGTTCGCCAGCACCGACGCCATGCGCGAGGCATAGGGCCGCGAGGCCGTCGCGGCGTCTTGCGCGCGCTTCAGCTTCGCCGCGGCCACCATTTGCATGGCCTTCGTGATCTTCCGCGTGGATTTCACGCTGGCGATCCGGCTCTTGAGGTCCTTCAAGCTGGGCATGTCAGGCCTTCTGGTTGTTCAAACGGTGCGTCAGGACGGGCGGGATCAGGCGAATTTCGACGTGAAGTCTTCCAACGCAGCTTTCAGCTGCGCTTCGGACTTGTCAGACACGGCCTTCTCGTCACGGATCGTTGCGAGCAGGTCCTTCTTGGCACCGCGCATATGGGCCAGCAGTTCCTTCTCGTAACGGGTCACGTCATTGACCGGCACCTTGTCGATATAACCGCGCGTACCGGCATAGATCACGCAGACCTGCTCTTCCATCAGCAGCGGCGAGTATTGCGGCTGCTTCAGCAGTTCGGTCAGGCGTGCACCACGGTTCAGCAGGCGCTGGGTGGCGACATCCAGGTCGGAACCGAATTTCGCAAAGGCGGCCATCTCACGATACTGGGCGAGTTCACCCTTCATCGAGCCGGCAACCTTCTTCATCGCTTTGGTCTGGGCAGCAGAGCCCACACGCGACACCGAGAGGCCGACGTTCACGGCCGGGCGGATGCCCTGGTAGAACAGGTCGGTTTCCAGGAAGATCTGGCCGTCGGTGATCGAAATCACGTTCGTCGGAATATAGGCCGACACGTCATTGGCCTGGGTTTCGATGATCGGCAGGGCCGTCAGCGAACCGGCACCAGCCGCATCACCCATCTTCGCCGCGCGCTCGAGCAGGCGCGAGTGAAGGTAGAACACGTCGCCCGGATAGGCTTCACGGCCTGGAGGACGGCGAAGCAGCAGCGACATCTGGCGATACGCCACAGCCTGCTTGGACAAGTCATCATAGATGATCAGGGCGTGCATGCCATTGTCGCGGAACCATTCGCCCATCGTGCAGCCGGTGAACGGCGCAAGGTACTGGAGCGGAGCCGGCTCGGAGGCCGTGGCGGAAACAACGATCGTGTAGTCCAGCGCGCCGCGCTCTTCGAGCGTCTTCACAACTTGCGCAACTGTGGAACGCTTCTGGCCGATGGCGACATAGACGCAGAACAGCTTGTCCTTGTCGGACTTGGCCGCGTCATTGGTTTGCTTCTGGTTCAGGATCGTATCGATGCAGACAGCGGTCTTGCCGGTCTGGCGGTCACCAATGACGAGTTCGCGCTGGCCACGGCCAACCGGGATCATGGCATCAATGGCCTTGATGCCCGTCATCATCGGCTCGTGCACGCCTTTGCGCGGGATGATGCCCGGCGCCTTGACGTCGACGCGCGAACGACCGGCGAGGTCCTTCAGCGGGCCCTTGCCGTCGATTGGTTCACCCAGCGGGTCAACGACGCGGCCCAGCAGGCCCATGCCGATCGGGGCAGACACGATCTCGCCCGAACGCTTGACGGTGTCGCCTTCCTTGATGGCGCTGTCGCTGCCGAAGATCACGACGCCGACATTGTCGCTTTCAAGGTTCAAGGCCATGCCCTTGATGCCGCCGTCGAACTCGACGAGTTCGCCAGCCTGCACGCTGTCGAGGCCGTAGATGCGGGCAATACCGTCACCGACTGAAAGCACCTGGCCGACATCTGAGACTTCGGCGTCGACGCCAAAGTTTTCGATCTGGGTTTTCAGGATGCCCGAAATTTCTGCTGCGCTGATATCCATCGAGCTGACTATGCTCCCTTCATGGCGGTGTTCATGCGATCAAGTTTGGCGGCAATGCTGGCATCAACGAGTTTCGACCCGATGCGCAGCTGGATGCCGCCGATGAGCGAGGCATCAACCTCGCTTGTAAGTTCAACCTCGCCGCCAACGGCCTTGGCGAGGATCGATTCGATGCGGGCGCGCTGGTCGCCCGTCATGTCTTTTGCGGTGCGCACAACGGCGCGCTGGACGCCGCGCTGCTTCGCGTAAAGTTCGTCAAAGGCGATCTGCGCCTGTGCAATCTCGCCCGATCGGCCATTCGTTGCCATCACGCCGACGAAATTCGACATCAGGGCGCCAAGACCGGACTTGGCCATGATCGCGGCCAGCGAGTCGACTTTCTCGCCGCGCGAGAAGGCCGGGGAATCAAGCAGGATGGTCAGGTCTTTCGAGCTTTTCGCCATCTCGACGAATGCCTTGAAATCGCTGTGGACCTCGGCCAGCTGGCCCTTGTCCTGTGCCAGTTCGAACAGTGCCCGCGCGTAGCGCCGGGCAGCTTCACTCGCATGTGTAGGTGTCGATGCCGCCAAGGGTCCAGAATCCGTTGCTTGTCGGGGCGGGTAAGGCCCGGAATTATATTAAAGGAACAGCGTGCCCGACACGCGCGCCCCATTGATCTGTGCGCCGCTTAGCACCAGAAAATCACCCTGACAACACGACCGCAGCGCCAATTTCTGCGGCGGAATGGCACGTGACAGGCAGAACGCCGCTTACATGAACGAGTATGGGTCAATATCCACCGATACCCTTACCGGGCGCGGCAGCTTCAGCCGGGCCATCCAGGCCGCCATATAGGCCGAAAGATCAATGTTTCTCGGGCTTTTTACAAGGAATCGCCGCCGGTGGCGTCCGCGCAGCACGGTGATCGGTGCCGGGGCCGGGCCAAACAGCTCGATTCCCGCCCCGTTCGGCGCTGCCAGAGATATATCGCGGCAGGCCTCTTCCACCATCTCCGCGCTCGGCGCCGACACGATCAGGGCCGCCAGCCGCCCGAAAGGCGGCAGGCCCAGCTCCGCGCGCACATCCCGTTCGATCTGCAAGAAGCCATCCCGGTCCCCGTCGGCCAGCGCCATCATGGCCGGATTGTCCGGCGCATAGGTCTGCACCAGCGCCCGCCCCGGCCGCTCCGCCCGTCCGGCCCGGCCTGCCACCTGGCTCAGCAACTGGTAAGTCCGCTCCCCGGCCCGCAGGTCGCCGCCCTTCATGCCCGAATCGGCGTCGACCACACCGACCAGCGTCAGGTTCGGGAAATTGTGCCCCTTGGCCACGATCTGCGTGCCGATCAGCACGTCGATCTCACCCGTCTCCATCCGCTGGATAATCCCGCGCGTCGCATCGCCGCCCATCGCCGTGTCCGACGAGAATATCTCGATCCGCGCCTCCGGCATCAGCACGCGCACCTCCTCGGCTACCCGTTCCACCCCCGGGCCGACACCGATCAGCGAATCCTTCGCCCCGCAACTCGGGCACACGGTTGGCTTCGGGATCGAATACCCGGTCACATGGCACACCAGCCGCCCGCTATAGCGGTGCTCGGTCAGCCAGTTCTCGGTGCCCGGCGTCTTCAGACGTTCGCCGCACGCCTTGCACAGCACAAGCGGCGCATAGCCCCGCCGGTTGAGGAATAGCAGCGTCTGCTCGCCTGCCGCCAATGTGTCCCGCATGGCATGGATCAGGTGCGGCGACAGCCAGTGATTCTTCTCTGGCGGCGCCCTGCGCAGGTCCACCAGCTCGACATCCGGCAACCGCGCCGCGCCCGGCCGCGCCGCCAGCATAAGCCGCGCATAGCGCCCGGCCTCGGCATTCACCACTGTCTCAAGCGCCGGCGTCGCCGAGGCCAGCACCACGCCTGCCCCCTCCAGCTTCGCCCGCATCACCGCCATGTCGCGCGCATGATAGGTGACGCCGTCTTCCTGCTTGTAACTGCCGTCATGTTCTTCATCGACAATGATCAGCTTCAGGTTGGCATAAGGCAGGAACAGCGCCGAGCGCGCCCCGATCACGATCCGCGCCCGCCCATGCGCCGTCTCGCGCCAGGTCCGGCGGCGCTCTTTATCTGACAGGCCCGAATGCCACGGCGCGGGCGCTGCCCCGAAGCGCTCCTCGAACCGCGACAGGATCGCCTGCGTCAGTGCGATCTCCGGCAGCAACACCATCACCTGTGCGTCGGGGTCCACCCGCAGCGCCTCGGCAATCGCCTCGAAATACACTTCCGTCTTGCCCGAACCCGTGACGCCGTCCAGCAGGAAGGCCGCAAAGCCCCCGGCCCGCATCGCCGCCTTCAGCGCATCCGCCGCCTCGGCCTGCTCACCGGTCAGGACAGCGCCCGGCAGGTCCGGCTGCGGCACCGAAAACGGCGCATCCGCCGCCATCTCCTCGGCCCTGAGCGCCCCCGCACTCACCAACCCTTTCACCACCCCGCTCGACACCCCTGCCGCCGCCGCCAGCGTCGCCGCATTCGCCGCGCCCACCTCCTCGGCCGCATCCAGAACGCGCCGCCGCGTATCGGTCAGTTTCTTCGGCTCCTCCCCCGTCAGGTGGAACACGGTCTCGGTGGGCGACGGCAACAGCCCGCCGCGCGCCCGCAGCGACATGCCCAGCACATGGCCCGGATGTGACACGGTATATTTCGCCGCCCAGCCGATGAACTCGCGCATCGCGGTCGGCATTGGCGGCACATCATGGACAGACAGGACCGGCTTCAACTCGCGCCCCTCCGCCGCTTCATCGCCCAGCAGGTCCCACACAACCCCCAGCCGCTCGGTCTGCCCCAGCGGCGCCGTGACGTAGCTCCCGACGCGCACATCCATCCCCTCCGGCACCGCATAATCGAACGGTTCGGGCAGCGGCAGGACAAAGAGAATCCGGGCAACAGGCATGGCGCACGGCTTAGCGCCGATCCTGCCGGGCGTCATCCCGCCCAAACAGGGTGCCGTGAGTTGCAATCGGCGAAGCGCCGCCCGTTCCACACGATTAGAGCCTGAACAGGCGCGAGGACCCACATAATTCTACCCGCAAACTTCGGGGGGAATGGGAATGAAGAAAGTCATTATTGGCTTGGCTGGCTTGATGGCCTTGGCGTTGAGCGCATGCGGCAAAGACAGCCCCGCCCGATCCGGCTCAACCATCGCGGCAACGGGCAACACCATTGAGGAAGCCCGCCAGCCGGCTTTTGATCGTTTCGATATCGGCCGACTGGACAGCGAATTGTCGAAACCGGTCACGCAGGGCCGGCTGCTGAATATCGCCTACCATTTGTCGAAAGACGGTCAGGTCGAGGCATCTGGGTTTCACGGCATACGCACGCCGGCGGGCAGCGACCCGGTGACCCAAGACACGATCTACAGGATCTATTCCATGACCAAGCCGGTGACGGCTGTCGCGGTCCTGATGCTCCCTGAGGACGGAAAGATCGATCTTGATGCGCCCGTCAGCCAGTACCTGCCTGAGCTGGGTTCCCTGAAAGTCTTCGCGGGAACAGATGCGGCCGACAAACGAGGTCTCGCACCCGTCACCCATGCTCCAACCGTACGTGAACTGCTCAGCCACACCGCCGGCTTCGGCTACGGCTTCACGACGGACGATTATGTGAACCAGCAGTACCGGAAAAAAAACGTCGAGCGGGCGCCCGATTTTGATACCCTGCTTAAACGCGTTGGAAGCATTCCGCTACGCTATCAGCCCGGGGAAGGCTGAGAGTATTCAATAGCATCGGACATTCAGGGCGCCTTGATCGTACGCGTCTCAGGCATGACGTTTGAGGCCTTCCTCGAAACCCGAATATTCCAGACACTGGATATGCAAAGCACGGGTTTTTCGATCGACGAATCTGACATCGGCCGACTCGCCGACATCACCCGAAAAGCTGCTGAGCCGAACACGCTGGCACTGGCCGAGCCACGTGACCAACGGATACGGAGCCACGAAACCAGGTTCCCGTCCGGCGGGGCCGGTCTGCTTTCCACCTTGAAAGACTATGACCGGTTCGCCCACATGCTCCTCGGACGGGGCACACTGGACGGGGTTACGCTCCTGAAGCCCGAAACGATCGACCTGATGTTCGGCGACCTTGCGACGGCAGCCATCAAGACAGGCGGCGGCCAGTTTTCCGGGCCGGGACGCGGGCGCGGCTATGCTCTGGGCATCGGCGCTGTCACCGAACCCACAATGCGGCGAAACGGGCCACCTGTCGGAACCATCTTTTGGAGCGGCGCCGCTGGCACTTGGTTCTGGATTGATCCTTTAAACGACATCGTGTTCATCGCCATGATCCAGAGCGTACCGCCGGTTAAGGAAGTTCAAACCTTGTCGAACGACATCGTCTACCACGCACTCCTGTCCGACTTCGCGGATCTGCCATAACGCCGGGACCTCAGGCCAAACGGCCCCGAACCTGCCGCGCGCATAGGAACCTGCAAGTGTGGTCAGGGCCGCGCCGCGTCGAACAATGCGCGCAGCTCTGCCGACGCTTCGGCGAGCGGCGACTCATCTCCCGCTACCCGGCACTGGATCAGCGCGCCTTCCAACACCGCGATCGAGAAACGGGCCAGCTTGGCCGCGCGCTCCGGTGCGATCCCGCTCTTCCGCGCCGACACTTCCAGCACGTCTGACCAACCCGCGAACGCCGCAACGCCCGCCGCGCGAATCGCATCCTGCTCCGGCACGGTTTCCAGCAGCGTCGTCGTGATAGGGCAACCATCCCGGAATCCCGACTGGCGCATCCACCCCGCCAACAATGTCAGATAGCGCGCGATGAGCTCGCCCGGATCCTGCGCCTCGGCCGCCAGGTCCTGCAGCGTCGCCGTCACCTTTGCCCCAGCCAGCGCCACCGCCTCGGCCCCGATCTCGGCCTTGCCCGCCGGGAAGTAATGATAGAGCGAGCCTTTCGGCGCGCCGCTATCGTTCAATATCTCGGCAAGTCCCGTCGCAGCATAGCCCTGCCGGCGAAACAGTTTCACGGCGCTGGCGAGAATGGCGTCACGGTGTTTACGCGGAGCGGGCATGGAGATTCCTCGGCAATCGAACAAATTATATAGACCGGTCTACATTACTCGTCTATAGCGGCCCCATTAACAGAGAGTGAGGTCACACCATGAACCATGGCGTTCCAGACGGGTTTGCCCCCCATTTCCGCAAAAGCGGACTGACCGATCCCTGGGAGCCGCTCTTTTCGCGTAATACCGGCGACGCGATTGTTATCGGGCTCCGCGCCGGTCCGGCCCATGCCAATTCGCGTGGCTTCGTCCACGGGGCCGTGATCACCGCCCTCGCCGACAATGCGATGGGGCTCAGTTGTGGCCTCGCGCTGGACGGCGCGTCGGGACTCGTCACCGTCGGCCTCTCGGTCGACTTCCTATCCACCGCCCGGCTCGGCCAATGGCTCGAAATTCGCCCTGTCGTCTTGAAATCCGGGCGCAACCTCTCCTTCTGCAGCGCCACCGTTCAGGCAGACGACACGCTCTGCGCCCGCGCAAACGCCACGTTCCGTGCCTTCATGCCAGAAAAGGCGCCTGCATCATGACCGCCACCGATCTCCTCGCCACACTCCGCGCCGTCAATGATAGCGCCGCCTTCAACCGCTGGGCAGGCTTCACCGTCGCGCGCGCCGCGCCTGGCGAAATTGATCTCACCCTCACATGGCGCGATGATTTCGGTCAGTATGCGGGCTTTCTCCATGCCGGCCTGGCTGGCGCGCTTATCGACACGGCCTGCGGCTTTGCCGCCTTCACCCTGTCCGGCCCCGTCCTCGCCTCCCGCTACAGCGTCAACTGCCTTGCCCCAGCAATTGGCGAGCGCTTCATCGCGCGCGGACGGGTGGTGAAAGCGGGCCGCAAGCAGGTCTTTACGTCTGCCGAACTGTTTGCAGTAAAGGCCGACGTCGAGAAGCTGGTCGCTACCGGCGACGCCATCCTCGTGCCCACCGCCCCCTGAGGCCCAGACGGCGTCTCTCCACCCCCTTATCCAGCCCATACCGTACCTGCGCTATACTGCGCCGCATGAGCCATCCGCCCGATATTATCCATCACGGCTTCGAACAGGCGCGTTATGCCCTGTCGGCGGTGATCAACATGACCGATGCCCACCTGCGGCCGCTCACCCTGCCAGCGGTTCGCCCGCGGACCGGCTTCACCCCTGCCACCCCCACGCCGCTCCCCGAGGGCACCGAACTCGTCACCTTCCCGGCCCGGTGCCCGCCGCCCCCTTCCTCGCCCGCGTCAGCGCCCTCTACAAGGTGATCGAGGCGCCGGACCTCTATGCCAAACGCCTCGCGCGCAGCCTTGCCCGCCAGCGTAAACGCGGAGACCCCAGGCCCGTCGCCCTACCTATGGCATCGGCCTATCGCCTGCGCCCCGAACTTGGGCATGATCGCCGCGGCCCTGCCGGGCCTGCTCTCCACTGCGCTGGAAAAGTGGGATAATTCAAGCTGAATCCCCACCTCAATCAGACAGGTTTACCGGGCACCGGGAGGTGTTTCCGGGCAAGGGCGCTTGCCCCAGCGATATGCCTTGCCAGCCTTTCACCCGCCCCCTACCCCTTTCGGCATGGCAAAAGACATTTCCACCGGCTACGAGCCGCTCAGTTCCATCGATGCAGTCACCGCAGGACTCGCCACCGTTGGTTATATTTCCACGCGCGAGATTTCGACGGCGGTGTTCCTGGCCCATGGCCTGCGCAAGCCGATCCTGATCGAAGGCCCGGCCGGCGTCGGCAAGACCGATCTGGCCCAGTCGCTCGCCAAATGGCTCAGCCTCCCGGTCCTGCGCCTGCAATGCTATGAAGGCCTCGACGAGGGCAAGGCGCTGTATGAATGGAAATACGGCAAGCAGCTGCTCTACACACAGATTCTCAAGGAGAAACTGAACGAGCTGATCGGCTCGGCGGACAATCTCTCCACCTCGCTCGGCAAGCTCGCCTCCTTCGAAGACCTCTTCTTCTCCGAGCAATTCCTCGAATCGCGTCCCCTGCTGACCGCGATGCAGCAACCGGCCGGCTCGGTCCTGCTGATTGACGAGATCGACAAGTCGGACGAGGAGTTCGAGGCTTTCCTCCTTGAAGTCCTGTCGGAATACCAGGTCACCGTGCCCGAGATCGGCACGATCCGCGCCAATGTCCCGCCGCTGGTGATCTTGACCTCGAACAATGTCCGCGAGCTCGGCGACGCCCTCAAGCGCCGCTGCCTGCACCTCCATATCGGTTTCCCCGATGCGGCCCGCGAACGCATGATCGTCCAGGCCCGCGTGCCGGGTGTATCCGAAATCCTGCTGAAACAGCTGGTCAGCTTTGTTCAGGGCGTGCGCGAAGCCGACGTCAAGAAACGCCCGTCCATCTCGGAAACCGTCGACTGGGCCCGGACGCTTCTGCTGATGCACACAACGGCGCTCGACGAAGAATTCGTGCGCACCACGCTCAATGTCCTGCTCAAACACGAGAGCGACATTGCCGCCGTTTCCAAGGAAGTCCCCCGACTCGTTCGCGAGGCCACGGGACCGGACAAGGCCGGACGCACCGCCTCCGGCTATCCTGAACTCGGGTAGCGGAGAATGGAGCGCACGCTCACCAATTTCATCCGGGCGCTGCGCTCTTCCGAAGTGCGTGTCTCCACCGGCGAAGCCCTCGACGCGACCCGCGCTGTCGCCCTGATCGGCTATGGCGACCGGTCCCTGCTGAAGGATTCCCTCGGCTGTGTCCTGGCCAAGTCGGATCAGGAGAAACAGGTCCACGATCGCCTGTTTGACCTCTACTTTGCCCATTCGGAATCGCAGGCAGACAACGCGGCGAGTGCAACAGGGAATGAGGCAGAAGACGGTGCCTTCCAGCCGCCTCCGGAGGACCTTGTTGAACTGCTCCAGTCAGGTGACGAGTCCGCTATCTCGACCGCCATGGAGCGCGCCGCCGAAGCCGCCGGGATCGACGATATCCGTTTCTCCACCCAGGTCGCCTATTATGCCCAGCAGATCATCAAGCAGATGGGCGGCGAAGGCCTGCAGCAACGCCTGCTCGAAGCCCTTCAGGGCCGCGAGCCCAGCGACGAGGCCGAGGCGCAGGACCTCATCGACATCCGCCGTGACCTGACCATGCGGGCCCGCGAACGGGCCGAGCGCGCCTTCGACGTCTTCGGCGCCGGTGAAACCCAGAAATTCCGCGACGACTTCGCCGCCGAGAAGCGCCTCAATGCGCTCGACCGGTATGACATGGAGCGCATGAAGGGCCTGATCGCCAAGATCGCCAAACGCCTCGCCGTCAAGCACTCCCGCCGCCGCAAGAAGCGCAATCGCGGCCAGCTCGACGTGCGCCGCACGATGCGCGCCAATGCCGGCCTCGACGGCGTGCCGTTCAATGTCATCTGGCGCCAGAAGAAGAAGGACCGCCCCAAGATCGTGGCGATCTGTGATGTCTCCGGCTCGGTCGCCCAATATGTCCGCTTTCTCCTGCTCCTGCTCTATTCGCTCGCAGACGCGGTGCCGGACATTCACGCCTTCGCCTTCTCCCACCGCCTGAAGCCTGTCGACGACATCCTTGCCGACAATGAGTTCGAAGCGGCGATGGCCAAGATCATCCGCGAACTCGGCATGGGCTCCACCGATTACGGCCAGGCTTGGTCGGACCTCAAGGTCGGGCATGAAAGCATCATCGACCGGCGCACCACGGTGATCGTCCTCGGCGATGGCCGGTCAAACTATGGCGACCCGCGCGCCGACCTGTTCCGCGACTTTGCTCAGCGGGCGAAAAGCATGATCTGGCTCAACCCTGAAGGCCGCTCGCAATGGGGCACCGGCGACAGCGCCATTCCGCGCTACCTGCCCTTCTGCACACAGATGAGCCACGTCGCGACACTGAAGGATCTGGAGCGCGCCGTCGATGAAGTGCTCAGCGCCTATGGGTGAGCTACGCCCAGAACGTTGATCTGCACGAACGTGGCCATGTTGATGGCAACAGTCATCCAGAACAGGTAGCGGAACGTGCCCTTGCGCGTCTTGTGGCGGAAAATTTCCTGCGCCGCGATCGCGCCGGGCCAGCCGCCGACCAGGCCGAGCAGCAGCAGGACCGTTTCCGATATCCGCCAGTTCTTCTGGATCGCCGCATTCTTGTCGATCCAGTAGCCAATGAGGCAGCCGAAGCTCGCGACGCCATAAATGATGTACCAGTTCGTCGAAACGGGAATGATGCTGGCGACGGACGCGACAATCCCGATAAATGCCGCGATCACCAGGAACGGTGGCAGATGACGCAAATACGATAAGACAGGCCGCTTCTCCACCGCGACGGGTTCGATGATCGGCACGGCATTTTGAGCCCGCTCGCGACCGGTCGGATCAAGGACGGCATCGAAAGCATAGGCTTGGCCGATATCGAGCCGTTTATCGGCCTTCGGCAGGTTCTTGATATGCAGGAACACGTTCGGCCCGCCATCATCTGGTGCGAGGAAACCGAATCCTCGGTCCGCGTACCATTCAACAAGCCGGCCTTCACGTCGCATCGTCAGTTCCGTTTCCTTGTTCCACAGCAGCGGCAAGGGCGGCGCTGAGGAAGCGATCAATGTCACCGTCGAGTACACCCTGAGTGTCTGAGGTTTCAACCTCCGTGCGCAGGTCCTTCACCATCTGATAGGGTTGCAGCACATACGAACGGATTTGGTGACCAAAGCCGATGGCGCTCTTGGAGGCGTTCGCATCGGACGCCGCATCCCGGCGTTTCTGCAATTCCTGTTCATAGAGTTTCGAGCGCAGCATGCGCCAGGCTTGGTCGCGGTTCTGGTGCTGCGATCGGGAGACCTGGCAGGCCACGACGATACCGCTCGGCCCGTGCGTCAATCGCACGGCGCTGTCGGTCTTGTTGATGTGCTGGCCGCCAGCGCCAGAGGCGCGATAAGTATCGGTGCGCACATCGGATGGATTGATCTCGATCTCGATCGTATCGTCGATCACGGGCGAGACACTGACCGAGGCAAAGCTCGTATGCCGCCGCGCCGAACTGTCGAACGGCGAGATGCGCACAAGCCGGTGTACGCCCTGCTCCGATTTCAGCCAGCCATAGGCATTCTCGCCCTTGATCTGGATCGTGGCCGACTTGATGCCCGCCTCTTCGCCCTCGCGTTCGTCGAGTTGCTCGACCTGCATGCCGTGCGCATCTGCCCACCGCATGTACATGCGCCTGAGGATGTTGGCCCAGTCCTGGCTCTCAGTGCCGCCTTCGCCTGCATTGATCTGGACGAACGTATCGTTGGCATCCACTTCACCGGACAGCAGCGCGGCAAGCTCGGCCTTTTCGGCGCGTTCGGCCGCTTTCGACAAGGTGCGTTCAATATCTGCGATCATCGACGCATCGCCGTCGGCGAGTTCCAGCAATTCCTCCGCGTCCTCTGCTTCCTTGCTCAGCGCCTCGACCATCGCGATGCCATCGGCAAGGCGCTGGCGTTCGCGCATCATGGCTTGTGCGCCCTGCGGATCGTCCCAGAAGTCCGGACGCTCGGAAAGGCTGGTCAGCTCATCAAGGCGTTTTGTGGCAGTATCCCAGTCAAAGACGCCTCCGTAGCAGGTCGGACGACTGGCGAATCTGGTCGATAAGGGATTTTATTTCAGCGGACATGTGAACAAGCCTTGTTGGGCGCAATTGCGAAAATGGAACAGCAGGGGCCGGGATAGCCGAGCAACTCCCTGCGGTCAAAAGCCTGGTCAGAAAATACCGTCGAGATTGTCGTCGGCAGACTTTTCAGGCGCCTGGCGCGGTTGGCCATCCTCTGGGACCGGCTGTTCGCCGGTGCGCGGATCGAAGGTTCCGAACGTGCCCGAACCCGAGCCCGAATTTCCACACGCACCCGAAATCGACAGGCAGTCATCCGTGCCGTTGAAGGCCGCCATGCCGGGCTCAGTACCCGGGCGGAAGGCTTCGTCGATGATGACGGACGTGCCGGGGCCCGGCAGCTCACCCGTGCGGGCATCGATCTTCACCAGACGCACGCCGGGAGGGGTCCGGAACGGGATAGCAGGCGTGAATTCGAGGGCCTTTTCCATGAAATCAGTGAAGATTGGCGCAGCCACGGAGCCGCCGGCCTCGCCTTCACCCAGCGAGCGGTTATCGTCAAACCCGACGCGCACGCCGACCACGATGTCTGGCGAAAATCCCATGAAAACGGCGTCGCGATAATCATCGGTCGTACCGGTCTTGCCGGCAAGCGGCTTGCCGACGCGAAGGGCCCGGCGGCCTGTCCCGCGCTCGACCACGCCTTCCAGCATATGGGTGATCTGGTAGGCGATGATCGGGTCGAGCACCTGATCACGATTGTCGGGCAATTCGGGTGGGCCCTGACCGTTCCATTCCTCTGCCATGCAACCTGTGCAGGCGCGTTCGTCGTGACGGAACAGGGTACGCCCGTGACGATCCTGCACGCGGTCGAGCAGAGTCGGGGTCACCAGCCTACCGCCATTGACGAAAGCGGCATAGCCGCGCGCCAGGTTGATCAGGTAGACATCGCCCGCACCGAGGGACATGGCCGAGTATGGCGGCAGCTTGTCATAGACACCGAGACGCTCGGACAGTTCGGAGACGGCTTCCATGCCGATATCCTGAGCGACGCGCGCCGTGACCTGGTTGAGGGATTTCTCCAGCGCGATGCGCAAGGTGACCATGCCGTAGGAGCGCCCCTCGGTATAGTTGGCCGGACGCCAATAGTCGCCGGTCGAAACATCGAACGACACGAACGGCGCGTCCAGCATGCGGCTCGCCGGCGTATAACCCTTTTCAAGCGCCGCCGCATAGACGAACGGCTTGAAGCTAGAGCCTGGCTGGCGTCTCGACTGCGTGACGCGGTTATAATTGCTCTTGAAGAAGGAATAGCCGCCCTGCATCGCCAGTATCCGGCCCGTGTGCGGGTCGATCGCGATAAGTGAGCCGTCAACTGCTGGAACCTGCCGCAGCGTGGCGTTGCCGACAGGCAGGAACATGGATTGCGCGACAGGTCTGGCAATCGGGTTGCCCTCTTCATCGAGCTCGGGTGTTTCAGGGTCGGGCGCGCCTGTCTCCCTGGCATTCAGGACCTGGCGCTTCAGTTCAGCTAGAACGACATAGCCGACCTGCAGCCCTGGCTTGCCAACCTCCGGGTCGAACGTCTTGGCCCATTCTAGTTCTTCGGCAGGCAGCTTTATCTTGGCCCCGTCGGTCAACAGGAGCTCTGCGCCCTTGGAACTGATAGAGGTAATGAGGCCGGCTTCCCATGTGCCATAGCCACCGGGCAGTTCGACGGCGTTCAGCGCTTCGAGCATGCCATCGCCAATCGGCAGGGTTGCGACCGGGCCGCGATAGCCGTGGCGCCGGTCATACGCGACTAGGCCATCCTGCAGCGCCTGCTGGGCGGCCAGCTGCATGCGCGTATCAATCGTCGAACGGATCGACAAGCCGCCCTGCTCCAGCGTTTCCTCACCATAGGTCTTGATCAGGTCGCGGCGCAGTTCCTGCACGAAATAGGTGGCGGCCGCGTATTCCGGGCCGCGCAGGCGTTTCGTCGTGGTCAGCGGCAAGGCGATCGCCTCATCGGCCTGTTCACGCATGATATACCCGTCCTCGACCATACGATTGAGAACGTAGTTGCGGCGAAAGAGAAGCTTTTCGGGATTGGTGTAAGGGTTTACCGCAGAGGGCGCCTTGGCGAGTGAAGCCAGCACAGCGGCTTCTGAGATGTTCAACTCAGGCAGGGACTTGTTGAAATAGTTGAGTGCCGCCGAACCGACGCCATAGGAGCGTCCGCCGAGATATATCTCGTTGAGATAGAGCTCCAGGATCTCGCCCTTCGTGAATTCTTTCTCCATGCGCTGTGCGACGATCGCTTCCTTGGCCTTGCGCTTGAGGTTCTGGTCGCGGGTCAGCAGCATGTTCTTGGCAACCTGCTGCGTGATCGTCGAACCGCCCTGCAGCCCGCCCGATCCTGTCACCTTGTTCTTGGCCGAGTTCACGGCACCGCGGGTGATGCCGACATAGTCGAGGCCGTCATGCGTGAAGAAGTTCTTGTCTTCCGCCGCCACGAAAGCGTCGATGACGTGTTTGGGGATCGACTCGTAGGGCACGAAAACGCGGTGCTCGTCGGCAAACTCGGCAATCAGCATCCCGTCGCCAGCATGAACTCGCGACGTGATAGGCGGTTCATACTGTTTGAGCTTGGAAATACTCGGCACATCCCGGCCCAGCGCGGCAAAATAAAGCCAGATCGCAATGAATCCAATAACTGCCAGAACGAAACCGGCAATGACGCTCCACTTCGCCACTGGCCAAACCCAGGTCGGAATGCGGGGTTTCTCGTAGGCATCAGCCATGTGCTCGTCCTGTTACAAGGGCCAGCGATCCCTGGCATCAAGCGCCGGAATCGCATCCGTTTCGGGCGATACTAAGGCGCGTTGGCGGCGCGTTAAAGAGCCCAGTGTCAGATGTCCTGCCGATCGACTTCGCCGTCGGTCAGCGAAACATCAGGCAGCGCTCGCTTTTCGGGCGCCGGTGCAGTCAGGCCTGAGGCGAGTTTCTCTTCCAGCTTGCGACGTTCCACAGCCGGTGGGCGATTGTCGAGGGCATATTGCCAAGCCTCACGAGCATCATCCTTGAGATCGAGGTACCAATAAATATCGCCGAGATGGTTTTCGATCTCCCAGTGGCGATGCGGCTGCAATTCCTTGCGCGACGATTCCACCAGTCGGCGCGCCGCCTTCAGGTCGCCCATCTTGAACAAGGCCCAGCCGAACGAGTCGGAAATATAGGGATCGTGCTGCGCCAGCGCCTTGGCGCGGGCGAGGATTCGGTATCCCTCATCATACTTGTCCGTATGGATGATGAGGAAATAGCCCAGCGAATTCAGCGTGTAGGGATCATTCGGTCGGGCCAGCCGCTCCGTGCGCAGCAGGATGATCGCCTCATTGACCTTGCCCGCCTTGCCCCACGCGTCAGCCAGCGCGAGACGCCGGTCATGCGTGTCGTCGAGTTCGCGGGCCTGTTCAGCGCTTGCGGCGGCTTTCGCAAAATTGCCGAACTGGCTATAGATTTCGGCAGCAAGCCCATGCGCAGCGGCCCGCTCCGCAGGCCCTTCGGCCGACGCAAGCAGATCGTCGAGCAAGTCTCCCGCGGCGGCTTCGTCATCAAGCAAGGTGCGCAACTGGAGGGCGCCATAAAGCGTTTGTAGCCGGTTTTCGTCATCTGACAGCGCGATTGCCCGGTCGATGGCAGCGCGGGCTGCATCCTCCTGTCCTGCCATGAGAAGGGCCTGACCGGCTGCTATTTCTAGCGGCGCCGTCGACTTCGGACCCAAAAGGGCGACGTGCGCGGCGGATTCGTAAAGCGCGTTTTCGTAGAAATCATCCACGATGGATGTGCGCAGGCCCTCATCTTCGGGATAGACAAGCAATGCCACCTGATCGAGCGCCGAGCGCTGGTCGTCAAACCCGTCCGGGCGCCCGCCCATCATGATCTTGCGGATGATCCGCTGCTCCTGCATGGCGCGCGACACATCGGCCAGCGACTGCGCAAAAGCTGCCCGCACGGTCAGCGGCTCATTCCTGAGGTTCTTGCCCGTCTCGAGACTGTCGAGCGCGGCGGCATAGCTGATGGCCTCTTCAGGTTCGGCATCGGCGAGGCGCTTGTAGACGGCCTTCGCTTCATCAATACGTCCCAGCCGCTGTAGCAGAAGGGCATGCCGCGAGATCACGGTTTTCACGTGTGAGTAAAGCAGCCCCTTGGGATCAAACTGGTGTTCGGGGGCCTCGATCTTCGACGGCGTCAGGGACTCGTAAACCGCCAGCGCCTGATCGGGCCGGCCAACAGCCTCCAGCATGGCAGCCAGCGACAGGTCGCCCGTCAGTCCGGGCATGCCGGAAGACGTGCCCCTATGCCTTTCGATGGCCGCATCGGTCTGGCCCTCCATTGCGAGGAACCAGGCATCAAGATAACCATATAGCCGCGACCGGCTTGTTGTCTCGTCCGCGTCATCCTGGATATCCAGGATGACGCGCGCACCTGACGTGTCGCCGGCCGCCGCGCGGTCGATCGCAAGGAATGCGTTGAACAGCGGGTTGGAGTCCCGGTCTTCCGGGTTCAGCCCCTGCGTCATCAGCAGGAACGCCGCCATGTCGCCGGCCTTCACCGCGTCGATCGGCGCCGGATAGGCCGAAATGCCGACGGGCTTTCCATTCGCGCCGATCACGGCCGTCGACCGGGCTGCCGCCGACAGACCGGCGTCATCGTATGCCGAAGCAGACGCATCGACGATCTGGGCGGGTGCAGTTGAGGCACAGCCTGCAAGCGAAAGGGCGATTGAAAGGGCAGAGGCGGCTAAGACAGGCTTGAAGCGCATGAGCGTCAGGTTTCTCCGTTTCGCATGTGCGAAGAATGAAGCAGTCCCGTGAGGCGAGAACAAGGCCCCAAATGGTAAAAGCGCGGACAGGTTGCCCTGTCCGCGCTCTTGTCACACTTATGTGTTGGCGAACCTACATGTTCGTATAGGCCGGGCCACCGCCGCCTTCGGGCACGGTCCAGTTGATGTTCTGGTTCGGATCCTTGATATCGCACGTCTTGCAGTGGATGCAGTTCTGCGCGTTGATCTGGAACTTGAGCTCGCCGCCCTCTTCGATCCACTCATAGACACCTGCCGGGCAGTAACGTGCCGAGAGGCCGGCATAGACGTCATGCTCGGACGATTTCTGCAGGGCCATGTCCTTGACGATGAGGTGAACCGGTTGGTCCTCGCCGTGGAAGGTGTTGGTGAAGGACACATTGGTCAGCTTGTCGAAGCTGAGCACGCCATCCGGCTTCGGATAGGTGATCGGCGTGTAGTCCTTGGCCGGCTTCAGAGAGGCCGCATCCGTCTTGCCGTGCTTAAGCGTGGGCAGGAAACCAAAGCCGAGTAGCGAACGCATCCACATGTCGGGCACGCCGATCATGGCGCCGATTATCGTGCCGAAGCGCGACATCAACGGCTTCATGTTGCGTACGGTCGACAGGTCCTTCTGCACCCAGCTGGCATGCATCGCATCGTCATACTCAGTCATCTCGTCGCCGGACCGGCCGGCCTTGATCGCTTCGAACGCCGCTTCAGCGCCGAGCATGCCGGTCTTCATGGCATTGTGCGTGCCCTTGATGCGCGGCAGGTTCACGAACCCGGCACAGCAGCCGATCAGCGCGCCGCCCGGGAAGCTGAGCTTCGGAATGGACTGCAGGCCGCCCGACGTGATCGCCCGGGCACCATAGGCCACGCGCTTGCCGCCTTCGAGATAGCGCTTGATGTCCGGGTGGTGCTTGTAGCGCTGGAATTCCTCGTAAGGTGCGAGGTAGGGATTCTTGTAGTTCAGGTGGACGACGTAGCCGACCGACACGAAGGGCTCGCCATTGTCGCGGAAGTGATACAGGAAGCCGCCGCCATTGCCGTCCTTGTCCTGGACCGGCCAGCCGAACGAGTGCTGCACCAGCCCGTCGACGAAAATCTCTTCCGGCACGGACCAGACTTCCTTCAGGCCGATGCCGAATTTCTGCGGGTCGCAATTGGCCTGCAGGTCGTACTTGTCCATGATCTGCTTGGTCAGCGAGCCGCGCGCGCCTTCCGCGAACAGGACATATTTGCCAAGCAGTTCCATGCCGGGCTCGTAGTCGGGCTTTTTCTGGCCGTCCGCACCGATGCCCATGACGCCGGCAACAACGCCGCGCACTTCGCCGTTTTCGCCGTAGACCACGTCAGAGGCGGCAAAGCCCGGATAGATTTCCACGCCCAGCGCTTCCGCCTCGCGGCCAAGCCAGCGGCAGACATTCGCCAGCGATCCGGCATAGCAGCCATGATTGCTCATCAGCGGCGGGAAGGGCAGCCAGCCGAGTTCGGCCGAGCCGCTCTCGCCGAGCAGCTTGTAGCGGTCGATCTTGACTTCGGTCTTCAGCGGGCAGTCGCTATTGTTGCGCCAGTCGGGCAGGAGTTCGTCCAGCGCCTTAGGGTCGAGCACGATGCCCGACAGGATGTGCGCGCCGATTTCTCCGCCCTTTTCCAGTACGACGACCGACAGGTCTTCGCCAGCTTCATTGGCAACCTGTTTAAACCGGATCGCCGCCGACAGGCCGGCCGGGCCACCGCCGACGATGACCACATCATATTCCATCGACTCGCGCTGCGGGGCGTCATCGGCCATTGGTAACTCCTGATTTTGGCGTGTAGGATAACGCCGTACATTTCAAACACTAAACAACTACAGCCTGTTTCAGGAAGGTCCAGAGCGTCGCAATGCCAAACCCCGCGTCAATTGAGGCCCTTCAGGCCCTGACCGACTGGTGGCAGGACATGGGCGTCGAAGTGGATTCCGCCCGGATCGAGGCGCTGATGCGGGAAATGAAGGCCTCGTCGCCCGTCCTGAAAGAGATTGGCGACGCTGTAAAAGCCGCACCCAAAACCACGTCGCGCCGTGGCCGTGGGCCCACAGACTGGGTCGCTGAAGCCACCCGGGCCGCCGCCGCGTGCGATTCGCTCGAAACGCTCAAAGTCGCCATCGAGGCGTTCGAGGGCTGCCCGCTGAAAGCCGCAGGCGAACACACAGTTGTTTATGACGGCGTCCCGGGCGCCGACCTGATGGTCATTGGTGAGGGCCCCGGCGCCGAAGAGGACCGTCAAGGCCTGCCCTTTGTCGGCAAGGCGGGGCAATTGCTCGACCGGATGCTGGCAGCCATCGGACGCTCACGCGCCGAGAACACCTTCATCACCAACGTGAATTACTGGCGCCCGCCCGGTAACCGGAGCCCGGACGTCGAAGAGCTGGACGTCTGCCGCCCCTTCGTCGACCGGATGGTCGAACTGGGAAAACC
>Ga0105054_10000112_pt1 | contig 98726 bp, 95 predicted proteins | sample BON02_FD_78091 | JGI IMG/M metagenome (GOLD analysis project Ga0105054, IMG submission 78091) | Freshwater microbial communities from Lake Bonney liftoff mats and glacier meltwater in Antarctica - BON-02 (megahit assembly) | ecosystem: Environmental > Aquatic > Freshwater > Ice > Glacier...
CCCTTGTTGGCGAGTTTATTGGCACTGACAGGATCAAGGGCGACACGACGTTCACCTTTGGCTCTTTCCTTCAATACCGCCACAGTCAAAGACATTAGCAGTTCTCCCTGGTCATTATTGGTGTGGCCGGGTACTGGCCGACGTTCCGATGTTTTTTTTCGATGTGTGACCTTATTATTACCTAAAAGCACTGGCTATTGTAAGGCTTGTGCCGGAAATGCGTGCCAATGGCTGAAATACTACTGATTGTGGCGATTTCTGAGGTTTTCGAGTCGTTCCAGTGTGCCTATATCGTGCCAGTCGCCTGTATAAAGTTCGGCGGTAACCTGCTTTTGCCGGGCTGCATCCACCAGCATGGGAACTACTGAGAAGCGACCGGCAGTTGAATCATCAAAAAAACGCGGGTTATAAACACTGATGCCGCTGAAGGTATGCCGTGGTTCAAGGTCCGGATCCATACGCCCGCCTTTGACGCCCCAGTCTCCTTTAGGGTGGTGGGCAGGGTTGGGAACCATGATCAAATGGGCGTGATCGCACTTGACCGCCCGCAAACGTGCCAACGGGTAATCTGTGAAAACATCCGCATTGATGACGGCAAATGGTGCTTTGCCGAGCCATTGCAGGGCCTGCTGGATGCCACCACCGGTATCCAGTGCGTTTTCCGGTTCGGCTGAATATTGGATTTTCAGACCCCATTCACTGCCCTCGCCCAGTGCCGATTCAATTTGCTCGCTGAGATGAGAAATATTGATAACAATTTCGCGAAAGCCGGCCTGAGCCAATTGCTCCAGGTGATAGCTGATCAGTGATTGCCCGCCAACTTCTATCAACGGTTTTGGGGTCTGGTCTGTTAGAGGTCGCAAACGTGCGCCCCGGCCTGCTGCCAAAATCATGGCACGCATTTTTCATGCTCAAGTACGGCCAACATTTCGGAGAATTCGGGGTACAGTTTTAAAGTGCTTAATAAGTAATCGTAAAATCGCGGAATCATTTCGATATAACCCTGTTTGCCATCCCGATAGTACAGTCTGGCAAAAATCCCCACGATTTTGATGTTACGTTGCAGTCCCATCAGATCGCAATAGCGCTGCCATTGTTGTGGCGGGATAACCAGCTGAAGTTTGAGTCGCATCTGTTCCATCCAGCGTTCGATGTCAGCTCTGGGCCAGGTAATGTATCGGTCCCAGATCAGCGAAATAAAGTCATAGCTCACCGGGCCGAATACAGCATCCTGAAAATCGATGATGCCGGTAGAGCCATCCGGTGCATTCAGTAAATTGCTGGAATGAAAATCCCGGTGCACAAAACATTGCGGTTGTTCAAAGGCTGAGGCCAGGATCTGCGCGCAAAAGTCCTCCCAGATCTGATGAAACCGGTCGGTCGGCATATCAGGCCGGTGGTGTTTCAAATACCACTTGGGTAGTAAATCCAACTCGAAACGTAATTTGTCGGCGTCGTAAACCGGCAAGCCATCGCAGTTGGCGTTTATTGCCATGGTGGAAAGTACATCGAACAGTCCGGGAAACCAGGTCTGCTCAGTTCCCCTCTCAATCAAATCGCGGTACATTTCATCGCCCAGGTCTTCCAGCAGCAAGAACCCATTGCGCTCGTCGGCCTGCAGAATGTCGGGCACATGCAGTCGGGCGCCTTTGAGCCTAACCGCGACATCGATAAATGGCCTGACATTTTCTGCAGGTGGTGGTGCGTCCATCAGGATGAGTGTGCGACCGTTGCTGGTCAGTCTGAAATAGCGCCTGAAACTGGCATCGCCTGCAACACTTGTGACATCACCTTCAGTCACAATATTAATTTTGTTAAGCCATGCAATGGCTTGATCGAGGCGTGGGTCAATCGTTTCGTATTTGCTGTTCGGGTTGTTTATTTGGGCATTCATGCGGGGAATTTTGCCGTAATCAGCCGTCGCTGGATACTGAATTTGGAAAAAAGTGGGCAATTGAAAGCATATATTTTGGCTAAGGGCTTTAAACAGTACTGATATGGTACTATATAAGATTGAACAGGTCGTTTTTCAGCTGTCATTAGTTAGGCAGTTAGGCTGCAAGCGGCAATGGTTAGGCAATAGACCGGAAGGGCAAACGTGTTACGAATTAGCAAAATGACTGACTACGCCATCATGGTGATGGTTCAATTGCATCGTCGTTCCGGTGAGGTTTTGAGTGCCCAGGCATTGGCGGGTGCCGCCAGACTGGAGTTGCCCACCGTCAGCAAAGTATTGAAGTTGCTGGTGAAAACAGGCCTGGTCGAATCTTACCGGGGTGTTGCCGGAGGTTACAGCTTGTTGCGAAATGCACAAGAGGTCAGTGTGGCAGAAATCATCGAGGCCATTGAAGGCCCGATCGCCATGACCGAATGCAGTATTGAAGAAGGAATATGCGCGCAGGAGTCCAAGTGTAGTTTGCGTGGCAATTGGCAGCGCATCAGTCTGGCAATTTCTCAGGCCATGAGTGGCGTTTCACTGGCTGAAATGGCCATTCCGGAGAAACCATTGGAGAGCGTGTATTCTACCCTAAAACGATCAACCCTAAAACCATCAACCCTAAAACCATCAACCCTAAAAATTACGACAGCGAATTTATGAGCAATCCAACATCTACCATCGACGTACGCGTGGAGCAAAAGTACCGCCACGGCTTCGTTACCGATATTGAGTCTGACACTCTCCCTCCAGGGCTATCCCCTGATGTGATTCGGGCTATCTCGGCGCGCAAAAAGGAACCTGAGTGGTTGCTGGCGTGGCGCCTTAAAGCCTATGAGTACTGGTTGAAGATGGAGCCGCCGGATTGGGCCCATTTGAATATCGAGGAGATCGATTATCAGGCAATATCCTATTATTCAGCCCCGAAAAAAGACAGCGATCGACCACAAAGCCTCGACGAGGTTGATCCCAAATTGTTAGAAACCTATGACAAGCTGGGCGTGCCTTTGCACGAGCGTGCCCGTCTGGCGGGTGTCGCGGTGGATGCGGTGTTTGACTCGGTATCAGTCGGCACCACTTTCAAAAAAGAATTAAATAAAGCCGGTGTGCTTTTCTGCTCCTTTTCAGAGGCGGTTAAGGATTATCCGGAGATTGTCCAAAAATACCTGGGCACCGTGGTGCCGCAACGGGACAACTATTTTGCTGCCTTGAATTCAGCAGTCTTTACCGATGGCAGTTTTGTTTTCATACCCAAAGGTGTGAAGTGTCCGATGGAGTTGTCCACCTATTTCCGTATCAATGCTGCCGAGACCGGCCAGTTTGAACGCACCCTGATTGTGGCGGAAGAGGGTGCACAAGTCAGCTATCTGGAAGGCTGCACCGCCCCGATGCGGGATGAAAATCAACTGCACGCAGCGGTAGTTGAGTTGATCGCATTAGACGACGCGGACATTAAATATTCGACCGTCCAGAACTGGTATCCCGGTGATGAGAATGGCAAGGGTGGTATCTATAATTTTGTCACCAAACGTGGTGATTGCCGCGGCGACCGTTCGCGCATTTCGTGGACACAAGTGGAGACCGGCTCGGCGATCACCTGGAAGTACCCCAGCTGTGTGCTTCGCGGTGATGATTCAGTAGGTGAGTTTTATTCAGTGGCGTTGACGAATAATTATCAGCAGGCCGATACCGGCACCAAAATGATTCATTTGGGTAAAAACACCCGTAGCAAAATTATTTCGAAAGGCATTTCCGCCGGCCACGCTCAAAACGCCTACCGCGGTCTGGTCAGAATTACGCCACGTGCCGATAACGCACGCAATTACACCCAGTGTGACTCGATGCTGATTGGCAAAAACTGCGGCGCACACACGTTCCCCTATATCGAGGTTCGCAACCCCAGTGCCAAAGTTGAGCACGAGGCTAGCACCTCGCGTATTGGTGAAGACCAGTTGTTTTATTGTCTGCAGCGCGGCATTTCTGAAGAAGATGCGGTCTCGATGATTGTGGATGGCTTCTGCAAACAGGTGTTCAAGGAATTACCGATGGAATTCGCAGTTGAAGCCAAAGCGCTTCTGGAAGTCAGCCTTGAAGGTGCGGTTGGCTAGAGGTTATCGGCTACAAAAACAGCAGGTACAAACACAGTAAGTACAGACAAGGCGGTGTTGCCAATCGGCAGCATCCGGAATCGATTAAAGAGTAGCTGGATATGTTAAAAATAAGCAATTTACACGCCAAAGTGGCGGGTAAGGAAATTTTGAAGGGCTTGGACTTGCAGGTTAATGGCGGCGAAATACACGCCATTATGGGGCCCAATGGTGCGGGAAAAAGCACGCTCGGCAATGTACTGGCAGGTCGTGAAGGCTATGAAGTGACCGCAGGCAGCATCGAATTTAACGGCAAAAATCTGCTGGAACTGGAGCCCGAGGAACGCGCTTGTGAAGGTGTTTTTATGGCGTTTCAATACCCGGTCGAGATACCCGGCGTCAACAACACCTATTTTCTGCGCGCAGCACTTAACGCCCAGCGTAAATATCGTGGCGAGCCTCCGCTGGATTCTGTCGGTTTTTTGAAACTGGTTCGCGAAAAACTCAAAGTCCTGCACATTGGCGACGAGCTGTTGCACCGTGCAGTGAATGAAGGCTTTTCGGGAGGCGAGAAAAAACGTAACGAGATTTTTCAAATGGCTGTTCTCGAGCCGATGTTGGCGCTGTTAGATGAAACGGACTCCGGTCTGGACATCGACGCATTAAGAACCGTCGCTGAGGGCGTTAACCGCCTGCGCTCGCCCGACCGTGCCATGATCGTGGTTACCCACTACCAACGCCTGCTGGACCACATTGTGCCGGATTTTGTTCACGTATTAGCTGACGGTAAATTCGTGGCCAGTGGCGGCGCGGATCTGGCACTTAAGCTGGAAGAGCAGGGCTATGCCTGGCTGGAAGAGGGCGGCATTCAGAGCCTGCAGAACAACGAGCCTGATAAAGGCAGTGGGCAGGCAACGTCACAATGAGCGAGTTTGCTACACAGTTGGGGCAGGATTTGCCAGGCCGCGATCAAGGCTTGCCGGATTGGGTTGCTGCAGTGCGCGCACGTGGTGCCGAGCAGTTCATTAACCATGGTTTGCCAACGCGCAAGGATGAAACCTGGAAATACACGCGATTGGGGTTTCTGGACCAACGTAAAACACGCCTGGCAACTGCCGTGAATGCGCAAGCTGAGCCTGAGTGGCCGGCGCCGATCATCGATGTCGAGCAGCAAGTAAGATTTCTGGATGGGGTTTTGCAGTCGGGTTCGAGGAACTTCGCCTCAGGACTGAAGATGTTTTCTTTAAGAGATGCCGTGAAGCAAAACGTTCCGGGCTTACAAAAGCTGCTCGAAACACTGCCCTCAACGCATGACAAGCATTTGTCAGCCGATGGCTTTTCAGCCCTGAATGACGCTACTTTGGACAATGGCATGGTGGTGCATGTGGCCGCTGGAGTGGATGCCGGGCGCCTGTTGACCATGTGGTCCGCTGCCAGTGGTTCATCTGCAAAACTCTTTAACACCCGAATTTGTATTCTGCTTGAAGCGGGTGCCAGTTTGCAGTGGCTGGAACAGTTTGAAACAGCGTTTGATCACAGCAACAGCACCAATGTGGTTGTACAGGTTCAATTGGCCGAAGGCGCAACCCTGCGTCACTGCCGTTTACAGCACGAAAGTGAAAATGCCGGCCTGGTCACCCGTACCGAAGTGAATCAGCAGGCGACCAGCAGCTACTCCTATTTCGGCTTTGACCTCGGCGGTGGCTGGGTTCGCCATGATCTGCACACTTGTTTGTCAGGTGAAAACGCCAAAACCAGCCTGAACGGAGCTTACATACTGGACAAAAGCCGGCATGTGGATAACCACGCACGGGTTGACCATATCGGCAAAAATGGTTATAGCGAGCAGTATTTCAGAGGCGTTGCCGGTGACAGCAGTAAAGCTGTTTTCAACACGGCTGTGCATGTGCACAAAGGCGCAGATGGCGCCGAAGCCCGCCAATCCAACGCCAATATTCTGTTATCCAAGCTGGCCGAGATAGATACCAAACCGGAGCTGGAAATCGATGCGGACGAAGTAGTGGCCAACCATGGTGCAACGGTCGGCCAACTGGATGAAAAGGCCGTTTTCTATATGCGCAGTCGCGGTATCAATGAATTACAGGCACGGCAGATGCTGACCACCGCATTTTGTCGCTCGGTCAGCGACAAGCTAATCGACCGGAAACTGGCGAGTGCGCTAGCGCAACGAATTATGGATGTAATGCCTCAGTTGGAGGATCCTGATGAGTGATCCAATGAATGACCCGAAGAGTGATCCGATGGGTGATCCAATGGCAAGGGCACCTGCAGCAGGTGAGCTGGACATCGATGCGATCAGGGCTGATTTTCCGATTCTTCAACGCACTGTCCACGGCAGGCCGCTGGTCTATCTGGATTCTGCTGCCTCTGCGCAACGTCCTTTGCCGGTGCTCAATTCCATTAATGATTTTTATCTGCATCACAACGCCAATATTCATCGTGGTGTACACACGCTGAGTCAGGAAGCGACCGACGCTTTTGAACAGGCGCGTGCTAAAACTGCCCGATTTATCAATGCACCATCACAGAACGAAGTGGTGTTTACGCGTGGAACCACCGAAGCCATCAACCTGGTTGCTGCAAGTTTTGTCAGGCCGAATTTAAAGCCCGGTGATGAAATTCTGATCAGCTGGATGGAACACCATTCCAACATCGTACCCTGGCAGATGTTGTGTGAGGAAACCGGCGCGACCTTAAAAGTCATTCCCATGAACGAGCGCGGCGAGTTACAACTCGATGCTTTGCAAGCGATGTTGTCCGGGCGCGTCAAGTTGTTGGGTGTGGTGCATATCTCCAATGCTCTGGGAACCATTAACCCGGTGGCAGAGATATGCAAGATGGCGAAAAAATACGGCATCCCCGTTTTGGTGGATGGCGCGCAAGCAATGCCGCATACCCCGGTCGATGTACAAGCCATTGGCTGTGATTTTTATTGTTTTTCAGGCCACAAAATGTACGGTCCAACCGGTATTGGCGCGCTGTGGGCAAAAGCTACACATCTTGAGGCCATGCCGCCTTATCAAGGTGGTGGCGAGATGATTCGCCATGTGACTTTTGAAAAATCTACCTACAATGATGCTCCCGGTAAATTTGAAGCGGGCACGCCTAATATTGCGGGCGCAGTGGGTCTGGGTGCAGCGGTGGATTACCTGCGATCAATCGGCATGCAGAAAATTGCACACCGGGAAGCGCAGGTTCTGGCGTATGGCACTGAAAAACTGTCACAGATCGAAGGCTTCAGAATGATCGGCACGGCAGCGAATAAAGCAGGTGTAATGTCTTTTGTGCTGGGCGATGTTCATGCCAATGATATAGGCACGCTTGTCGATTTGCATGGGGTTGCTATTCGGACCGGTCATCATTGCGCAATGCCTGCGATGCAGTTTTTCGATGTGCCGGCAACCGCCCGTGCATCTCTTGGCATATACAATACTTTTGAAGAAATCGACATTCTTGCGGATTCATTGCAAAAAACCCTGAAAATGTTCAATTAGCCGTATTTATACTGTGTTTGGGTTTATACGCTTTTACCAATTCCTGCTGGATATGCGCAGGAACAGGGTCGTAATGGCTGAATTCCATGCTATAGCTGCCCTGACCCTGGGTCAGGCTTTTCAGCTCCGTGTGGTAGTCAGACAATGAGCTCAATGGAATATCAGCCCGGATTGTGACAAGGCCACCGCGCAGGCTTTCGGTGCCGGAAATGCGTGCCCGTCTGCTTGCCAGATTGCCGGTTATATCACCCATATCACCATCCGGAACCGTCACATCGACGCTGACGATTGGCTCGAGAACCTGGGGGCCAGCGTTGCTGATTGCGTCCAGAAACGCATGGTGGCCAGCGATCAAAAATGCGATTTCCTTGGAGTCCACCGGGTGGTATTTGCCATCATATACGGTGACGCGCAAATCCTGCATGGCATAGCCCGCTATCGCGCCTTCTTCCAGTACCTGCCTGACACCTTTTTCCACTGCGGGGATCAAGTTATACGGGATCGAGCCACCTACTACCTTATTGACAAACTCAAAGCCTTTGCCGCGAGCTCGGGGTTTGATGCGCAGATAAACATCGCCAAATTGACCGGCGCCGCCAGTTTGTTTTTTATGCCGGTAGTGACCTTCGGCCGCACGCGTAATGGTTTCGCGGTAGGCAATTCTGGGCGGTCGTGTATCAACTTCCACTTTGTAGCGCTCGACCATGCGTTCCAATGCGACCCTTAAATGCAGTTCGCCCAGACCGCGCATGACGGTTTCGTTGAGCTCTTGATTGTGCTCCACGATGAAACAGGGATCTTCTTCCTGCAAACGGGTGAGGGCGGTTGATAGTTTTTGTTCATGGCCGCGGGTTTTGGTGTTGACCGCCAGGCCGAACATCGGTGTTGGAAAACCCAGTGGCTTAAGGAAATAAGCATCCTCATCGTGCGAATCGTGCAGTACCGCGTCGTAGTGGATGTCATCGACTTTGGCCACCGCGCAGATGTCGCCCGGAATTCCTTGCTCAACTTCGATGTGCTGATTACCATGGATTCTGAACAAGTGCCCGACTTTGAATGGTTTGCGGGCATCACCGATAAATAATTGAGAATCAGAACGAACGGTGCCCTGATAAATTCTGAAAATGCTCAACTTGCCTACGAACGGGTCGTTGGTGACTTTAAACACGTGTGCGATGACATGATCGCTGGCACTACCGGTGACATCGACCTTGCTGCTATCGGCGCCCTTGCTTTCGTCACCTTTGCGAAAGGGTGGCGGGTTACCTTCTTTGGGGCTGGGTGCCAGCTTGCAGAAAAACTCCAATAGTTCCGGCACGCCCGCATCAGTTTTGGCAGAGGTAAAACAAATTGGCACGAGATGGCCTTCACGCAGCGCCTGCTCGAAGGCTGCATGCAATTCCTCGCGGCTGAGTTTTTCACCTTCCAGGTGCTTTTCCATCAACTCATCATTAACTTCTACTACCTGATCGATGATGGACTCATGGGCTTGCGACAAAGACAGAATGTCGGTGTCGCCTTCGGTATGGAAAAAACAATCACGTACGCCGCTGAAATTATCAGTCGGTAAATTGACCGGCAGACACTCGGGGCCGAATTCGTTGCGTATATCTTCCACCACCTGCGCGAGATCCACGTTTTCGGCGTCCATCCGGTTAATGATGATCATCCTGCAAAGACGCCGGCGCTTGGCTCGTCGCATCAACCGGCGGGTAGATAGCTCCACACCGTTGTTGGCGTTCACCACAATGGCGATGGTCTCAACGGCCGTCATACTGGCCAGCGTTGGCCCGCGAAAATCAGGTAATCCGGCAGTGTCTATCAGGTTCAGATGCATGCCTTTGACATCGATACTGGCAAGGGCGGAATCCAGCGAGTGCTGATATTGTTTTTCCAGCGGGTCGTGGTCCATGGTGGTGGTGCCGCGCTCGATTGTGCCGGCTTCACCTTTGGTTCCCGAAGCGACCAATAAGGCTTCTGCAAGGCAGGTTTTGCCAGCGCCGGAGTGCCCGACCAGGGCGATGTTGCGAATTTCTCTGCTGCGGTAAGTGGTCATGCGATTTTCCTTTTTCTAATCTGATGATCAGCGGAAGATGCCTTAATCCTTTTTCTGTAATCCTAATGCTGTAATCCTAGTACGTTTATGCAATACCGGCAAATTGCATTGCAGGCGAGGTCTATGTTTGGGATGCGGCATTGCGCCGGAGTCACACTTAATGACGCTGTACAGCTTCGGTTGCTTCGGTTAACGTTTCGCCTATGAGTGAATTACCCGAAAGCAGTCGCCAGGCTGATGTATTTGCATTTAGCGCACACCATTATGATGCAGCGACCGGCCAGGCAACTTTGAGCTATGCAATTGACGGTCGCGAACTGGTAGAGACGATCACGTTTCCGTGGGCGCCGTGGCCAACAGATGCTTCCCGGCAGGCGGCTTTTTTTCAAGCGCTTGAGTTGCTTCATTTGATCGCTGGTGTCAGCTACTACAAGGCTGTTCTGGCATCCGATATGGACTTGTCACAATGTCGGGTTGAGCCTCAGGTTGCTGATTTTCTAACAACGCTGTATGAGCAGGGCCTGGCTGAATTCGCCTATGTTAACGACCTGGATATTTCGCAGCTGGTTAAATTCAAATCCAATTCAGATCGGCCTGTATCCGGCTTTGATTTGAATTTGCCAGGCCGGGCGCTGGTGGCCATGGGTGGCGGCAAAGACTCTCTGGTGTGTCTGGAGTTGCTGCGGGATGCCGGTATTGAGGTGCAACCGGTGTGTGTTGGCGGATCAACACTGATTGGTGATACCGCCAAAGCGGCTGGCTTGCCATTGATCAGGATCGGCCGTCAGATTTCACCCCTGCTGTCCGAACTGAATGCGGAAGGTGCGTGGAACGGCCACGTGCCTGTGACCGCCATAAACTCTGCTATTTTGGTGTGCGCCGCCATTTTGTATGGTTATTCATATGTTGTTTTTGCCAATGAGGCCTCTGCCGATGAAGCGACTTTGACGGATGCAGATGGCAATGAAGTAAACCATCAGTACAGTAAAAGTCTGGCGTTTGAGCAGGCATTCAGACAGGTGACACAACAACGGGTATCAGCGGATATTGAATATTTTTCTTTGTTGCGCCCCTATAGCGAGGTTGCGATTACCAGCCGGTTTGCGCAGCTGAGGTGCTACCATCCGGTGTTCTCCAGCTGTAACCGGAATTTTCATCTGGGTGGTTCACGAATTGAAGGCCGCTGGTGTGGGCAGTGCCCGAAATGCCGGTTTGCTGCTTTGGCGTTGGCACCTTTTTTAACAGCTGCTCAATTAATCGATATCCAGGGTACTGACTTGTTGAACAGGGAAGACCAAATGGACGGGTTTCGAGAATTGTGTGGCTTAGATAGCGACAAACCCTTTGAGTGCGTTGGTAGCATTGCTGAAAGTCGCTCGGCATTTCAGGCTTTGGCTGGGATGAAAGACTGGTCCGACAAAGCTGTGGTGGCCGAATTTGGACAGTTGCCCGAGATCCAACAAGCCGGGAAACTTGCGCTGGAGCCAGATTTTTCGTCACCGCATTGCATCCCCCCTCATATTCTGAGCCGTTTAAGTGCGCTTTGACGACTTGGCGGGCAAGCGCGTCGGGATTCTGGGGCTCGGGCGGGAAGGGCAGGCCGTATGGCGGCAAATCAGAAAGCGGTTTCCAAATCAGCCCGTCAGCTTTTTCGCCGAATCTAAAAGTGACGGTGGTTTTATCGCACAACTTGACCCCGATCTGGATAGCTGTCATTTCGGGCCGTTCAAGCGTGACCAACTGATCCCGTTTGACGTGCTGGTGCGCTCCGCCGGCATCAGCCCATATCGAGAAGTATTAACAGAGTTGCGTACCCTTGGCGTGCAATTCACAACCGCCAACAGCCTCTGGTTTGCCGAAAACCCGGATGCCAGAACCATTTGTATTACCGGTACCAAAGGCAAGAGCACGACCGCTGCACTAACCGCGCACCTGATTAATTGCGCAGGAAGTCGGGCATGTTTGAGCGGAAATATTGGTCGCCCGATGCTCGATTGCGACCCCGATGAAGTGGACTGGTGGGTGATTGAGCTTTCCAGCTATCAATTGTCTGATCTGGAAGCGAGGCCCGATATTGCGGTGCTTTTAAACCTCAGTACTGAACATATTGATTGGCACGGTAGTGTCGAACGTTATCGCGCTGACAAGCTGCGGTTAGCCGGATTGGTGGTAGATGAGGGTTTGATTGCCAATGGCTCTGATCCGGTGCTGGCTGACTCTCTGGCTGATGAATCGATGCGTCCGGAAGCAGCGGGTTGTGGTCCTGTTATCTGGTTTAACGGTGCCACAGGCTGGCGAGCGGATAAAGACAGCGTGTTTTACCTGCCTTGTGCCGGCGCGCCCCCATCTACTCGAATTCACGGACCTGCTTCTTTGCCCGGTGAGCACAACATGCAGAATCTGGCGGCGGCGCTGACAGTGCTCCAGTGCATTGGTTTGCACAGCCCGGATATTCTGGGCCCGGATACTCGGAGCCTGGGTATTCAGCACATGGATATTGAAGCCGCACTTGCCAGTTTCACAGGCTTACCGCATCGATTGCAGCATATCGGGCAGCTGGGCGGGGTTAGCTATGTGGATGACAGTATTTCGACCACACCGGTGTCGGTGACCGCTGCATTAAACACGTTGGGCTCTAACGGGGTTGTATTGTTGCTCGGTGGCCTGGACCGCGGGCTGGCCTGGGATGAGTTTGCAGCCGGGCTGCCCGCCAACATGCCGCATGCCATTATCACCATGCCGGACAACGGCCCGGTTATCTTTCGCGCGATCGAACAAGTGGGGGCCAAACCACCGGCCGGCTTGCACCCAGTTGATAATCTACAGCAAGCGGTCGCACTGGCACAGAAGCTGGTGCTTGTTAATGGTTGTGTTTTGCTATCGCCGGGAGCGCCCAGCTTTCCGCATTTTCGTGATTTTGAAGACCGCGGCCAGCAGTTTGCCCGGTTCGCCGGTATTGAAGCGGCCGGTATTGAAAAAGTCGTATTGAAAAAGCCGGGTGACGTACCCATTTGAGACTGCAATAGCTTGTCTCTGGAAAAAAGGCCGCGGGTCAGGGTGAGGAAAGCATATTTACCCTATTTGGTAGGAGGGAGAGACCAATACCCGCGGCCTCTACAGATACAGACAGTAATCCTTCAGATAAAGTTTCAAACATTACTTAAATATTATACGGAGCCCGCACATGAGCGAAAATACGAACGAAATTCTGGCAGAAATGAACACCAGCAAAGGTGTTATTCATCTGCGTTTATACCCTGAACAGGCACCGGTTACGGTAGCCAGTTTCGTCAACCTGGCCAAGCGTGGTTTTTATGATGGTTTGAATTTCCATCGTGTGATTGACAACTTTATGGTCCAGGGTGGTTGTCCGCAAGGTACTGGTACCGGTGGTCCGGGTTATCGTTTCGAAGATGAGTGTTCGCCTGAGTTGCGGCATAACAAGCCAGGAATATTATCGATGGCCAATGCCGGTCCTGGAACCAACGGCAGTCAGTTTTTTATCACCCACGTTGAAACTCCCTGGCTGGACGGCAAGCACACTGTATTTGGCAGCGTGATTTCAGACGAGGATCAAAAAGTGATTGACGCTATTGTGGGTGAAGATGATTTGAATTCTGTCACTATCACCGGCGGTGATGAGTTGCTGGAAAAGTATGCTGACCGCATCGTTGATTGGAATGCCGCGCTGAGTTGATCTTGTGAAAACCGGTGCTGTTTTGGCGCCGGTTTTTTGGTGGTGGCTTTCAGGTGGTGCGACTAACGCTATAGTCGGCCAGCTGTTCCAATGCCCGGCGCCATTTGGAGTCGGGCAATTCTTGCAGCGCCTGTCCGGCCTGAAGGCCGCAGTCTTTGGCACATTCCATCGCCGCTGATAGCGCATCGGTTTTATGAATCACCTCCAGCACCGCTGGCAGATCATCCACATCGGCATTTTGTATTGCTGCATCCAATAAGGCCTTACCCGCATCATCCGAGCGTTCACGCGCGATGATAATGGGCAGGGTTGGCTTGCCCTCTGCCAGATCATCACCCACATTTTTACCCATGTCCCGGGCGCTACCGATATAGTCGAGCACATCATCAGCGATCTGAAAAGCGCTGCCCAGATTGATGCCATATAGTCCTAACGCGCGCTCGATCTCTGCTGGCTGGTCACTGATGATGGCTGCCAGTGAGCAGGCGGCTTCGAACAGCTTTGCAGTTTTGTTTTCAATAACTTGCATATAGGCAGCGCGATCGACTTCCGGGTTGCCCATATTAAGCAGCTGTTGAACCTCGCCTTGTGCAATGGTGTTAGTGGTGTCTGCCAGAACTTCCATAATGCGCATTGAGTCCAGCCCAACCATCATCTGAAAACTACGCGAATAAAGGAAATCGCCGACCAGCACGCTGGCAGCGTTGCCCCAGACAGCGTGCGCGCTTTGCTGGCCGCGCCGCAGGTCGGATTCATCGACCACATCATCATGTAATAGTGTGGCGGTGTGTATGAACTCAACGATCGCAGCCAATAGGATATGTTTATCGCCTTGATAACCGCAAGCGTGGGCGCACAAGCCCAGCAACATCGGCCGTAAGCGTTTGCCGCCGCTGGAGACGATGTAATTGGCAATCTGATTGATCAGTACGACCTCAGATTGCAGGCTGCTGTGTATGCAGGCGTCCACGCGCGCCATGTCTGCGGCGCTCAGCGCGAACACCTCATCCAATGGAGACTGGTCTGTAGCTCTCTCTGGTTCAGCGCTATTCAAATTTTCTGATGGGATCATGTCTGTGCTCTGATGTTTGCACAAGTATAAATGATCGCGACTCAGGCCTGAATAAGCAGTCGGTAAATTGGCTGAAATATATATTGGGAATTTGCCGGTACAGACCCATATACTGTCTTTCCCCTTCAAGCAGGATAGACATGTTCGGTCAATTGGATTCATTTGAAATGCGTACCGGCATCACGCTCGCCGGTGTGATTGCATTACGCATGTTGGGTTTGTTTATGATTCTGCCGGTTTTTATGTTGCTGGCAGCCGGAATGCCGGGGTTTACACCGTTAAAAGCAGGTTTGGCGGTGGGGATTTACGGCCTGACCCAGGCGATATTACAGCAGCCTTTTGGCAAACTTTCCGACCGTTTCGGGCGCAAGCCGGTGATGCTGGCGGGTCTGGCGCTGTTTGCCGCTGGTGGCGTGGTAGCGGCGCTGGCGGATTCGATTGAGCTTTTAATAGTCGGTCGTGCCTTGCAGGGTTGTGGAGCAATCGCCGGCGTTGCCCTGGCGTTTGCAGCCGACGCTACCAGTAGCCAGAACAGAAGCGTCGTAATGGCCATGATCGGCATGGGTATTGGTGCGTCCTTTTTATTGTCGATGATGATCGCGGTGCCGATATCTTCATTGTTGGGGCTCAGCGGCATGTTTTGGTTGACGGCCGCGCTGGGTGTGATGGGCATGCTACTGGTGTTGAGTTTGCCAGCGCCACAGCCAGTTACAGCTGAAGTCTTACAAACACCAGGGTCATCTGCCTCTATTTTGCCTTTTGCATTTTCGGTATTCTTGCTGCATGCCACGATGACTTTGTTGTTTGTGGTGCTGCCGGGAATGCTCGTTAGTCAGTTTAATTTCGACCTGGAACACCACTGGCAGATATATGTCCCTGCGATGCTGGGTTCTGTTCTACTGGTGTTTCCATTGCTACGAAAAGTGGCTGCCAAAGCACAGGAGTATCAGGCGATACCACTTGCATTTTTGTGTTTGGGTGCAGCACTGGGCTTGATGTCATTCGGCTGGTCAATCACAGCGATATTGGTGTTTTCAATGGGCTTTTTTCTGGCTTTTAATTTGTTGGAGGCATCCATGCCATCGGTTGTCAGTCAAATGACTGGTAGCAATGGACGCGGCAGGAAAATGGGGGTGTACACAACCTTCCAGTTTCTGGGTGCATTCGCAGGTGGCGTTTGTGGCGGGTGGTTGTTGCAAACCAGTGGTGATGTAGTGACTTTAAGTGTCGCAGGGTTTGTTTGCGCACTGTGGGCGGTGGTCTTGAAGGTATGGCTGAAGGTGCCCCAAAATCAGCAGTCTGTCTAGTGGGTTATGCTACACTTGATGGTCTTAATTTGAACGACGAAGCAGGGCTTTGTCTTGAAGGAGATGCTCCATGGCACGAGGTGTTAATAAAGTAATTCTGGTGGGTAATCTGGGTAAAGACCCGGAAATGAAATACACCGCCAACGGCGCGGCAATTGCAAACATTACTGTCGCTACTTCAGAAAGCTGGAACGACAAACAAACCGGTGAAAAGCAGGAAAAAACAGAATGGCACCGGGTGGTTTTTTTCAGGCGTCTGGCAGAGGTTGTCGGCGAATACCTGCGTAAAGGTTCTCAGGTTTATATTGAAGGCAGATTGCAAACCCGTAAGTGGCAAGATCAAAGTGGTCAGGATAGATACACCACAGAAATCGTAGCCGATGAGATGCAGATGTTGGGTAGCCGCGGTGATTCAGGTGGTTCTTCCAGTGGCGGCGCGCCATCAGGTGGCGGCGGTGGTTTCCGCAAAAATGCTCCGCAAAACGATCAATCCTCGCAGAGCAGCTCCAACGATCAAGGCTCAGACGGCGGTTTCAGTGATGATGATATTCCGTTTTAAGAGATATGGCGTCTAAAAGAAAAGGCATCATTCTGGCGGGTGGTAGCGGCACACGTCTGTATCCTATAACGCGTGTGGTCAGCAAACAGTTGCTGCCCATTTACGACAAGCCAATGATTTATTATCCATTGTCGACGCTGATGCAGGCGGGGATTCGGGAAATTCTGGTGATTACCACCCCACATGAGCAGGCGTTGTTTCAGCAATTGCTGGGCGACGGTAGTCAATGGGGTATTGAGATCAGTTTCGCAGTACAGCCATCCCCGGATGGCCTTGCGCAGGCATTTATCATTGGCGAGGAATTTCTGGATGGTGGCCCATCCTGCCTGATTCTGGGCGACAATATATTCCATGGTGGTGGGCTGACTGAAGTGCTTGAGAAAAGTGCCAGACGTCAAAACGGCAGTACCGTATTTGGGTATTGGGTACGAGATCCTGAACGTTATGGGGTGGTAGAGTTCGACGATGACATGCGGGTTTTGAGTCTGGCTGAAAAGCCTGAAAAGCCGCTTTCAAATTACGCCGTCTCGGGTCTTTACTTTTACGATGGGCGCGCCAGCCAGTTTGCTAAAGAATTGCAGCCGTCACCGCGTGGTGAACTCGAGATCACCGACCTGAATCGCCGTTATCTGGAAGACGGCAGTCTGCATCTGGAACGCCTGGGCAGAGGTTACGCCTGGCTGGATACCGGTACGCACGAATCCTTACAGCAAGCCTCCAATTTCATAGAAACTATCGAAATGCGGCAGGGTTTGAAAGTTGCCTGCCCGGAAGAAATCGCCTACCAACAGAAATGGATTGACCGTGAGCAGGTTTTAAAGCTGGCTGAACCCTTACTCAAAAGTGGTTATGGTGAATATCTGGTTCAGATTGTGGATCGAGGTCCTAGTGGATGAAGGTTTTGGAAACCGGGTTGCCGGGGGTAGTGATTGTTGAGCCGGTTATTCACGGCGATTCCCGTGGCTTTTTTCAAGAAAGCTGGAAAGCCAGTAGCTACGGCAGTCATGGATTACCCACCCGTTTTTCTCAATCCAATGTCTCGCGATCGGTAAAAGGTGTTTTGCGCGGCTTGCATTACCAGTATCAACAACCGCAGGGCAAACTGGTTTCTGTGTTCGAAGGTAGAATTTATGACGTGGCCGTCGATATCCGGCACGGTTCACCCATGTTCGGGCAATGGGCTGGTGTTGAGCTGAGTGCTGAAAATCAACGGCAGCTATATGTGCCTGAAGGCTTTGCGCACGGCTTTCTGGTGCTCAGTGAGTCAGCACTTTTTCATTATCACTGCACCAGCGAGTACGCTCCGCAATATGACGCCTCGATCGCATGGAGCGATCCTGATATTGATATCAAATGGCCGGAATTACCGGATACAGTTTCAGATAAAGACAAGCATGCGCCATTATTGCGTGACGTACCGATAGACCGCCTACCCACCTTTTCGAAATGAATATCCTTTTGACCGGCGTTACCGGCCAGCTTGGCGGCGAGCTGCTGCCATTGTTGACCCGACGTGGTCAAGTGACAACAATGGGTCGTAATTTAACCGCACAAGCGTTGGGTGATTGCCGGCAGTTGGATTTGAGCGACTCCCGTGCCGTAGAGGCGGTATTGAATGAAGTTCAGCCGGCGCTAATCGTCAACGCGGCAGCATATACTGCCGTTGATCTGGCAGAGACTGAGGTCGGTGCAGCCTACGAAATTAATGCAAAACTGCCTGAGCAGTTGGCGCAATGGTCTTATCAACAGGGTGCTGGTTTAATTCACTATTCCACCGATTACGTGTTTGATGGCGATTCCAGTGATGCTTATCTGGAAACCGATGCTACCAACCCACAAAGTATTTACGGTCAAAGCAAGCTGGCCGGAGAGGCTGCCATAACCGTCAGTGGCTGCAGTCACGCGATCATCCGCACTGCCTGGGTGTATTCTTCACATGGAAAAAACTTTGTGCTGAGTATGTTAAATCTGGCGCAGCGGCTGCCACATCTTAAAATCGTCTCTGATCAGGTCGGCTGCCCTACATCCGCCCGTAATCTTGCCTTGATAACGGATCAGATCATTGAAAAGTGGCAGTTGTCCAATGCCCCTAAAGCGTGCGGTATTTATCATTATCGGGATGATAGCGTCATGAGTTGGTATGATTTCGCTAATTGGATTTTTAGTGTGGCAGTTCATGCGGGCTTACTAGAAGCTGCGCCTGAGGTGACTGCCATTCCAGGTGCGCAATACCCGCAAGCAGCAAAACGACCTGATTTTTCGGTACTGGATTGCCAGAAAATTAATCGCGACTTTGGTATTCAACCTTATTCGTTTGAAGCTGCTTTAAAAGCAGTGGTTGATGAACTGTCCACTGCATAATTTGTTAAACACAATTATGTTAAACACTTGGCCGAAAACTTCCGGGTAGTTAATGAACATGAAACAATCTGAAAAAGACATTCAACTGATTCCGGTTATTTTATCCGGCGGGGCAGGGACGCGTTTGTGGCCGGTTTCACGGCGTGCGCACCCCAAGCCCTTCATGAAGTTGCTGGATGGCGAAACGCTGGCGGAGAAGACGCTTTTCAGGGCAAAGGCGGTGGCCGGGGGCTCTCCGGTCATTACCGTTACCAGCAGGGATTACTATTTTTATACCCGGGATTTGTACAATGCTATGCCTCAGGCCAGTGGCAATGAGCGCTTTCTGCTGGAACCCATGGGCCGCAACACCGCGCCGGCAATCGCGCTGGCAGCTTTAAGCGTCAGGGACTCCGAGGGTGGGGATGCATTAATGCTGGTGATGCCAGCTGATCATCTGATCGCAGACCAGCCACAGTTCGAAGCGTCGGTTCGTGAGGCCGGGCAGTTAGCTAAGAAAGGCTATCTGGTGACTTTTGGTATTCATCCTACACACGCAGAGACTGGCTACGGTTATATCCGTCAGGGTAGGGCACTGAATGAAAAGGCTGGTTTTAAGGTGGCTGAATTTGTAGAAAAGCCCAACGAGTCGACCGCCATCGCCTATTTGAAATCTGGAGAGTACCACTGGAATTCAGGCATGTTTTGCTTCCAGGCCAATGTGTTTCTTGAGGCGCTCGGGCAGCACGCACCTGACGTTCTGGCGGCGGTTGAAAAAGTCTGGGCTGAAACGGACCAAAGTGCATCGCCGGTCGAGTTTCCGCAGAAACTATTCAGCGAGTGTCCGTCAATTTCAATTGATTATGCGGTGATGGAGCAAGCGGACAACACCGCGGTTGTTGTCAGTGATTTCGGCTGGAGTGATATCGGTTCATGGAAGGCAATTTCTGAATTATATGAATCTGATGCCGCGGGTAATCGTATCAGTGGTAAAGCAGTCATGGTCGGCGCCACCAATTGTTTTGTGCAAAGTCATGATCGTGTGGTGGCGGTGGTTGGCGTCAATGACCTGGTGATTGTTGACACTCAAGACGCAGTTCTGGTGGCTGACCGCAACCAGGCTCAGGACGTCAAGCAAGTGGTAGATCAGCTGACAAAGCTTAAGCACGAAGCCGTGACGTTCCACAAAACGGTACATCGTCCCTGGGGAAGCTTCACGATCCTGGAAGATGCGGATGATTGTAAGGTCAAGCGCCTGGTGGTTAAACCTGGCCAGGTACTGTCACTGCAAAAGCACCACAAACGAGCGGAACAATGGACAGTCGTTCAGGGCACAGCCAAAGTTCGGGTTGGTGATGATGAGTTCTTGTTGGAATCTTACCAGTCGACTTACATACCTGTGGAAACACTACACAGGCTCGAAAATCCGGGCCAGGAAGATGTTCATCTGATCGAGGTGCAAACAGGCACCTACTTCGGAGAGGATGATATTGTGCGATATGAAGATATTTACGGGCGGATTAAATAGCCGGTCAATCAAGCTGGTCATGCAAGTTGGCTATGGAGGTCGGTCGGCAGGGATGTAATCCTTGCCGGCGCTCTGGTCAGGCCTGTGTATTAATCGACTCCATCTGAAACAGGTTGTTCCACGCTTTCGCCTTTGAGCAGAATCAGGCTTTCATCCAGCTCGGGCACTGCTCGGGATTCATTGTAGTTCTCTCTCAACACACTAAACAGCGCCAACCAGCTGGACGCAAATAATGGTGCAGCATTGACCTTTACGTCTTTATTGTTTGAATGGTACTCGCTCATTTCGTGGTTCCTTGGGTCCTGTCTGACCTGAATTATTCATCTTCCTGTTACTAATAACAAATGGGTGTCTATTAAGTTGACGTTTTTTTAGTAAAAAATGTTACAGGTGGCGTCAAAATAACTCGTTCCGGCCTAAAATCGTCGTGTTTTACAGCTTCAGACTGAGCCAACTCATTTTGAGTGGCGGCCCAATTCGCGATCCATTTCAAACTCTCTGGAGGTGACGTAAGTTTCCATTTTTTGTAAGCGTACGTCCAGCTCCTTGAAACGGTGACTCAAGTTGCTGAACACATTGGCTGGTTCAATGCTGACACCGCGCCAGAACTTTTCTGAAGCTTCAGACTTGTATAAATTTTGCGGCTGATTGGGCAATAAAATCACCAGCGCCGCATAAGCCAAAACGGTAAATGGTAAAAAGAATACTGTACATACAATGACTATCAGTCTGACAGCCTTCAGGTTAAGGCCGAAGTAGTTGGCCAGTCCTGCACACACCCCGCCCAGAATGGCATTTTCTTTGTCGCGGTAGAGACGGTGTGGATTCTTGTGTTCGTACAGATCACTCATGGCGCTGTCTCCAACTTGGTGATTCTATGTCGAGGATCCGTTCCAAAGTGATGATGCGATCTTCCATCTTTTTGGTGGATTCCCAGACTTCAGTTAACATTTTTTCGTCTTCCGGAGAAAGCCCCTTGGCCGCCTTGATTTTGAACATGTAGTGAAAAATGATCCACAAAGGCACAACAACCGTGAGCAGGAGAATTGGGACTGCTTCACCCATTTTTATTCTCCTTGCCAGGTGATGCTTGTTCGGGTGATTGCTTGGCAGGAGAGGCAGCTTTGGAGCCGGTTTTCACTTTGGCTTTGAGTGCAGCTAACGCATCTTCTACCCGGTCATCATCTTCGAGACCGGCAATTTCTTCGGCCAGGCCTTTGCGCCTGCCCATGTCCAAAGCTTCACCCTGTGCTTCAACGCGGTCAATGCGCCGCTCGGCAGATTCAAACTTGAACAACATCTCATCGATCTTGTCATCGTGAATGTGTTTGCGGGCTGCCAACTGGGTGGCTGCAGTTTTATGACGGATCACAATACTGCGTTGCCGCGTTTTGGCATCAGTCAGTTTGTTTTGCAGCTGGCTAATATCTGAGTTGAATTTTTCCAACTGTTGATTCAACAGATCCATTTCGTGTTCGGTCTTGCTGGATTCGTCACTCAACTTCTGCTTTTCTGCCAGTGCAGCACGGGCGAGGTCTTCGCGATTCTGGCGAACAGCTAATTCAGCACGCTTGGCCCACTCCTGCTGTTCCCTGTCCAGGAATTCGGAATAACGTCGTTGTTCCTTGCGATCGGCGATGCACTTTGCAGCCGCAGAACGAATCTCCACCAACGTATCTTCCATTTCCTGAATCATTAAACGGATGATTTTCTCCGGGTCTTCTGCTTTTTCCAGCAAAGAATTGATGTTGGCATTAATAATATCGGTGAATCTTGAAAAAACGCTCATGGCGTGTGCTCCTGAAATAAATATCTGTATCTTCATCTATGCACACATCGTGCCATAAATTATAAAATATTTAAGCTATTGAAAATATGGGATATATAAATAGTGCATGGACTGTCTCACATGCCTGAATGAGAGAATTTTGGTGAAATTAACCAAGCAGTGGCGGAACTCATTATCGAATGTATAGTCTATCTCGCTGCCCGTATAATATAGGGCATTACATATCTCAGGCTGCTCATGTAGAATAGCCTCCCTTTACTGACTGGCAATGGGCTGGTTATCAGAAAACCTCTGGAGGATTACCCAATGCGATCCAGATTCGCAATTATTAGTGTATTATTTATATTGACGTCAGGCTCGGTGCTGGCACAAGACCTTAAATCAGAAAATGGCCAGCTCAGCTATGCAGTTGGTTGGAACCTTGGTAGCAATGTTAAAGGTATTGACAAAGATTTAGATATCGAAGCAGTGATAGCTGCGATCCGCGACGTAGTGGGTGACAAAGACCCACAGGTTGCACCTGAAGCAATGCGTGATTTATTGATCGCTTTGGGTGAGGAAGCTCGTGCCAAGCAGGTTGCTCAGCTGAAGGAACTGGCTGCAGAGAATAAGATTGAAAGTGAAAAGTGGTTGACCGACAACAAATCCAAAACTGGTATCGCGACACTGGCAAGTGGTGTTCAGTATCGGGTTATTGAGGAAGGCAGCGGTCCACGGTTGACGATGACCGACAAGTTCATGTTGCACTACCGTGGTACCAAAATGGATGGCCGGGAGTTTGACAGCACATTCGCTCGCGGAACTCCGGTTCAATTTAATTTTGATACCGTTATGAAAGGTTGGGCAGAAGTGTTGCCGCTGATGAAAGTCGGATCTACCTATCAGATTTTTGTTCCGCCAGAGTTGGCTTTCGGTGAAACAGGTTATGCGGACCAACAAAGAGGCGTTCTGGTTGTTGAACCTAACGAAGCTTTGATGTTTGATCTGAAACTGGTTGAAATCGTCAAGTAAGTTGACATTCAATAGTTTTAAAGAAACCGGGCTACGGAAGTGGCCCGGTTTTTTTTGTACTATCGAAAAGTAAGCGCTGCTTTTTGTACACCCGCTTTTAGTATCCAGCTTTTAGTATAATGGGCATACCATGTCATCCGATCTATATATTCAACTTCTAAGTGCAGTTTCCCCTTTCGATGAGGGTGTGTCGGATTTGAAGGTCAGGATGCTGCGTAGTGCGGATGGTCAGGCTATTCGTCCCAAGCGCACTGCTGCGGTGTTGGTACCCGTTCTGGACATACCGGATAGCCCGGAAATTCTTTTGACGGTGCGCTCCAGGCGCTTGCAGCAGCATCCGGGGCAGGTCAGTTTTCCCGGTGGTGCTGTCGATGGACAAGATCGTTCGGCAGTGTCTACGGCGCTGCGTGAGGCGGAAGAGGAAATTGGCCTGGATTTCTCACAAGTTTCACCATTGGGTTTTTTGGATCGTCTGGATACCATTTCAGACTTTCGCGTATTGCCGGTGGTTGGTCTGGTGAAGTCCGATTTCATCTCCCAGCCTGATGCGCGGGAAGTAGAAGAGGTTTTCACCATTCCATTTGCCCATGCGACTGACTATCACGCTTATACGCATGAGAAAGTAGAGTTGAATGGCCAGTCTTTCGAGCTATCATCTTTGCAATGGCAGGGTCATCGAATTTGGGGTGTTACCGCCACTATTTTGCTGAATCTGGGCAAGCGCCTGCAACAAACAAAGCACGTACAGCGAGGAAGGTGATCGCATGAAAACTAAAATGCTAATTTCCGCTGAAGGCCTATCAGAGCTTCAGCGCGCCGGGCCGTGTCTGATAGTTGATTGCCGTTTTAACCTGGGAAAGCCCGAAGCCGGATTTGAGGCCTATCTGGAAGCACATATTCCAGGTGCGGTCTATGCCAATTTGGATAAAGAGCTGTCCAGCCCTGTAACGGAATCCAGTGGCCGCCACCCATTGCCTGATGCAACAGAGTTCTCGGAGTTTCTGGCGCGCATCGGTTGGGGTCCCGGTAGAGTTATGGCGGCCTACGACGATATCGGCGGCGCATTTGCGGCTCGTTTGTGGTGGCTGATGAAGTATTTTGGTCACAATGACGTTGCATTACTTGATGGTGGATTTCCGGCCTGGCAATTTGCGGAATATGCTACTGCCAAAGGTGAAGATGATATGAATGTGCCGGCAGCACCCAGCATGCCGCTCGTTGCCTGTGATGACATGGTGTTGACCGCGGCTGAGGTTGCAGAAGGGCTAGCCAGCGATGCCATTGTGTTGCTGGATGCGCGGGCAGCTGAGCGCTACCGTGGCGATGTGGAGCCTTTAGACGCTGTCGCAGGGCACGTACCCGGCGCCAGGAATTTGCCCTTTGCTGTGAATCTGGATCAAGACAATAAATTCAAACCAGTAGATGATATCCGGAGCCAGTGGCAAACGTTTCAGGGTTCAACCAGCGCCGAGCACCTTGTGCATATGTGTGGTTCGGGTGTCACCGCCTGTTTCAATCAGTTCGCCGCTGAGTTGGCCGGGATAGAAGGGTCCAGAATATATGCCGGTTCATGGAGTGAATGGATTCGGGACCCTGCCAGAGGAATTGAAACCGGCTAATCTGTTCAGTCTTAATTCAGCCGCATGATGGCAAGATTGGGTCCTGTTCAACAACAGGAGATGTACAGATGAACCGTTTAACTCAAGTATTTACCCTTAGTCTTTTGATGCTGGCCAGTTCCGTTGCATTGGCTGAGCGTGATAACGATCGTAGCCGCCATTATGGTCAGCAGAACGGCCATCACGATCAGCGATACGACAGGCATGATGGTGACAGGCGCTACGACAAACATGGCAACAGACACGGTAACAGGCATGGCAACAAGCACGGTTACAAGCATGGCAACAGGCATGGTGATCGTTACTATGACCGTCATCAGAGCCGCCGCTATGCGCAGCATGACCGCAACCAGTATCGCCATAGGCATAACGGTAGCTACTGCTACGTAAATCATGCGCAGGGATATGGAAATCAGTACGACAGAAGGGGCTATTCCCTGCCGTTCCCGCCGCTCCCACGGTTCTTCTTTGGCGGCAGGATAGACTTCTAAGGCTGGTTGATTAATTCTTTCTGCTAGATACACAGTTGGGTGAGCAACGTCGTTGCTCACCCTTTTTTTCAGGTCGATTTTTTCAGGTCGATTTTTTTTTCAGGCCGACTTTTTGTGTTTCACTGCCTGGCGCGCCAGCATCCTGGCCAAAAATCGGCCGGTGTGAGATTCACTGACTTTGGCAATGTCCTCAGGTGTTCCGGTTGCAATTATCTGACCTCCCCGGTCGCCGCCTTCCGGCCCCAGGTCGACAACCCAATCCGCTGTTTTGATAACATCCAGATTGTGTTCGATGACCACAACGGTGTTGCCGTGGTCGCGCAAACGGTGCAACACATGCAACAACTGCTTGATGTCATGGAAGTGCAAACCGGTGGTGGGCTCGTCCAAAATATACAAAGTCTGGCCGGTATCGCGTTTGGAGAGTTCCTTGGCCAGTTTGATTCGTTGCGCCTCGCCGCCCGACAGCGTGGTGGCGCTTTGACCTAAGGTGATATAGGACAAACCGACATCCAACAAGGTTTCGAGCTTGCGTGCCACGACCGGTACAGGTGCGAAGAACTCGACTGCGGTTTCTACCGTCATCGCCAGCACTTCATGGATGTTCTTGCCTTTGTAATGCACAGAAAGCGATTCGCGGTTGTAACGCTTACCGTGGCATACATCACAAGGTACGTAGATGTCCGGCAGGAAGTGCATTTCCACGCGGATCAGGCCATCGCCCTGGCAGGCTTCACAACGACCGCCTTTGACGTTAAATCTGAAACGCCCGGGTTTGTAGCCGCGTGAGCGGGCTTCCTGGGTGCCGGCAAACAACTCCCTGATTGGCGTAAACAAACCGGTATAGGTGGCCGGGTTGGAGCGGGGTGTGCGGCCGATCGGTGACTGGTCGATATCCACAACCTTGTCGAACAAGTCCAGATTCTCTACTGACTCATATGGCGCAGGTTGTGCACTGGAGTCGTACAATTCCCGGGCTGCCAGACGGTGCAGTGTGTCATTGATCAGCGTGGATTTACCGGATCCCGAAACACCGGTCACGCAGGTCAATAAACCTGCGGGAATCTCCAGTGTCACATGTTTCAGGTTGTTGCCGTGGGCGCCGATCAAGCGCAGCATTTTTTTTCTATCAGCCGGATGCCGCTTGGCGGGTATTTCAATTTCCAGTTCGCCGGACAGATATTTACCAGTCAGGGTGTCAGTGTTTTTCAACAAGTCCTCAGGCAAACCACTGAAGACCACTTCGCCGCCGTGAATGCCCGCACCGGGGCCCATATCAACAACATAATCGGCCGCGCGGATAGCTTCCTCGTCATGTTCAACAACGATCACGGTATTGCCCAGGTCGCGCAGGCGGGTTAATGTGGATAGCAAACGTTCATTGTCACGTTGGTGCAGGCCAATGGAGGGCTCGTCCAGAATGTACATCACGCCCACCAGACCTGCACCGATCTGGCTGGCCAGTCGAATGCGCTGCGCCTCTCCGCCCGACAGTGAGCCCGCTTTGCGGTCCAGCGTCAGGTAGTCAAGGCCGACGTTGACCAGAAATTGCAGGCGATCATGCACTTCTTTGACGATTTTGGAGGCAATTTCTCCCTTGTTACCGGGTAAGCTGAGCTCATCAAAAAACGTCAGGCATTGCAGAATCGGCCAGGCCGTTACTGTCGGTAGATTGGTATCGGCCACAAATACATGGCGAGCTTCGCGATTCAGGCGTTGGCCGTGGCATTCCGGGCAGTTTTTCTGGGAGATATATTTCGACAGTTCCTCCCGGACGATACGTGCATCGGTCTCACGGAATCGTTTTTCCAGGTTCGGAATCACGCCAGCAAACGCATGCTTACGTTTCTGCGTGCCTTTTTCGCCAAAATAAGTGAACGTGATTTCTTCATCGCCGCTGCCATTAAGGACGATATCGCGATGCTTTTCAGACAGTTCTTCAAAAGGGGTTTCGATGTCGAAGCCGTAGTGGGACGACAGTGCCCTGATAATCTGAAAGTAATAAGCGTTGCGCCTGTCCCAACCGCGTACAGCACCGCCGGCCAGGCTCAACTGCGGATTGCTGACGACGCGCTCCGGGTCAAAAAACTGGGCCACGCCCAGACCTTCGCATCTCGGACAGGCCCCGTTCGGGTTATTGAAGGAGAACATGCGCGGCTCTACTTCCTGCAAACTGTAATCACAGTGGATACAGGAATAGCGCGAACTCAGCAGTTTTTCCTTTAATTCGGCTCGGGTATCATTTTCATCGCTTTGACCATCGCCCCCGTCATCTGCAGTTCTATCGCCATCTTCCATCGGCGACAGCAGCGCCAGACCATCAGACAGTACCAGCGCCGTTTCAAACGATTCAGCCAGGCGTTGCTTGAGATCAGGACGCACTTTAAAACGGTCAATCACCGCTTCAATGGTGTGCCTGCGGCGCAATTCCAGATCAGGCACATCATCAATAGGGTAAACAACACCATCAACCCGTACCCGCACAAAGCCCTGTGCGCGCAACTCGTCAAACAGTCCGGCGTGCTCGCCTTTGCGGTCGCGGATAATCGGTGCCAGCAGCATCATCTTGCTGCCTTCCGGCAGTGCCATTACCTGATCGACCATCTGGCTGATGGTTTGGGCTTCCAGTGGCTGTCCGTGTTCGGGACAACAGGGTGTGCCGACGCGGGCAAACAACAGGCGCAAATAATCGTAAATCTCTGTAATCGTGCCGACCGTAGAACGCGGATTGTGCGAGGTTGATTTCTGCTCAATGGATATGGCTGGCGACAAACCTTCAATATGATCGATGTCAGGTTTTTCCATCATCGACAAAAACTGCCGGGCATAAGCCGACAGCGATTCGACATAACGTCGTTGGCCTTCGGCATATATAGTGTCGAATGCCAGAGATGATTTGCCGGATCCCGACAGGCCGGTCACGACGATTAACTTGTCTCGTGGCAAGTCGATGTCGATGTTGGCCAGATTGTGGGTACGGGCGCCGCGAATTTTGATGGTTTGCATAGATACTGCCAAAACGATTTCCAACCGCATATGATACCCTTCTTTGCGTCGCGGCGCTGTTTCATTAAGATTGTCGATTGTCTTGGGCTTTTTCTGTCAAAGAGGTTGACCGCTGATCAGAAAACCGCTAATATTCCCGCCCTTTTGTAGGTCTCTTTGAACCACGGGAAGCGTGACCATGTACGCAGTATTCGCAACCGGTGGAAAGCAGTATCGTGCTTCCACTGGAGATAGATTAAAAGTTGAAAAACTTGACGTTGAAAAAGGCGCCAAGGTAGTGCTCGACCAGGTAATGATGGTTGGTGAAGGTGAAGACGTTAAAATCGGCGCACCTTTCCTGAAAGGCGGTAAAGTAACTGCCACCGTTGTTGAACACGGTCGGGGTGAGAAGATCCGGATTATTAAATTCAAGCGCCGTAAGCATCAGATGAAGCGTATGGGCCATCGTCAGGATTATACCCAGATCGAAATAACTGCAATTGCAGCATCAGCTCCGAAGAAGAAAAAGGTTTCCAAGGCAAAAGCCGAGAAGCCTGCAGCTGAAGCCGAGCAGAAAGATTAACAGCAGAAAGATTAAAAAAGTAAAGGAATTGAATCATGGCTCATAAGAAAGCAGGTGGTAGTACCCGTAACGGTCGCGATTCCAACCCTAAATATCTGGGTGTGAAATGTTTTGGCGGCGAAGCTGTTGTTGCAGGCAATATTATTGTCCGTCAGCGCGGTACCCGTTTTCACGCCGGTGATAATGTTGGGATTGGTCGTGACCACACTTTGTTCGCGTTAAGCGGTGGCAAAGTGAAGTTTCAGGAACGTGGCATGCCAAAACGCAAATTCGTCAGCGTGGAGACGGCGTAAGCCTGGCTCTCAGGTCTGACAGGATTTAGAAAAACCCTGCCCCGGCAGGGTTTTTTTTGGTCTACAAGGAATAAACCGTTATGAAATTTGTTGATGAAGCATCCATATATGTAATGGCCGGCAAAGGTGGCGATGGCTCGGCCTCGTTCAGGCGTGAGAAATTCATCCAGTATGGCGGTCCCGACGGAGGTGATGGCGGTAAAGGTGGCAGCATCTACCTTGAGGGCGATTCCGGCTTGAATACCCTGGTGGATTTCCGTCACCGGCGCAACTACAAAGCTGAAAAAGGCGTGCAGGGCAAAGGTCAGGAGAAGTACGGTAAAAAAGGTGAGGACGTTTATATCCGCGTACCACTTGGCACCGTAGTCACCGAGGAAGAAAGCGGTACTGTATTGGGCGATGTTACCGAACACCTTCAGCATCTGCTGGTGGCCAGGGGTGGTCAGGGTGGACTTGGCAACGTACATTTCAAGAGTTCCACCAATCGTGCGCCACGCAAATTTACTCCCGGTGCGCCGGGTGAAGAGATTCAGCTGAAGCTGGAAATGAAAGTGTTGGCTGATGTCGGATTATTGGGCTTCCCCAATGCAGGCAAATCAACCCTGATCAGTGCTGTGTCGGCAGCGCGCCCTAAAGTTGCGGACTATCCGTTTACAACTTTGTACCCCAATCTGGGTGTAGTGCGGGTAGGAATGGACAGCAGTTTTGTGATTGCCGACATTCCGGGACTGATTGAAGGCGCTGCAGAAGGTGCGGGTTTGGGGGTGCAGTTTCTGAAGCACCTGCAAAGAACGCGCTTATTGTTACATCTGGTAGATATTGCTCCGGTAGACGATATGCCGCCGGCGGATGCGGTGCGCAAGTTGTCTCAGGAACTGATTGCTTTTGATGCAAGCCTGGGCGAGAAACCACGCTGGTTGGTGTTTACCAAGTCGGATGTTCTTGGCGATGAGCTGGCGGAAGAAATTGTCCGTGAAGTTATCGAAGAACTCAAATGGGAAGATCCCTGGTTCATGATTTCATCGGTGGCGCGAAAGGGCACAGACAATCTGGTGCAAAGCATCGGTCGTGCGCTGGATGAAATGACGGAATTGGAAGCTGAGGCAGTTAAGGCCGAAAACTTGCGCATCGAAAGTGAAGTTGAGAAGAAATTTGACTGGGGTGATGATGATTGACGGTGGGATTGCCTTTATTTGGACACTAAAAAGCCCCGATTTAAACGGGGCTTTTTAGTATGCTACTCAGAATGCCGGCCAGTATGTCGTTGGCGGCATATATTTGAGGGCATAAATTACATAGCATGTACGTGCTTGTTCAGGCGAGATTTATGACGCGCTGCTTTGTTGCGGTGCATCAAGCCCTTGGAAACTGAACGGTCAATAGCAGGAACTGCTGATTTGTATGCAGCTTCTGCAGCACTCTTGTCGCCAGCGTCAATTGCGCTGAGTACTTTTTTGATCGTTGTACGCACGTGTGACCGCTGACCGGCATTACGCAAACGATGCTTTTCAGCCTGACGGGCACGCTTACGTGCTGATAAACTGTTAGCCAAGGTATATCTCCAAATAAAACGGTACGAAATTAGCCGGGTAGTATCTTAGTTTTTGCCCGTCACGTCAATGATAAACCGGTAATAATGCATGTTTATTCCAAATAATTACAAGTAAACGGGCTTTGACTAGTATGAAATTGCTGAAATCCACCGCCACGGTTGGCAGCGCGACTATTTTATCTCGAATTCTCGGTTTTGTCCGCGATGTCGTGCTGGCCAAAATGTTTGGTGCCAGCGGCGCGACCGATGCCTTTTTTCTGGCTTTTCGTATTCCCAATTTCATGCGCCGTCTGTTTGCCGAGGGTTCGTTTTCATTGGCTTTTGTGCCGGTACTTTCCGAGTACAAGGCAAATGGTGATCGGGAAGCGTTGCGGGATCTTATCGACCATGTCACCGGCACACTTGCCGCGATATTGCTGCTTATAACAGGGATTGGCATCATTGCGGCACCGTTGGTGTTGTCAATTTTCGCGCCGGGTTGGTTAGCTGATGATCGGCCTGAATTTGCGCTTTCGACTGATATGTTGCGCATTACCTTCCCATATATCTTCTTTATCTCGTTGACGGCATTGGCTGGCGGCATACTCAACACGTTTGAACGGTTCCTGGTTCCGGCATTGACGCCTGTTTTACTCAATCTGTCTTTAATTGCCGCAGCTCTGCTGCTTTCAACACGCATGGATGTGCCGGTGATGGCACTCGCCTGGGGTGTGCTCGCTGCAGGTTTTGTGCAGTTGCTTGTACAAATACCCGCGCTGTGGCGCCTGGGTCTGGTGCCGCGCCCGCGCTGGGGTTGGAAGCATTCCGGCGTACGTCGAATTTTGAAGCTGATGATACCTACTCTGTTTGGCTCCTCTGTCGCCCAGGTAAACCTGTTGTTCGACAGCATTATTGCGACATTCCTGATGACCGGTAGCGTGTCATGGTTGTACTACTCTGATCGATTGCTGGAGTTTCCTTTGGGCGTGTTGGGTGTCGCGCTTGCTACGGTAATTTTACCCAACTTGTCACAAAAACATGCCAATGCCAGTAGCGCTGAGTTTTCTGCCACGCTTGATTGGGCGCTGCGTCTGGCAATCATCATAACGGTGCCGGCAGCAGTGGGCCTGGCCATTTTGTCCGAGCCGATTCTGATTACTCTTTTTCAATACGGCGCCTTCAAACCGGAAGATGTGCATATGTCTTCGCTGAGCCTGATTGCCTACTCAACAGGTTTGCCGGCATTTATTGCCGTTAAGGTGCTGGCACCCGGCTATTACGCACGTCAGGACACCAAAACACCGGTCAAATTTGCGATTGCATCGATGGTAACGAACATGGTGCTCAACCTGCTGTTTGTAGGCTTGCTGTTACATAACCAATTCGAAGGCCCGCATGCCGGCCTGGCGCTGGCCAGTTCTGTGGCGGCTTACCTGAATGCAATATTGCTGTACCGGGGGCTACGCAAACGCGAAGTTTTTATGCCGGAACGCGGTTGGATAAGGCTTTGGATAGCGATCGCCCTCGGCTGTATAACCATGGGTGTGTTGCTGGTTTTCATGACGCGAGACATCGAAACGTGGCTGCAGGCGGATATGGCCTTGAGGGTCAAAAACCTGAGTCTGGCCATTGCCTTCGGGGCTCTGGTATTTGCGTTTACCAGTATGATCGCCGGTTTGAAGAAACACGATCTGCTGCGAGGCGCAAAATAGCGGATCGATGGCGTATTGATGGTGCTATGACTGTTATAATTTGCTGCTTTATGACACCAAAATAACCACATGCGGGTAATCAGAGACAAGCCGGATCAACAGCTACTTGAATCGTCAGTGGTGACCATTGGCAATTTTGATGGCTTTCATATGGGCCACCAGGCGCTGTTGGACAAAGCCAGTAGTCTGGCAGGCGGGGTTAGGCCAGTAGTTGTGGTAACCTTTGAGCCGTTGCCGCAAGCGTGGTTTCGACCGGAATCGGCACCGCCCAGACTGATGTCAGTGCGCCAGAAGCTCCGCTATCTGGCTGGTGAAGGCGTGGCGTTGGTGTGGCTGATGCGCTTTAACCAGCAGCTGGCTGCAATGGAGCCTGATGATTTTGTCCAGCAGGTTCTGGTGGAAACTCTTGATACTGGCGACGTTGTAGTCGGTGATGACTTTCATTACGGTAAGCGCCGTCAAGGCGACACCGGAACGCTCGAGGCCGCGGGTAAGCGCTATGACTTCCAGCTGAGTGTTGTTTCAGCTGTTGAGATCGAATCTTCCCGTGTCTCGAGTAGTGTTATTCGGGAGTCGCTGGCTGAAGGTGAGTTTTCTGAAGCGCAGAAATTTCTTGGCAGGCCGTTTCGCACTGAAGGCCGGGTTATTAAGGGCCAACAACTGGGCCGGACATTGGGCTACCCCACTGCCAACATGAAGTTGGCGGCAGCGCCGAGCCCGATTCAAGGGATTTTTGCAGTCAGAGCACGACTGTGTGATGGTGTTGATGGAGATAGGCATGATGGCGATTGGCGCGATGGAGTAGCCAGTCTGGGCACTCGTCCAGTTGTTGACGGTGAGGAATTCCTCATCGAGGTGCACCTCATCGATTTTGACGGCGACTTGTACGGCCGCAGAATGGAAGTTGAATACATTGAAAAGCTGCGTGATGAGGCGCACTTTACAGAATTGGATGACCTTGTCGTGCAAATGCGAGAAGATGAACGACTGGCAAGGACTATCTTGCTTAAAAGAGATTAAAAACTGGTATGGATTATAAAGACACAATCAATTTGCCGCAGACGGCATTCCCGATGAAAGCCAATCTGGCCAATCGTGAGCCAGAGATGCTTAAACACTGGCAGAAAAGCGACTTATACGGTCGCATTCAGCAGCATACGGCTGGTCGGCCGACGTGGATTTTGCACGATGGTCCGCCGTACGCCAATGGTGACATTCATATCGGTCACGCGGTTAACAAGATTCTTAAGGACATGGTCATCAAGTCACGCCTGTTGGCGGGTTTTGCATCGCCTTATGTACCCGGTTGGGATTGTCACGGCCTGCCGATTGAATTGCAGGTTGAGAAAAAGGTTGGCAAGGTTGGCCGCAAAGTAGATGCGCGCACCTTCCGGCAGAAATGTCGCGAATACGCCAACCGTCAGATCGATATCCAGCGCGACGGCTTTAAACGTCTGGGCGTACTGGCTGAATGGGACCATCCTTATGCCACCAACCAGTTTGCCTATGAGGCGAACATGGTACGCGCATTCGCCAAAATGGTGCAGGGCGGGCATCTGGAGCAGGGTGTCAAACCGGTTAACTGGTGTTTTGATTGTGGTTCGGCATTGGCTGAGGCTGAAATCGAGTATCAGGACAAAACATCCCCGGCGGTAGATGTGTTGTTCCCGGCGGTAGACCCTGATGCACTTCTTGCTGCGTTTGCGAGCGGTCTGGATTCAAGCGGGTTTGATAGAGCCGGGTTTGACAGTATCGGTATTCCCATCTGGACAACCACACCCTGGACATTACCCGCCAATCTGGCGGTTACGCTGAATGCCGAGTTGGACTATGTGCTGCTGCAAGCTGACTGGCAGGGTAAGACGATAGCCATCGTAGTGGCCCATGATTTGCAAGATGCGGTGGTTGGCCGTGTCGGTCTGGAGAACGTTCAACAATTGGGTACTTGCAAAGGCGCGGCGCTGGATTTGTTTCAGTTGCAGCACCCTTTTTATGAGCGGCATGTACCTGTCATTCTGGGCGATCACGTCACTACTGAAGCGGGTACCGGCGCTGTACATACAGCCCCCGGGCATGGTGACGACGATTTCCGTGTCGGCCAGAAGTACGATTTAGGGGTATTGAACCCGGTAGATGGCAACGGAATTTATACCGAAGATACCGAGTTATTTGCTGGCCAGTTTGTCTGGAAAGCGAATGACGAGATTATTGAATTGCTGCGGAACAATGGTGTTTTGCTGCATCACGAGGCCTACGCCCACAGCTATCCACATTGCTGGCGGCACAAGTCGCCGACTGCTTTCAGGGTAACCCCGCAATGGTTTATCGGCATGGACAAAGCTGGCTTGCGTGACAAGGCATTAAGCGCGATCAAGAACGTGCGCTGGATTCCGGGTTGGGGTGAAGAACGTATCAGCGGCATGGTTGCCGGCCGTCCGGACTGGTGTATTTCCAGACAGCGAACCTGGGGTGTTCCGATCACCTTGTTTGTGGATCGGGAAACCGGCGCAATGCATCCTGACAGCGAAGCCTTGATGCAAAAAGCTGCAGATCTGATCGAGAAATCGGGCATTGATTGCTGGTTTGACGATGATATCTATCAGCAGATGGGCGTTGATGAATCCCGGTATGTTCAGGTTAAAGATATTCTGGATGTATGGTTTGATTCCGGTGTCAGTCACCGCTGCGTGTTGGATGAGCGTGAAGTGCTGCATCGGCCGGCAGATATGTATCTTGAAGGCTCCGATCAGCACCGTGGCTGGTTTCAATCGAGTTTGTTGACCTCGGTTGCCATGCATGGTGAAGCACCCTATAAACAGGTACTTACCCATGGCTTTGTGGTGGATAAGGACGGCAAGAAGATGTCCAAATCTCTGGGCAATGTTGTGGCTCCGCAAAAAGTGATGAGCTCGCTCGGTGCCGATGTGTTGAGACTGTGGGTGGCGGGTGCGGATTATCGCCAGGAAATGACGGTTTCTGATGAAATCCTCAAGCGCGTTTCTGACTCTTATCGACGTATTCGCAACACAGCCCGTTTTCTGTTGGGCAATCTGGATGGTTTTGAACCAGACACTGCCTTGCCGAAAGATAAAGTGTTGCCTTTCGATCGCTGGGCAGTTGGCCGGGCATTGCAAGTACAGGAAGAGATCACCGATGCCTACGATAATTACCAGTTCATGCAGGTTTACCAGAAGATCAATAACTACTGCAATCTGGAATTAAGCTCGGTATATCTGGATGTGCTGAAGGATCGTTTATATACAACACAGCGAGACAGTGTTGCGCGGCGCTCTGCGCAAACGGCCATGTTCCATATACTGGAAAGTCTGGTGCGCTGGATTGCGCCGGTACTGAGCTTTACTGCCGAGGAAATCTGGCAGTTGATGCCTGGCGAGCGTAGCGATAGTGTTTTGATGAGCGAGTGGTATGACGGTCTGTTTCCGTTGGATGATGAAAACTATGACGAGGGTTTCTGGACAGCGACCATCAGTTTGATGGATGGCGTGAATGAAGCGATCGAGCCCTTGCGAAAAGCGAAAATACTGGGCGGTGCGCTGGAAGCCACTGTGCATGTGCAGGCTCGTGATGACGATCACGCTGCATTGCTGCAAAAATGGGGTGATGAACTGCGCTTTATTTTGCTGGTGTCTGATGCAGTGATTGAAACATCTGATGCCAGCGTGCCAACAGATGCTTTTGAGACAGATAATTTCATGGTCTGGATTGAGAAAAACACCGACACCAAGTGTGTGCGGTGTTGGCAGCAACGGGCAGATATCGGCGAGTCTTCCGAGCACCCTGAACTGTGTGGGCGTTGTATTGAGAATGTTGCCGGTGATGGCGAACTGCGCCGGATTGCTTGATCGGATAAGTTGATCGGATGGGTTGATCGGATGGGTTGATCGAATGGGTTCATATGACTGATAAAGACAAACGCGAACAAGAAGCTGAGCTGGAGTTGCCGTCTACCTCAACAGGCATGCCTCAATGGTTGATTCCATGGGCCTGCCTTTTGTTGTCAGCAATAATTATTGCGCTGGACTTGTGGACCAAGCAAATTGCCACGGATGCGCTGACTTTGTATCGTCCGGTTGAGATCAACGCCTGGCTGAATATGACATTGGCGCACAATTATGGTGCTGCGTTCAGTTTCCTGAGCCAGGCCGGTGGTTGGCAGCGCTGGTTCTTTACAGGATTAGCGGGGATAGTCTCTGTGATTCTAATTATCTGGCTGTTTCGTTTGTCGGCGAGAGAAAAGCTGACCGGTGTAGCTCTGGGAATGATTATTGGCGGTGCAATCGGTAATTTGGTCGACCGGATTAATCATGGCTATGTAGTCGATTTTATCGACGTGTTTTATGGCAGTTACCACTGGCCGGCGTTTAACATTGCAGACTCTGCCATTACTTGCGGCATTGTGTTGTTGTTGTTTGATGGTTTATTTGTTTCGGGCAGAGCTGACAAGAAAAGCGAAGCGGTAGAGGAGTCTGCCTGATGAAAGTACTTCTCGCCAATCCCCGTGGCTTTTGCGCCGGCGTTGATCGCGCTATAGAAATTGTTGAGCGTGCACTGGAGTTATTTGGTGCACCGATTTATGTCCGACACGCGGTTGTACATAACCGTTTCGTGGTTGACCGTTTGGCGGGTTTGGGGGCTGTGTTTATCGAAGAACTGGATGATGTGCCCGATGGTGCGACGGTGATTTTCAGCGCACATGGCGTATCACAAAATGTACGCAAAGCTGGAAAGCAACGTGGTTTAAAAATATTTGACGCCACTTGTCCGCTGGTAACCAAAGTCCATATGGAAGTTGCACGGCACTGCAAATCCGGGCGTGATGTTGTTTTGATCGGTCACGCTGGCCACCCTGAAGTGGAAGGCACTATGGGGCAGTGGTACAAGAAGCCGCCACGTGGCAACAAAATCTATCTGGTGGAAGCGCTTGAGGATGTTCAGGATCTTGAGGTGGGTTTTCCACAAGAGCTCGCTTTTGTTACGCAAACCACCTTGTCCGTGGATGATACTCAGGGTGTCATCAGAGCATTGCAGAAAAAGTTCCCAGCGATTGTAGGCCCAAAGCATGATGACATCTGCTACGCCACGCAAAACCGTCAGGATGCCGTCAAAGAGATATCCAAAGGTGCTGATTTGATGCTGGTGGTAGGCTCGATCAACAGTTCGAACTCGAACCGTTTGCGCGAATTGGCCGAAAAGCGCGGGGTACCGGCTTACCTTATTGATGATGCGGATGATATACAGTCAGAATGGCTGGTTAATGTTAACAACGTCGCGGTAACCGCGGGCGCATCTGCACCGGAAAGTCTGGTGGCAGGTGTGATCAATCGGTTGAAGGAAAACGGCGCAACAAGTGTCTCGGAACTCGATGCAGCCAGAGAAAGCATGATGTTTGCTTTGCCAAAAGAGCTGCGTATAAAAACGGTTACTAGCGACCACTCCAACACTTAGAAGCACTGATCCCGGTCGTGCCGATTCGTCGCGTTCCGCTCTGATCTAACAGCATACTTCCACACATATCTTGCAACTGCGGTCCTTGAGGGTTTGCAACTGCGGTGTAACTTTGCGACCGGGTATTACTGGCGGCGTAAGTTAAGACGTAGCGTTGCATTTCATTTGAGGTCGGGATGCACTGACTGGTGTCGTAAGTGCCGGTTCTCGCATGTACATGTTGCTGGCAGATGGATGCTTGCAGCAGCAGCCGGATCGCTTCACTGCGATGAACTCTCAAGCTGTGTGAGGTATATGCAGGCACAGCAATCGCCATCAGGATCGCCACGATGGATACAACAATAATGAGTTCAATCAGCGTCATGCCCCATTGCTTGAATCGCTTGCTCACCGCAGTTCCTGCCATGCAACCCGGTTCGCCGGGATTGCTGCGGCACTGGTACCTGACCAGCCTACTTTTACGACACTTTCAATTACCGACACGGTGTTTGCTGATCGGCCCGTGCTGCGCACCAGTATTCGATACCAATCCAATTGGGGTGTGCTGCCGTCGGCAGATGCTGGTGAGCGATGCAGGCTCTGTATGATCCAGATAGTTGGATCGATGCCCGCTGTGCCAATACTCGCCAGCCGTGCGCCGGTTTCGGGGTCGAGTCCGACCTCATAGCCCTGTGATGTCCACCAGGCCAGCGACTCAGACTGCAAATTGTAGTCCAGAGAATCTGCAGGATGGGCAAAAAAGCCGGTGCAGCTTGCACTGCAGTTTTCCGGTGCGGTTCCCTTTTTCCCAAACAGCCACTGTTCTAGCCATTGCAGCGACAATTGTCCGTTATGTCTGGCGCGTTCAGCGTCACGCAGATTGGCTGCGAGTTGTGTTTGGGTGATGGTGTCGGTTGCGGCTGTCAGGCTTAGCAATGTCATTGAGGTCATAAAAATCAGACAAAGCAATAACACCATTCCATGTTGGTGAGACTGGCGAGATATTTGATGAATGGCGTTCATTGCAGCCTGCCCCGGATGGCTGAAGTGACAAAGCTGACTTTCCGCAACCGGCCATCGGCAGGTGCCATGAAAGTTTCATCCAGAAGTGTGATCTGGCGCGTTGAGCGCTGGCTAAATGACTGATGACTGGCGAGTAACAGCCCAATTTTGATTGCATTGACGCTCGTCTCCTGCTGCCACTGACTTGCGTGAACCCAGCCGTCTGCCATATGATCATTGTCTGCGTCTTCGGCATACAGCACTTGCATCGATTCGACGTCTTCAACCAAACCAAAATTGTTCATCTGAGTGACAAGCTGAGCGTCGTCCGCGCCATATCGGCAAGTCATGGCAAGATTGTTCGATTCTGTCACTTTAAACTTGGCTTGCAGTAGCCAGACAGCAGGTAGCCCTTGGGCATCCAGCGTTGGGTTGTCATTGCCGTAACAATTTTGCCGGGACCAGCGTTGCAAGCCCAATTGATCACCTTGGGTGGAAAAACTATCCACTGCATCATTGGTAATGGCGCTCAGATGGTAGGCAATATCCCAAGGCGTGAACTGGTGGCCGGCCTGTGAGATATGGGAAACAAGAACTTCCCTGGCGTATTGGCTGGATTCCTGCAACTGGCTTTGGCTCAGCTGCAATCGATAGCTTGATACGTTAGCGGTCACCAATTGAACGATGGCCGTGACCAGCAATGTCGACAGGAACACAGCGAGCAACAGCTCCATTAGCGTAAAACCGCCTGAATAGCTGCTGTTTTTCATGTCAGCTGGATACCAGCGTGTATCGATACTCGCTGGCAGTTTGGTTGGCGGAGTTGGCAGGCCCTCCCCAGAAAATTTTAATCACGATTGATCCGTCACCATCGCATTGATAGTGATTACGGTCGCCGTCTTCCGGTGAGCTGTCTTTGCATACAACAGCGGTTGAATTGCGTATCTGTTCAGCCAGCTCAATCTGCCAATTACTGTAGTCGTAATCCGCTTGTTGCGGTGGGCTGCACATCGCCGGACCGGAGCCCACCGTTGAACTTTGGCAACTTCTGGAAATGCTGCCCGGCGGGTTCAAATATCGATCAATCGCCAGCGGATTAAGATGGATTTGTTCCGCCAGATTGGCGGCGGCTGAGCAGGCTGTACTGGCGTTTCGGGATTGTGCAGAACTGCTCAGGTTAAATAGCAACAAAGCCGACAGGCCTGACATTCCCAACGAGAAGATAGTGCTGGCGATAAGTACTTCCAGCAAGCTGAAGCCCCGGCTAGTTGCAATCGACCTTCGTGGCCATGCGTTCACGATCTGCCCTCCTTTACAAATGAGCACCAATTATCAGCATTCCGAAGGGCGGTCTCTATCGCAAAACCAAGTCGTGTTGGGTCAGGTTTTGATGAGTTTCATGTAGGGAGAGATCGACTGCAATCACGCTGATGAGTGCTGTTGTCGAAACTTTTCCTTTTGAATATACTTGCCGGGTTTCGGGGCCGGCATAGCTCAGTTGGTAGAGCGGCGCATTCGTAATGCGTAGGTCAGAAGTTCGAATCTTCTTGTCGGCACCAGTTTTTAGATCGGTTATATTCATTTGGTCTTTTTAGACCGGGTTACTGAAATATGCAGGAGCCCTAAAATGACAAAGCATGGGGAAATGACAAAGCATGGGGAAATGACAAAGCATGGGGAAAAGGCAAACATGGGTAAAGGCAAAGCATGGGCGGATTTGCGACAGTGAATAACTGATGTTTCTCAGATTCTTCCCGCTATGGGCACCACTGGCAGCATTGCTTGGGTTTTTACTGGCGCCACATATGACCGGCTGGGGTGGCGCCATTGTTCCGCTGTTGACTGTTGTTATGTTGTGCATGGGCCTGACCCTAAAGCCGGCCGACTTTATTGCGGTCGGTGGTTATAAAAAGGCCTTCCTGCTCGGCATAGTTCTTCAATTTACCGTGATGCCCATTAGCGCGCTGTTGATTGCCAAGCTGTTTTCACTGAGCCCCGAATTGACGGTTGGTCTGGTGCTGGTTGGCAGTGTGGCGGGCGGCACATCTTCTAATGTGTTGACCTACATCGCGGGCGGCAACGTGGCGCTGTCGGTATCCATGACGGCCTTTTCCACGCTGGCCAGCGTGCTGATGACGCCGATGTTGTTAAGCCTGTTGGTGGGCTCCACCGTCGATGTTCCTGCCGTAGACATGTTGCTAAGCCTGTTCCGCATCATCCTGTTGCCGGTGGTGCTGGGCGTAGTGATCAATCAGTTTGCAGGAAGATTGGTCAATCGAATTAAGCCAGCATTGGCACCGTTATCAGTGATCGCAATCTTGATCATTATTGCGATTGTCGTTGCGCTCAATGCAAACGCCTTGCGCGAAGTGGCGATTATGGTCGTTTTGGCGACTTTGACACACAACGTGTTGGGATTGATGCTGGGCTTTTACGCAGCACGCCTGTTGGGGTTCGATAGCGTAATATGCCGAACGATCGCGATAGAAGTCGGTATGCAGAATTCCGGTTTGGCGACCGCGCTTGCGCTCAAGTTCTTTGCGCCCATCAGTGCATTACCCGGCGCCATATTCAGTGTCTGGCTTAACATCACCGGGTCGATTTTTGCCTCGATGTGTGCGCGGTCGGATAAACAAAAGCTGTTAAAATAATCTTGTGACCATTCAAATCAACCAGCTATTTCATTTTCCGGTTAAGTCGCTGAAAGGCGTGCAGCTTACGCAAATGGAGCTGGATTCCTTCGGGCCTAAATGGGATCGACGCTTCATGCTGGCAGATAAATCCGGGCGCTTTCTAACCCAACGCGAATGCCCGGCTATGGGTCAGATATCGGCTGAGGTGGCGGACGATCAGTTGGTTCTTACACATGCCGGTGTTAAAAAAGCTCTTTGCCTTGGCGAGTTGAATCAGTTCGCTATGCACCAACCCGTGACCATTTGGAAAGACCAGGTCAGCGCACGGGTTATTCAGCACGATATCAACCAATGGATCAGCGAGATTTTGCAGCGTGAAGTAACGCTATTATTTATGGATGAAGATACGCATAGACAGGTAGACCTGAAATTTGCCGAACAGGGCGATCGCACCAGTTTCGCAGACGGCTATCCTTTTCTGATTCTCAGCGAAGCGTCGGTTAGATTTCTAGCTGATCGGCTCGGACGGGAATTGGCGATAGAGCGGTTTCGGCCAAATATTGTTGTATCGGGTTGTGATGCCTTTGCCGAGGACAAGTGGAAAAAAATCGCCATCAATGGAATTGAGTTCGACATTGTTAAACCTTGCGCGAGGTGTGTGATTCCAACATTGGATTTAGAAACGTCCGAAAAACAAGCGGATGTTATGCAGATGATGTTGAAGCATAGAAAACACGGCAAAGCTGTGATGATGGGGCAGAATGCTATTCATCGTGAAACGGGGATATTGCAAGTTGGGCAATCGATAGCAGTACTGGCTTGAGTTAAGTTAGCTTATAGCAGGGCTCGTTTCATAAACTCGAAAAAGACGACCTATTTCTTGTGAGCTGAAACCACCAGGCCGTTCACGTCTTTACCTATCTCCTTGCGCATCGAATCGGAATAAATTTTAATTCGTTCGAAGCCACCGGCTTGCAAGCATTTTTCAACATACTCACGGTTATGGGTGTAGCGGCCATTGGGGTGGAGCTGGTAACCTCTTGTGCTGTGTTTTTATTTGAAGTTTCCAGCGTAAATATGATTGAGCCATGATGATCCAGTGCCCCTTTTGAGGCATTCAGGACCGCATTGAGGTCGCCAAAATAAATCAGTGTATCGGCGTAGACAGCGAGATCGAAATGACCGCTATGCTGTTTCAGAAACCCGGTCAGTTCTGACTCTACCAGCTTGTCGAAGTGACCTTTTGGCCGGGCTTTATCCAGCATTGCACTGGAAATGTCTACTCCGATCAGGTGGCTGGCCCATGGCTTTAGTGCGGGCCCACACAAGCCGGTGCCACAGCCGCCGTCCAAAACGCGCAAAGCTGATGCGGGTGGTCCCAACAGGTCTTGCAGCATCGAGGCCATCTTCTCAGGCAGGCTATATTGCAGTGTCTGCAACTGTTGTTCAAAACTGTCCGCAAACTGATTGAACATGCTACTTACAACTTCGTCAGGCATGCGGCTGAGTTTTGAGTCACGACTGAGTGCTTGCAACATAAACTTTGCCAGGGCGTTATTGGGTTCGCTGGCCAACCAGTTACCGTAGGCTTGTTTGGTTTTGCTGAAAGTGACTCGCCCAAGCAACGATTGATATTCTTGCTGGAAGGTGGCTTGACACAAGCCACTGTGTGCTATCGAAAGATCCGGCTGAATACGGATGGTTTCCTGAAAACAGACGATTGCCTGTTTGTAAACATGGGCAACTTTGTAGGTATTGCCGAGGTTATACCAGGTGATCAAATATTCGGGATCCAGTTCGGTTGATTTCCGGCCTACCTCAATCGCTTCTTTTAAGCGACTTTGTCTGCGCAGGCTGACACCCAAATTGCTATAGGCTGATGCCTCAGTTGGTCTCAGATCAATAGCTTTTCGGTAACATTCATCTGCTTCGGTAAACCGCTCTGTTTCTTGCAAGACATTGCCGAGGTTCATAATAGCATCGAAATAATCCGGCTGTTGCCGGATGGATTGGCCAATCAATTTAATGGCCTTTTCACTATCGTCTTGTTGGTGGTGGAGCATGCCCAGATAGTGCAGGGCTCCCGGGTGATTTGGCTGTGCTTTCAGAATGGCGCGGTAGAGCTTGCCGGCCTGTTGGCCCTTGTCCTGTTGGTGAAGGCTTAAAGCGTGATGGAATTTGGCCTCTAGTTTGGAGCCGCTTTTGGCAAGCTGTGTTTTAGCGGATTGTGCCCCGGTTTTTGCTGTCATGCCCTATAAAAGTATGCTTTCAAAGCTGTTGATGAATATGTCTTCTGACACGGGCGGGTCGGGCGGACAGGTGCAGCTTTCAGCTGCAGTGCTAGCGACCATTATATTGGGCCTCTGAAAGGTGCTGGCGGGTTGCATGACCACATAGCTGTCGTTTTGCAGTTGCTTTAGCAGGCTAAGTCGATCTTTTTCCAGAGCAGCGAAATGTGCCTGCTTCGGGTGGGTATCAAGGGCAGTTTTAAACATCGAAGTGAGCTTCATGCAGCGTTTGGTGCGCGGCTGGAAAACCAGTATTTCATTTTTGTTGGTAGAGACCGTTCTACATGCCAGCCTGATATCACTGGCAAAGGTCAGTGGCATACCGGATATAAAAAGGCTGTGCGGAAGCTCGTTGGCTTTGATTTGTGCACTTGTGAACACCAACGAGGGTTCATTTAAATAAGCTACTGTGCGCGTTGCAGCGACTGCCCGTTCGGGTAATGCGCCGCAAACTAAGATAACGGCAACTGCAGCTCCGCTAATACTTATCCGGGACATAGGTCTGATCATTGGAATCGTTTTAAGGATAAGGCTCATTGGTTAATATGTTCCAACCATCACAGACTTCAGGCAGAGGATCACCAAGATCGTCAAACTCAGTGGCACACCATTCAACAGCTGGAAAAATGATACTGATATTCTCTGTCAACCTGTCTTCACCCCCGCTGCCGCCAGTGGAGAGGCTGGTCACAAAACCGCCAGCCGGCATACTGAGCCGGAAAGTCATCGCCCCAACACAGTCTTTGAGACCACAGGATCTTCGAACCCTTAAATCGATGGCGGGAATAAACTGGCTATCCGCCACTCTATTTAATAACCAGACAGTCGCGTAATCCTGATATTTGGTGATTGAAATGGCCTGAAAACTGGCCTTGCCATCACCTACCGTGGATGATGAATTGGAAGCGCCCCAGCTCCAGGCCAACACATCAATGCAACCTGTATCGGTCTTGGTCTCGTTGGCACTGCCGAATTGACCGTCAATGCAAAGGTACATGTCTACTGCAGCCAAGGCATTGGGGGCATGAAAACCCAATAAGCCGAGCCCTACAAAAAAACAACGCTTGATCCAGGTACGCAAAATTCAATCCGTCACTATTTCATGATGACGATGGCCGCAAGTGGCTGGTCAATATGGTCTGGGACCAGCGTTATCAGCGCAATCATTTTGCCGGCATTTATTTGCAGGAATATTGCCCCCGCCAGAAGCAACTGATCGGCGATATCATTAATATTTTGAAAGGTACTGAGCTGGGCTATACAAAGGCGCCTCATCTGTACAAAAGAGACGGCTGGTATTATCTGCTGACGGCGGAGGGTGGTACGGGGTATACCCATGCAATGACGCTGGCACGTTCACGTCACCTGACTGGACCTTATGAGGTCGATCCACAGGGTTACCTGCTGACAGCCAAAGATCACCCGGAATTGCCACTACAGCGTTGCGGGCATGGCGATCTGGCTGACACGCCGAAGGGTGAAAACTATCTGGTGCACTTGTCGGGCAGGCCGCTGGAAGGCAAGGGTCGTTGCCCGCATGGACGTGAAACCAGTTTACAGAAGACCCGCTGGAGTGAAGATGGCCGGTTGCGACTGATGATGGCTTGCCTGAACTGATGGTGTCTTCGCCTGATCTCCAGCTGCATCCCTGGCCTGAACAAAGCACCAGTCACAGCTTTGATTCACCAGATCTGCCCCCAGAATTTCAATGGCTGCGTTCCCCCGAACCTCTGCGTTTTATGAGTCTGGAAGCGCGCCCCGGGTTTCTTCGCTTAACGGGTATGGCCTCTTTGGGTAGCTGGTTTGAGCAGTCGCTGGTCGCTCGTCGGCAGGAAACCTTCTGTTTTAGCGCTGAAACAATGCTCGAATTTAATCCGCTCAACTTTCAGCAAAATGCCGGCCTGGTCTGCTACTACAACGCGCACAAATATCATTACCCTGTTGGTATCTGTGGATGAAAACGGCAGGCGTTATGTTGATGTCATGAGTTGCATGGCTGATCCAAGCCACCAAGCGTCGTTCCCATTGTCTGAAGTGCGTGCTGCATTAAGTACGGACGATCTGGGAATTGAAATTCCCTCCCAGAGACCAGTCTGGTTGCGTTGTGATGTGGAACATGACGATCTGGCTTTTTCCTATTCGCTCGATGGTGGGGACTGGTGCAAAGTGCCGGTCGACCTGGACTACTCGCTGATTTCTGATGAAGCCGGCAAAGGTGAGGGCGCCAATTTTACCGGCGCCTTTGTTGGAATGTGTTGCCAGGATGTTTCCGGTAAGGACATGACCGCAGACTTTGAATACTTTAACTACGTTGAGACCAGCGCGGATTAGAAAAAACCAGCCTGACTGTATTCAGGCTGGCCAGATCCTCGCAGGGCTTAGCCCTGCATATCTTCCAGTTCGATCCCGCGGGTTTCATGCACCATTTTATGGACGAAGATTGCGGAAATGACAGCAAAGACAGCATAGGTGCCGTAGGCGCAACCCAATAGCATTGATGCAACATTAAAGCCGGTGCCCATGCTGTCGGAATTAAACGCAGCTTGCAATCCCGTCACTGTCCCATTGATAACGCCGCTGTCATAACCGAAAAGGAATCCCCCGATGGTTGCTACACAGCTGATTAGAATCACCAGGCTGAAATTGGTATTCGCATACAAAGTCGTTTTGTCGTTCATTTTATTCTCACTATTGGTCAATATAGTGCTCGAACGTTCAGTTATTCCGGTGGGGGTGCTACTGATTGCCGGACAACAAAGTAGATGATGCGCGATTTCAGGTGCAGATAATTGACTGCGGCCTGCTTCGATCTATCGGAGTTATAAGTCTAGCACCTGCTTGCTTTGATGGTCGACATGCAGGCCAGTACCATTTCGTCGGTGGCGCAGCTGATGGCGGTCGGGTTAGCAGGGTGATTCAACTGAAGGGCGTTATATCGAACCATAACCAGCAATGCTCAGCGGGTGGGTATTCAGAGCTCAGAAATACGTGGGCGTATGTGCATAAGCATTGACAAATTGCCTTAAGTGGATGCACCATAGAGGCTGACCTCAATGGAGTGAGGGGGGAATGCTATTATTGCGAGGCACCCGTCGGGTGTTTTTTGGTAATAGAAAGAATTGGTTACAGCCAATCTAAAGGTCAAGGATCGACCGCAGAAATAAGAACCTGATTATTAAGTGGCAGGGGTAGGGCCCTTACTAGTCAGATAATTCGAATAAATCTGTGGCGTTTGTCATGGATTAAATTTTTGGGGAGATTTACCATGCGATCCGTTACGCAAATATTGTCTGGCATCCGGGCAGTCTTTTCTGGTAGTTCAATTTTTCTTGTGGCAATGCTCAGTTGTCTAACAAGCCTGTCTGTCTATGCGGCGCCGCCGGTAGAAAACACCCAGTGTATTTTAGGGCAGCCAGGTGCGCCTAATGGACTGAGCTGCGCAGCCAATGACATCACGCTGAGTAGTCCTACAGTAACGATAATTAAAGGCTGTGACTTCCCGGGTGATACGGCAAAGCTACAGGTGATTGTAGATGTGACCAATACCGCTCAAACCCGTTACGATATCGGTGTTTGGTTATCGGTGGACGGTGACCCCAATAATGACGGCTCCGAATCGGGCATATGTAGTGTTTTAACCATACCGACCAATGTTTTCGATGTGGATGGTAATAGCGTTAATCTAAACAACAACGCTTGTGGCGATGTTCAACAGACAGCTAATGGGCCTCCAGACATTATCAACGTTGATATGGGCACAGTGGATTTGCTCTGTATAGATTCTGATGGTGATGGCCAGTTGAACGTGCCAGTGATCATTGCCTGGAATAATCAGGCAGGTGGTACCTGTAATGTGTCTAATCAGGCATTACCCAATACGGGCTCTAAATGCAGAGCCAATAACGATTTCAATCTGGATGTGCCAATTCCAGCGCGCTTAATAGTCAACAAAAATACAATACCTGACGACGCGATGTCTTTCCCCTTTAATCTGACAGGTGCGGCGTCTCCACAAGCAGGCGGGTTTGACGGCGATCATGATTTCAATCTGGCCGACAACGGTACGTTCGATACGGGAACGACTGGTGATTTTTCGGGTGGCTTGCTTGCAGGGGCATATGTCCTTACAGAAGTTTCAACAGCGGGATGGATGAGCACCGGTTCTTGTAGCTCTGATGTTGATGGCACCAATACAGACCCGGCAACACTGAATTTAAGAGCAGGCGAAACGGTTACTTGTGATTACGTCAATGTTCCTACGACAGGTACGCTGATCGTACGCAAGCGGACGACTGGTGGCTTGCTTGATGCATTCGACTTTGTTGTTTCAGATACCAACGGCCCCGTCGGTGCGCCATTTACACTGGATACCAATATATCCAACCCTATCGATTCAACTACGATGGTTCTGGAACAGGGTGACTACGACGTTACTGAAACCATTACAGCTGGCTGGGCTTTAACTTCCGCAAGCTGTAGCAGTACAGTTGGCGATGCCAGCGAGTCAGTTAATCTCAATACCGGTGTGCTGAGTGACATTACTATTAACCCGGGTGCCGAAGTTGTATGTACTTTTGCAAATGCACCTCTTGGCAGTGTCGGTATAACAAAAACCGCCGTCGGTGGTGATGGTACGTTCTCCTTCAACACAGATGTGCCAAATCCTTTAGGTGCAAATTTTGATATGGTGACGGCCAATGGCACTGAGTCAGTGGCAGCACCTGATATTTCTGCCGGCACTTATCAAATTACAGAGGCTAGTATCCCGACTGGATGGCGTTTTGGAAGCGCGACTTGCGTTGACGGCAACCAAGCGGATGTATCCACAGCAACAGTAATAGCAAACGGAATTGAGTTTACTCAGGCGACCAGTCAGACGACGACCTGTACCTTTGTGAACGTTAAGCTGGGTACCATTGAGATCAACAAGGTCACTGATCCGGGTGGCAATGTGACAGATTCGTTCGGCTTTGATAATGACGCAGGTCTGTCGCCCGCTACTTTTGATTTGATGGATGGGGAAGCTGAAATCATCACAAACGTTCCGGTGAGTTCAGATCCGGTTCTTGCAACCTCATATGCGATTCTCGAGCAGGATCCGACGCCTGGATTTGATTTAACCGATGTCACTTGTACCAGTAGTCTCGGTGTTCAGGATAATCTTTCGTCTGGAAGTTTTCCGGATCTTGCAGCCTTAATCGAAATCAGAGCTGGCGAGACGGTATCCTGCACATTTACCAATACCGAACGGGCTTCAATTACAGTCGAAAAACAAATTTCTGCAAACCCGAATGGCTTGTCAGCCGCGTTTACGTTCTCTCAGGATTTTGATGGATCCGGCGACTTTATTTTGGATCCGGTCAATACTCCGGCATCTAAACTATTTGGCACGGTTTTACCAGGACAGTCTTATACGGTATCCGAGGCAAATCCTAACGCTGCAGGTTGGGCATTGATTTCAGCAACGTGTAATACGCAAGGTGAAACGGTCAATTTAGGAGGCGGATCAATCTCCGGCATTGTCCCGCAAGCCGGTGACGATATTACCTGTACCTTTATTAACGCGCCTTTGGGTAGTGCCACCATCGTGAAAAATGCGATCGGCGGCGATGGCGTGTTCGGGTTTAGTGGTTCATTGGAACCATTTAACAATGGCGGCGCAGGTTTTGAAATCGATACTTCTGTTTCCAACAGTGCAGATTTCACCAACATGTTGCTGCCAGCCACTGATTACGATGTTCTGGAAAGCACAGTGCCGACCAACTGGACACTGACCAGTGTGGTCTGCTCTGATCCGACCGACAATTCAACGCCTGATGGTACTGAAGAACTGGCCGCTGATCCGGCACTGGGTGCTCTGATTAATGCTGACGTAAATGAGACAGTTACCTGTACGTTTACCAATGCGGCGGATGCACAGCTGACGATTAACAAGGTGACAGTTCCTGCTTCCGATAACACGACTGAGTTTGCGTTTACCGGTACGGGTGCGATTAATGCGAGCAACCTGACAGGTGGTGGTTCGGTTTCCACAATGGCGCCGGCAGGCACCTTTGTTGCGGACGAAACCCCGACAGTGGGTTGGACGCTGACAAACATCGCATGTGCAGGCGTCGCAGGGCAAAATATCAGCATTGGCGGAAGCGCCGGCTTTATAGACGGTGACACTGATGTCAGTCTTGCTCTCGCCCCTGGTGATGACGCGACTTGTACCTATACCAACACCAAGTTGGGAAGTATTACCATTACAAAAGCCACAGTTGGAGACATTGGTGACTTTACCTTTATGGGTACTGATTCCAACAGCCAAGGCATTATCACTACCCCGTTTGTTTTATCCACTGACCCGAATTCTCAGAATGTCGCTTCAGTTACATACAACGGTTTGTTACCTGGTGACTATTCGTTCGCCGAAACGGTACCGACTGGTTGGATAATCAATGGCGCACAGGGTGACATCGCTTGTACCGGACAATCCGGCAGCACAGTAACACCTGCTAGTGCCAGCGTAAGCATTGCCTTGCTCAACGGTGAAGACATCGACTGTAGGTTCACCAATACCAAACTTGCCAGTCTGCAGTTGGTGAAAAATGTCACCAATGATCATGGCGGTTTGGCGGTAGACACTGATTGGACCTTGAGTGCAGCCGGCCCGACGCCTCTGTCAGGTGCAGGTGGTGTTGCCGCAACCTTCGTTGGATTGGGTGATTACACTTTATCTGAATCTGCAGGGCCAGCTGGTTATACCGCGGGTGACTGGAGTTGCACAGATGGTTCATTAACTGGCACGGTGGTGACACTGGCGGCCGGGGATGTCGCTGTTTGTTCGATTATTAATGATGATGATGCAGCCAGTCTGGCATTGGTTAAGAATGTTACCAATGACGATGGCGGCACTGCAGTAGCAAATGACTGGACATTGAGTGCAACGGGTCCGACACCTTTGTCAGGTGCTGGTGGTGTTGCAGCAACGCCGGTTAGTGCAGGCGACTACGTATTGGCAGAGTCTGCAGGACCTGATGGCTATACAGCGAGTGTCTGGTCATGCACTGGCGGTTCCTTGAATGGTGCCACGTTGACACTGGCGTTGGGTGAGACAGCGTCTTGCTCAATCACCAATGATGATGATGCAGCCAGCCTGGCATTGGTTAAGAACGTTACCAATGACGACGGTGGTACTGCTGTAGCTACTGACTGGACACTGAGTGCAGAAGGTCCGACGCCGATTTCAGGTGCTGGTGGTGTTGCAGCAACGCCGGTTAGTGCAGGTGATTACGAATTAGCAGAAACTGCCGGGCCAATTGGCTATATAGCGAGTGCCTGGTCATGCACAGGCGGTTCACTTAACGGTTCTACGCTGACATTGGCGCTTGGCGAGACAGCTTCTTGCTCTATCACCAACGACGATAATGCGGCCAGCCTGGCATTGGTTAAAAATGTTACTAATGACGATGGCGGCACTGCAGTAGCAACCGACTGGACGTTGAGTGCAACGGGTCCGACACCTTTGTCAGGTGCTGGTGGTGTTGCAGCAACGCCGGTTGGTGCAGGTGACTACGTATTGGCAGAGTCTGCAGGACCTGATGGCTATACAGCGAGTGTCTGGTCATGTACTGGTGGTTCCTTGAATGGTGCCACGTTGACACTGGCATTAGGTGAGACAGCGTCTTGCTCAATCACCAATAATGATGAAGCGGCCAACCTTGCACTGGTGAAAATCGTTAGCAATGACAATGGCGGTACTGCAGTAGCAACGGACTGGACGTTGAGTGCAGCGGGTCCGACACCTTTGTCAGGTGCTGGTGGTGTCGCAGCAACGCCGGTTAGTGCGGGTGATTACGTATTGGCAGAGGCTGCAGGACCTGATGGCTATACAGCGAGTGCCTGGTCATGTACCGGCGGTTCACTGAATGGTTCCACGCTGACACTGGCGTTGGGTGAGATAGCCTCTTGCTCGATTACCAATAATGATGATGCGGCCAGCCTGGCATTGGTGAAGAACGTCATCAATAACAACGGCGGTATTGCAGTTGCAACTGACTGGACATTGAGTGCAGAAGGTCCGACGCCGATTTCAGGTGCTGGTGGTGTTGCAGCAACGCCAGTTAGTGCGGGTGATTACGACTTGTCAGAGTCTGTTGGGCCAATTGGCTATCTGGCGAGTGGCTGGTCATGTACAAGCGGTTCTTTGAACGGCTCCACGTTGACGCTGGCATTGGGTGAGACTGCTTCATGCGCTATCACTAACGACGACGTAGGTGGCGGCGTGGTGGCAGACACGGCCAGGCTGGCGCTGGTGAAAACTGTCACCAATGACAATGACGGTAGCGCGGTCGCAACGGACTGGACGCTAACTGCAGCAGGTCCGACAACAATATCAGGTGCAGGTGGCGTTGCTGCAACGACAGTAGATGTGGGCATTTACTTCCTGTCTGAATCCGCAGGCCCTGATGGATACACAGCGGGTGCGTGGTCTTGTTCCGCTGGCACATTGGCAGGCAGTTTCCTGACGCTTGCCGCAGATGACGATGCGGTATGTACCATCATCAATGACGATGATCCTGCCGCTATCAACCTGGCCAAAACGGTTAATGGTGGAGCTACCTTGGAACCCAACGGAACTTACACTGTGGTTTACACCATCACAGCCACTAATACCGGTGGACAGGGTGTCTACGATCTGGTTGACGCGTTCTCGCCGGGTGCAGGCATTACACTCAATACTGCAACTGCTGTATACGTGGCCGGAACCGAGAATGATCAAAATGGTGCGCTGGGCGCTTATCCGAACTTCGTGACAGGTGAAGGCCTTGCACCGGATTCGAATGAGTCCTGGACGGTAACAGGCAATTTCACCGTTGATCTCGCACAGGTGAATCCGGCATCCAGCCAGTGTCAGCCAGGTGCACCGGCAATCAATACCGGTTTCTACAACGCGGTTACAGGTAGTAGTACTGATACTGATCTTACCGATAATAGTACCTGTACAGGACTCAATGTGTTGGTTCCTGCCATTCCGGTGCCAGTGGATAACAAGTTCGCTTTGATCTTGTTAACGCTGTTGTTGCTGGGTACAGGTTGGTACATGCGGCCTGCGGTAACAAGAAAACCTGAATAGGTTGTTCCGAAGAAATAGAAAAAGCCCGGCAAACCGGGCTTTTTTTTTGAGTGTCTACCTGACCATGGAGTAGGGAACGTTATTGGCTAAATGCCAAACCTTCTTTCTGGTCTCATTGTATAATTACCACGTTTAACTTGATCAGTTCGGAATCGACCGCGAAAGTAGTGGACGCTGGTGTTTTCTCTGACCCAAATTGTTGGATTGCTGTGTGGAAGTACGATGGTTGAAAAGCTCGAAATAAACCCGAATCACGATTGGGATGCGTTGGCTCGTGTATTGCAGGAGAAGCGAACCTTGCAGGTACGTAATTTTTTTACGGATTCAACCGCAGAGTATTTGTTTAAGCTATTGGTCGAAAACAAAACCTGGTATCTTGCTTATAATGAGGGCGACAATTATTACGAGAGTACAGAAGATCAGCTCAAAGTGCTGACACCGCAGCAGCAGCAAGGCTATATGAACAATATCTATGCTCGCGCTCGCAGTCAGTTCCAGTATGTGTTCAACCAGTATTTTATCACTCAGGCCATTGAGAAAAACGAGAACCCTGGTCACCCGTTGCACCAGATGCATGATTTCATGAATTCTGATCAGATGCTCGGCGTGATGCGCAAACTAACTGGTGATGCGGATATCACCAAAGCCGATAGTTATGCCTCCAGCTATTTGCCCGGACATTTCCTGACCTCCCATGATGATAAGCATGCAACGCATAACCGGTCGGCCGCCTACGTATTTAGCATGACTAAAAACTGGAACAAGGATTGGGGCGGCCATCTCGCTTTTTATGATCAGGAAGGTAATATTAAAGAAGCGTTTGTGCCATCTTTCAATACCCTGAACTTGTTTATAACGCCACGGATGCACTCCGTGCAGTTCGTGTCACCATTCGCGGGTGTGAAGCGAATCAGTTTAATGGGTTGGTTGCACCGCTAATTCGATTGCGCCGTCAAGATCAAAAAATATGGATGTTGCCATGGTGTCTGCCTGAGTGGATATTAGTTTGCTGCCAGCGCCAGATAATTATCGATGCCCGCTATGTGGTCTCGTGCATGGTGATTGACGTAGATGACGGTGCTTTGTGTGCCCGCACAGATTCTTTCAATCAGCGCCAGAACCAGCTGCCGGTTCAAATCATCCAGTCCAAAACAGGGCTCGTCCAGTATCAGTAAATGCGGGTGTTTGACCATGGCGCGGGCGATCAGTATTAAGCGCTGGTCACCATAGGAAAACTGCTTGAACGGTTGCGTTGCCCGATTGTCCAGGCCCAGAACGCGCAGCCATTGATGCGCTGATTCTTTCTGCAGGTCTGTTGCCTTGGCATACAGGCCAATGCTGTCATAAAAGCCTGAAATGATAACGTTCAGAGCATTGATACTGACCCGGTAATCCCACTGCAGCGCCGAAGATACATAGCCGATGTGTTGCTTGATGTCCCAAATACTTTCGCCGTGACCCCGCTGATAGCCGCAGACAAAAATGTTGTTGATATAACATTGTGGGTGATCGCCGGTAATCAGGTTTAACAGGCAGGTTTTGCCACTGCCATTGGGACCGGTCAACTGCCAGTGCTGGCCAGGCTCAATTCGCCAATCGAGGTGTTCAAAAACCAGATTGTGGGTGTAGCGAATGCTGGCATCTTTGATATTGACGAGCGGCTGTTGGGGGTCTAAATCAGGGGCGGAACCGGATGCAATCGAAGTCGGAATCTGAATGTCTGAAGCCTTCAGGTGAAACAACTGTTCCATCACAGCCATCGCAGCACTGTCGTCACACTGGATGGTGGTTTTTAGCTGGCCATTTTCAACCAGAACAATGTCAGTAACGTAGTCGGGTAACTCATCGAACCGATTGCTCACCAATATCAGTTGGGTTTTGCCAGCAACTTCGCGCAGAACATCGTTGAGCAACGGTACCGTCTGAGAGTCCAGGCCTTCAAACGGCCCATCCACCACCAGTAGTTCGGGCTTACTGCACAAGGCACGGGCATACAGGACTTTTCGGCTTTCACCAGTCGACAATTTGCGAAAACCCCGATCCAGCAAAGACTCGAGACGGAACAACCCGACCAGCTTCACCTGCAACTCATGATTGATGCAGGTCTCAGCCAGCATCGCACTAACCAGCGTGCCTTCATAGACATCATCTGTCAGATCACTGTCGTCCAAGCGGCGTTCACGTTCAATGAGTCCTGCCTGAGACTCCAGCGACACCAGGGCGGTGCGCCCGGAGCTGCCCGTGCGCTCACCGGATTCAAGCTCGCCGATGCCTGTGAGTGCAGCAGCGAGCGCCGACTTGCCAGCTCCGCTCGCTCCCACAATCGCCCAGACCTGACCTGGCTTGATGCGCCAGTTGATATCCACCAGCGAGAAAGCATCATTGAAGCGTATGCACGCTTTGATGAGTTCCACGCTGGTCAAATTAATCCCGGCCAGATTACTACGAGGCAATCTTCTTCATATCACTCATGTAGCCACGCAGTTTTTTACCAATCGCCTCCACAGGGTGATTGTGGATGGCGTTGTTTACTTCAATTAACTGCCGGTTATCAACGCCAGTGTCATCCAGCTCCAGACCGCGCCCGATGACGTCAGTGTCGATACGGCTCATGAAATCAGCCAGCAATGGCAGACAGGCGTGATTGTATAAATAACAGCCGTATTCAGCCGTATCTGAAATAATGCGGTTCATTTCATACAGCTTTTTACGTGCAATGGTATTGGCGATCAAAGGCGTTTCGTGCAGTGATTCATAATAGGCTGACTCGGCCTTGATGCCGGCCGCTGTCATGGTTTCATAAGCCAGTTCCACGCCGGCTTTGACCATCGCGACCATCAAAATGCCATGGTCAAAATATTCCTGCTCAGCAATATCCTGATCCGTGTTGTCAGTTTTCTCGAATGTAGTTTCGCCGGTATCCTTACGCCAGCCCAGCAGCTTGGCATCGTCGTTGGCCCAGTCATCCATCATGCCGGATGAAAATGTGCCAGTCATGATGTCGTCCATATGCTTGTTGTACAGCGGCCGCATAATATCCTTGAGCTCTTCAGCCAACTCATAAGCTTTGATCTTGGCAGGATTGGACAGGCGATCCATCATGTTGGTAATGCCTCCATGCTTGAGCGCTTCGGTAATGGTTTCCCAGCCGATTTGAATCAGCTTGGCGGCGTATCCTGGCTCAACACCTTTTTCCACCATCTTGTCGAAACACAGCAAAGAACCGGTTTGTAACATGCCGCACAAAATGGTCTGTTCGCCCATCAGATCAGATTTTACTTCCGCGATAAAAGACGACATCAAAACGCCGGCTTTGTGTCCGCCGGTACCCGCTGCATAGGCTTTGGCAATGGCCAGGCCGTCGCCGTGCGGATCGTTGGCCTGGTGCACTGCAATCAACGTCGGAACGCCGAAACCGCGCTTGTACTCTTCGCGCACTTCGGTACCCGGGCATTTAGGTGCGACCATAATGACGGTAATGTCATCGCGAACCTGCATACCTTCTTCAACGATATTAAAGCCGTGGGAGTAGGCTAATGCGGCATTCTTTTTCATCAAAGGAACAACTTCTGCGACCACTCCACTGTGCTGCTTGTCCGGCGTCAGGTTCAACACCAGATCGGCGTCCGGAATCAATTCTTCCGGCGTTCCAACCTTAAAACCGTTTTCGGTGGCGTTTTTCCAGGATTGCCGCTGGTCTTTGATCGCAGCTGCACGCAAGGCATAAGAAACATCCAGTCCACTGTCACGCAAGTTCAAACCCTGGTTCAGGCCTTGGGATCCACAGCCGATAATCACCAGCTTTTTACTTTTCAGGAAATTGACGCCATCGGTGAATTCCGACGGATCCATGAACTCACACTTGCCTAATTGAGCGAGCTGCTCACGCAGCGACAGGGTGTTGAAATAGTTACTCATGTTTTCGATGTCCTTGGTTTTCAATTCAGCCCATGCAGGGCCCTTAAATCATAGCTTAACGTGTTTATTCGTCTGGTGCGATGGTCACGCTCAGTCCATCGTGGTGGCTGTCCAAACGCATCTGGCAGCTTAGTCTCGAATTGGCCTGGGTAGAATCAAATTCGTCCAGCAGGTCTTGTTCTTCAGGGTCTTTTTGGGGGAATTTGTCCAGCCATGCATCAGCTACATGCACCTGGCATGTGCCGCAGGCCATCAGCCCGCCACAAATGGCAGCTACGCCCCATTCATACTCACGCAAGACTTCCATCAGGGTGTCGCCTTCGAGGCCCTGAATCTCATGTTCTTGCCCGTCCGGGTCTTTTACTGCAATATTAATCAAAATAATCTCTGCCTGAATGTAAATAGGTTGTGGGTAGTGTGATGGTTGGCGATTATATTTGTTTGGCAGTGCAAATGGGGAAAAAAGTCAGTATTTTGTGATATTTTTGCAGGTTTTTTTTGCAGGCAGGTGCTGGCAAGCCTAGTATACTCATCGAATAGCTGAAAATCAGGTCTGTCAACAGGATGAATGCATGAGTGCCTCAGAAGAAAAATCTGCAACCGTAGTTGCTGCAGCCATACAAAAGTGGGCGTCGGTTGCCGGTGGCTTGATGCCCTTATTGCAGGCTATTCAAAAACACAATGGCTTTATCCCCAAAGCGTCGGTTACGACAATTGCCAAAGCGGTGAACTTATCACGAGCCGAGGTACATGGTGTAATCGGGTTCTATCATGATTTCAGTTATAAACCACAGGGCCGAATCACCATTCAGGTTTGTAGGGCGGAAGCTTGCCAAGCCATGGGTTCACAGCAGTTAGAGCACCACATCAAGGCGCGTTTGGGTATAGATTTTGATGAAACAACGGCCGATGGACAGTTTTCTTTGAAACCGGTTTATTGCCTGGGTAACTGTGCCTGCACACCCTCTATTCGAATTGCTGACGAAGTTTACGCTCGCGTTGACGCAGATCGCTTTGACGAGATTCTGAGCGAGGTATCAGCATGAACACACGTATCTATGTGCCCTCTGATACTACCGCCTGCGCGGTCGGCGCTGATCGGGTTGCTAATGCAATCGATACGGAAGCCGCGAGGCGGGGACGGGATATAGAAATTGTACGTAACGGTTCGCGGGGCGCGTTCTGGCTGGAACCACTGGTAGAAATCCAGGCAGATGGGCAGCGGCATGCGTTCGGCCCTGTTACCGCCAACGATGTCGCTGGCCTGTTTGATGCAGGCTTCCCTGAAGTTTGTGAGCACGATCTATATCTGGGCAAGGTGGGTGAAATCGATTGGTTGGCTTGCCAGCAGCGCCTCACTTTTAGTCGGGCCGGCATTATCGAGCCGACCAAGCTGGCAGACTATGAAGCGCATGATGGTTATCAGGGTTTGCGCAAAGCGCTGACGATGACACCCTCTGACATCGTCGAGGCTGTTTTGAATTCCGGATTACGGGGAAGAGGCGGTGCGGCTTTTCCGACCGGTATTAAATGGCGGACAGTATTGGATACACCGGGCGAGCAAAAGTACATTGCCTGCAATGCTGATGAAGGCGATTCAGGTACGTTTGCCGATCGTTTGCTGATGGAAGCAGATCCGTTTCAATTGATTGAGGGTATGACGATCGCCGGCCTGGCTGTTGGTGCCACGATTGGGTACATCTACCTGCGCTCTGAATATCCCAAGGCGATTAAGACGATGAACGAAGCCATCGCCATCGCAAATGATGCGAACTTCCTCGGTGAAGATATTTGCAGCAGTGGGCTGGACTTTCAAATACACGTACGCGTAGGTGCAGGCGCCTATATCTGCGGCGAAGAAACTTCCATGCTGGAAAGCCTGGAGGGCAAACGCGGTCTTATAAGATTCAAGCCGCCGCTGCCCGCGATTGAGGGTTTGTTTGGCAAACCTACAGTCGTCAATAACGTATTAACGCTGGGCGCAGTAACCACCGTGCTGGCCAAAGGTGCTGAGTACTATCAAAACTTCGGCAGCGGCAAATCCCGCGGTACGCTAACTGCTCAACTGGCTGGCAATATACGCCGCGGTGGACTGGTTGAAATCCCGTTTGGCATCAGCCTGCGCGAATTGGTCGACACCATTGGTGGCGGTACGATTACCGGTCGGCCGATCAAAGCTATTCAAGTGGGTGGACCATTGGGTGCCTATTTGCCGGAATCACAATGGGATACGCCAATCGACTACGAAGATTTTGCAGCCGTTGGTGCCATGCTTGGCCATGGCGGCATTGTTGTATTTGATGACAGCGCTGATATGTTACATCTGGCACGATTTGCGATGGAATTTTGTGCCATCGAGTCCTGCGGAAAATGTACACCGTGCCGGATTGGCTCGGTGCGGGGCGTGGAAATTATTGACCGGATTGAAATCACTTTGAAGCAGCAACAAGCAGTTACCGGAGATCTGGGGTTACTGGAAGAGCTGTGTGAAACCATGGAGGCGGGATCTCTGTGCGCGATGGGCGGTCTTACCCCTATGCCGGTACGAAGCGCCATCAAGCATTTTCCTGACGACTTTTCCGTGACTTCAAGCGACAGCAGCCGATAGCGGTTTACAGAGGAACAAAATATGTCTGAACTACCATTACCAATTCTTGATCTGGGTACGCCCAGACCACCAAAATCGGAAACCCGGGTCAGCCTGAGCATTGACGGCCGGCCAATTGAAGTAGAAGAGGGCACGTCCGTGTTACGCGCGGCCGCTTTGGTCGGCATTGAGATTCCCAAATTATGTGCGACTGACAGCCTGGATGCTTTTGGCTCTTGTCGCATGTGCCTGGTAGAAATTGAAGGTAAACGCGGATTGCCGGCCTCGTGTACTACAAAAGTCGAATCGGGCATGGTGGTCAGCACTGCATCGGATAAACTGCAGCGCGTGCGTAAAAATGTGATGGAGCTATATCTTTCAGATCACCCTGCAGATCGCATAAACAGCCCGAGCGACGGTGAAAGCGAATTGCAGGATGTGGCGATTGAGATAGGTGTGACGAGCACACGCTATGACCTTGGTGGCAAAAACCACCAGCATGCCGAAGTTGATAATTCCAACCCTTATTTTAGTTTTGACCCGGCGCAGTGCATTGTTTGCTATCGCTGCGTGCGCGCCTGCGATGATATTCAGGGCACTTTCGCGCTAACGGTGGACGGCCGTGGTTTTGACTCGGTGATTTCAGCCGGGCAAATGGAAACCTTCATGGATTCGGAGTGTGTTTCCTGCGGCGCCTGTGTCAATGTCTGTCCGACCACCGCATTACAGGAAAAATCAGTTATTGAACTGGGTGTGCCTGAGAAGACGACCATTACAACCTGTGCGTATTGTGGTGTGGGTTGCAGCTTTAACGTCGAAAGCAAGGGCGATAAGGTAGTGCGGATGACCCCCGCCAAAGATGGTAAAGCCAATGAAGGCCATGCCTGTGTGAAGGGCCGCTTTGCCTATGGTTATGCCAGTCACAAAGACCGCATTACCCAGCCCATGATCCGCGAAAACATCAGCGATCCATGGCGAGAAGTCAGTTGGCAGGAGGCAATCGAATATACAGCCAATAAATTCCGCGATATTCAAGCCAGACACGGCATAGACAGCATCGGCGGAATTACATCATCACGCTGCAGCAATGAAGAAACCTATCTGGTGCAGAAACTGGTGCGGGCAGGTTTCGGCAACAACAATGTCGATACCTGCGCGCGCGTATGTCACTCCCCTACCGGCTACGGTCTGAAAACCACGCTGGGTGAATCGGCGGGGACTCAGGCATTTGATTCCGTCGCGAAATCAGATGTGATCATGTTGGTGGGCTGCAACCCGACCGAAGCCCACCCGGTTTTCGCTTCACGAATGAAACGGCGATTGCGTGAAGGTGCGCAACTCATTGTGGTTGATCCGCGCAAAACCGCGCTGGTGGATGGGCCGCACAGCAAGGCAGCCTTTCACCTGCCGGTACGCCCTGGCAGCAACGTGGCCTTTTTCAATGCCATGGCTCATGTGGTGGTATCGGAAGGTCTGGTTGATGAAGATTTTGTAAGTGCGCGTTGTGAGCAGCCGGCATTCGAGGCCTGGTGCGAGTTTGTAAAGCAGGAAGAAAATTCTCCGGAAGCATTAGAGTGGGCGACCGGTGTGGCGCCTGATGAGATTCGCGGTGCCGCACGTTTGTTTGCCAGTGCCGGCAATGCGGCCATCTACTACGGGCTGGGTGTAACTGAACACAGTCAGGGCTCCACAGGCGTGATGGGTATTGCCAATCTGGCCATGGCCACCGGTAATCTGGGCCGCGAAGGTGTGGGTGTGAATCCCCTGCGTGGTCAGAATAATGTGCAGGGCTCCTGCGATATGGGTTCGTTCCCGCATGAACTGCCCGGCTACCGGCATATTTCGGATCCGCAAGTGCGCGCACTGTTCGAAGACGAATGGAAAGTCACCTTGCAAAAGGATCCTGGATTAAGAATCCCGAACATGTTCGATGCAGCCATTTCCGGTGTGTTCAAAGGTTTGTATTGTCAGGGTGAGGACATCGCTCAGTCAGACCCAAACACCCACCACGTTGAGGCGGCACTCAAAGCGATGGAATGTATTGTGGTGCAGGATCTGTTTTTGAATGAAACCGCACGCTTCGCACATGTGTTCCTGCCCGGCTCGACCTTTTTGGAGAAGAACGGCACCTTTACCAATGCTGAACGGCGCATTTCGATGGTTCGCAAGGTCATGCCGTCAAAAAGCGGCAGGGAAGACTGGGAAATTACGGTCGATCTGTCCAACGCGCTGGGCTATGCGATGAATTATTCGCACCCCTCAGAAATCATGGACGAGATCGCCAGGCTGACACCGACATTTACCGGCGTCAGTTACGAAAAACTTGATCGCCTCGGTAGTATCCAGTGGCCGTGTAATGATGAGGCGCCTGATGGCACTCCCACGATGCACGTAGATGAGTTTGTGCGGGGCAAGGGTTACTTTGCGATTACCACTTACGTGCCGACCACAGAACGCTCGACGCGTAAGTTCCCGCTGTTGTTGACCACGGGCCGTATTCTTTCGCAGTACAACGTGGGTGCTCAAACCCGGCGTACCGAAAATTCCCGCTGGGCAGAAGAAGATTTGCTTGAAATGCATCCGGTGGACGCCGAGGATCGCGGTATCAAAACCGGCGATTGGGTCGGGATCAACAGTCGTGCCGGCGATACTGTGTTGCACGCAGTGGTGACAGATACCGTGCAGCCAGGTGTTGTATACACAACTTTCCATTTCCCGATGACGGGCGCCAATGTGGTGACCACCGAAAATTCCGATTGGGCCACCAATTGTCCAGAATACAAGGTGACCGCTGTACAGGTGACGCGCGTGACGCAACCTTCGGAGTGGCAGAAGCAGCAAAAAGCGTTTAATCGGCAACAGGCAGAGCTGCTGGAACAGGCTCGCAGTCAAAATACATGAGTGTTTCGCGCCCGGTCGAGGTTTCCAATTGGTACGAAGGCGAAAGCCGGAGCCTTGATGACCACATCGCAACTGAGGTACCTTTGGCGCTGACGTATAACAAGCGATCGCATGTCGTGATGATGGTGTCGCCGGCCGACCTGGAAGATTTTGCGACCGGCTTCAGCCTGACTGAAGGTATTATTTCCGCGACCACAGACATCAGCGCTATCCAGTTGATCCCAAGAGACATCGGAATCGAGGCGGCCATCACGGTCAACGAATCGTGTTTCGCCAGGTTGGATAAACAACGGCGAAACCTGGTGGGCCGAACCGGTTGTGGTTTATGTGGTGCTGAATCGCTGGAGCAAGCTGTGCGATACCCGGCTGTGGTTTCCAGTGAGGTCAAAATCAGTCATGTAGCGATACAGAAAGCGATTCAGTCCCTACAGGATAATCAGCCCTTGCAGGCAATTACCGGGGCTGTGCATGCTGCCGCCTGGTGCGATCTGAATGGTTCTATATTGACGTTGCGTGAGGATGTCGGTCGGCATAATGCACTGGACAAATTGATCGGCCACCTGGCCACTATAGGATTTGATCCCAGGCGTGGATTTGCACTGGTTTCAAGTCGTGCCAGTTACGAAATGGTTTACAAAGCGGCTGCCGTTGGTATCGAAGTGCTGGTGGCGGTGTCAGCAGCAACAACATTAGCAGTTGATTTTGCCCACCGCAGTGGTCTGACGCTGGTGGGGTTCGGGCGCCCCGGGCGGCATAATGTGTATACCTTCGGGCAACGAATACAAAGCTGATTTTCAGCGCATGGAGTTTTAACGATGGCAAATAATGAAACCCAGCATCTGATTTCCATGGCCAATGATATTGCTGCCAATCTCGAGCCGTATACCGACAGTGCTGAGCGAACCGCGGACCACATTAAACGATTTTGGGCGCCCAGAATGATAGGTATGTTGCTCGAATATGTGTCAGATGGCGGTGTTGGGCTTTCTGAAACTGGTCAGCAAGCGGTAGGCGTTTTGCAGGATGCCAGCTAAGCCCCAGGGCGTCATTCTGACAGGCGGACGCTCAAGCCGGATGGGCGCGCAGCGCAAGCCTTTGGTGCAGCTGAACGGCGCACCGATGTTGTCGCACGTGATCAGGCGATTGCAACCCCAGGTGGCTCAGGTTTTGCTGAGTTGTGAGCCAGATGATCAAGCATTGGCTGGCTTCGACTGCCCGTTAATCCAGGATGCAGTTCCGCGCCACCGCGGCCCGCTTGCAGGGTTATATTCGGCATTGCTTTACTTAAATGAGCGCCAGTTGGACGATGGTTTGATGCTGTGCCCCTGCGATGCGCCGTTTATTCCAACGGCGCTGGTTGAGCAATTACAGCTTGCAGCACACAAAGCTGCGGGTTCGGTAGCGGTAGTGTCCTATGACGGTGTGTTGCAGCCAACATTTTCTTTATGGAAGTTGGCGCATTTACCGGCGATAAAAGCGGCCGTATTGGGTCGCGGGCAGGGTGGCCTGAGACACATGCTGTATGATTTGCCCCACACGGTGGTTGAATGGCCTGTTGCGGAACCGCCACCTTTTTACAATATCAACACACCCGAGCAACTTGAAGCAGCCGGTGACTGGCTGAAAAGGTAAACCAACGTGCATCAGAAAGCTAAATTCGTACCACTTCATATCGCCGTCCTGACTTTGTCGGATACCCGGAAACCCGATACTGACACCTCTGGTCAGGTGTTGGCAGACCTGTTGATCGCAGCGGGACACAATCTTGCCGCACGGGATCTGTGTAAAGATGATATTTATCTGAGTCGTGCAATAGTATCTGCCTGGATTGCTGCTGAGGGTATTGATGTTGTTATAACCACGGGTGGTACAGGGCTGACACAGCGTGATTCGACACCTGAAGCATTAAAACCGCTGTTTGATCGAAGCATAGAAGGCTTTGGCGAATTGTTCCGGCAAATTTCGTACGATGAAATTGGAAGCTCAACAATCCAGTCGCGCGCCATTGCGGGGCTTGCCAATCAAACTTTGATTTTTTGTTTGCCAGGTTCAACTGGCGCCTGCAAAACCGGTTGGAACGGGATTCTTGCTCAGCAATTAAACAGTGGTCACCGACCGTGTAATTTTGCCGCCCAGACTCGTTCAGGCGCACACCTGCTGTGAGCATGATCAGCGTTTCGGATGCACTTGCGCGTCTGCAAAAGCACAGTAGTTTGCGTGTGTCTGCGGAACAGTGTGATTTGAAACAATCTACAGGCCGTGTGTTGGCAAGCGATATTGTTGCTCCGCTGAACGTACCGCCAGCCGATAACAGTGCGATGGATGGTTATGCGCTCCGCAGGGGAGACTGGAGCGATACGAACCATACATTGCCACTCAGTCAGAGGATAACTGCCGGAACACCGCCAAAGCCGCTTGAGGAGGGCACAGCTGCAAGAATTTTCACAGGTGCGGAAATTCCTCAGGGTGCAGACGTTGTTGTCATGCAGGAAAACTGTTCTGCTGGTGAGAACAACGTCAAGATTAATCAAATTGGCCCGCTGGGCAGTAATATTCGCCCGAAAGGTCAGGACATCCGGTCAGGAGACACAGTGTTGCAGGCCGGCCAGCGTCTGCGGCCACAGGATATCGGTCTGATCGCATCGCTGGGCTTTGCCACGATTGATGTAATGCAACGTTTGAAAGTTGCTTTGGTTTCGACCGGCTCAGAACTGGTAAAGCCAGGCCGGTCTATTCGGCCCGGGCAAATTTACAATTCAAACCATTATATGCTTGATTCCTTACTTCGGGTTTGGGGTTTTGAAGTGGTAGATTTCGGCATCACAGAAGATAGCCCTGCAGCTTTGAAAAAAGTAATGGCCAGTGCCAGCGAAAGCGCAGACGTAATTATCACAACCGGCGGGGTCTCGGTGGGAGAAGAGGACCATGTCAAGGCCGTGGTGGAGGAGCTCGGGCAGTTGGATTTGTGGCGCGTCGCCATCAAGCCCGGCAAGCCCTTTGCTTTTGGAAGGGTGGGTGATGCCGCTTTCTTGGGGTTACCGGGAAACCCGGTTTCCGCCTGGGTTACCTTGTTGGTGCTGGGTCGGGATTTCCTGTTTGATTGTCAGGGTTCACGTGGTCACAGCATCGTGCCGATCAAACAAAAAGCACTGTTTGAACAAAATGCCTGTGGCCGTGAAGTATATATTCGCGTGAAGTATACCGATGTCGGCGTAGAGCCATTTCCGCAACAAAGTAGTGGTGCTCTTTCTTCCACTGTGTGGGGCAATGCGTTGGCGGTACAGAAACCCGACGTTGATATCAAGCAAGGTGAACTGGTCGATGTCATTCCTTACAGCCAGTTTTATTAGTCATTAATCACCCCACCGTATTTTATTGCTCAAACTCTGTTATTTATACCAGTAACGGTATCGGTGGATATCGTCGATGATGCACTCATGCCATCGACCATGGACACTTAGCAAGGAAGCTGAGGGGGGCAAGTAGCGCGATAATCATGTCGCAAGCAAGGCCTCTTATTTAAAAAGGAATTTGTGTTGGAACAGTCTGGCACCACGAGCTCATAAGGATATGAATCGTGGTGTCGAGTTCTCTAAAGGTATTGAGCTCAACTGTAAATTAAACCTGCTTGCAGGTGTAATTATATTTAGGGAGGGAACCCATGAATATAGCAAAATGTCTGATTATCGCCAGTTGTTTCATTGCTCCACAGTTGCTGTGGGGAGCTGAACCAGCTAATCTTCAAGACACTGGGATTAATAAAATCCAATTCGATACGATAACGAAAATGGCGTTTGATCATAGCGGCAAATTCGTTACTTCACGCACCTTGCCGGATGGCTCAACCATTTTTAATATGAATGGTAGATTGAGAAGCGTCACCATCGCCCGTCTGGCAGGGAACGGTAAAATTGAAACTTACTGTACGCCAAATGAAAATGCAGCCAAGAATTGGATGGCTGACAGGATTGTTCCTGTACCTGCGCGGGTAGTGCTCCCGGCAGTGCAGATGACACATTCGTGAGAAACAGAAAGCTGCTGGTTACCTGTTTAGCCAGTGCATTTTCTGCGCAGGCTTCAGCTGCAAATATTGTGATTGATCCCGGGGTGGGCTTTGACGACCCCACGCCATCGGTTCTGAGCCAGAAAGGTAATAATCCGGGCGCAACTTTAGGTGCGATGCGATTAATCGTTTTTGAGAAAGCTGCCAACATCTGGGGGGCTACATTAAACAGCAACGTTACTATTACTGTACATGCGGATTTTATAGACAGTTTAGGTTGTACGGGTAATTCAGCAATGCTTGGTTTTGCCGGACCAACCTCAGCTGTAGCAAATTTTGCGGGTGGTGAAGCCAATGTTGTTTATCCGATTGCGCTGGCTGAAAGCCTGAGTGGAACTAACTTAAACAACGATGCTCCAGAAATTAATGCATCATTCAATGAAAAGATAGATAGTGATAGCAATTGCCTGGGTGGTGGTGGCTTTTACTATGGTTTAGACAACAATGCGCCGGCTGGCACGTATCCGATATTTGCAACGATATTGCATGAAATGGGGCATGGCTTGGGTTTTCTCAGCCTTGTAGGCAGCGATGGCAGTTTGTTTGGCAACATGGTGGGTACATTCAGCCGTCAACTCAGGGATGTGGAGATTGATAAGAGCTGGGCTGATATGAACAATCCCGAACGGAGGGCATCTCAACTTAATGAGCCCAACCTGGTTTGGGCTGGTCCAAAAGCGACGGCAGATATTGATCAACATTTAAGACCTTCTCCTGAGATGCGAATTAATGCGCCAGGAAGCGGTGTATTCGACGTTGTGGCGGGCGAACAAACTGCTGACATTCCAAATGGAAGTTTGACGGCACCAGTGGTTAATGGCAATTCTTTGACGGCGATCGACTCTGCCCCGGCAAATGGTTGCAGCCAAATCAGCTTCGATGCTTCACTATTGAACGGCAAAATAGTTTTATTTGATGCAACAAATGCATGCCCACCCATTATTCAGGCCGTTTTCTCTCAATTTGCCGGAGCTGCAGGCGTCATTATTGCAAGTACTTCTGGTACTGGGTTACCTGATTTGCGTGGGCTGATTGGAAATGAAGTTTTAATCCCGTATGTTGGGGCACAGCGATCAGCAGCCGTACAACTGCGCGCAAATATTGTCTCAGCCAATGTCACGCTTAGCAATAGTACGACAAAGTTTGCAGGCGTGAATGAGGGTCATATCAAAATGTATGCGCCTGCAGAATTGGAGCAGGGATCTTCCGTGTCGCACTGGAGCAGGACAGCCAGCCCTAATTTGTTGATGGAACCGGTACTTGGTAGCCTGGATTTTGAAAGTGTTGATTTGACGGCAGCAGCGTTCAGTGATATTGGTTGGTCCGTGAATATTCCAGGCGCGGGGTTGAATGTTTCTGAGCAGGCGTCGGATGTTATTTTCGAGAGTCAGTTTGATTAGTTGAACTTTTGAACTAGTGAATAGAAAAGCCGCAGATTCTGCGGCTTTTTTTTGGTGTGGCCCGTCCTAAATAGTGTTGACACTTTTTAATCAATTGTTTGGAGAGTGTTATAAAACCAGAGAAAAAGCGTACGCAACGCGATTATCCCTTACCTTTAAATTGGCCGTCGTGGACCAAATCAAAAAAGTTGAAATGATCTATAAGCAAGCCCAGAATCACTATGGTATCCAAGGCCGATCTACGGTGTTGGTTTGGCTTCGTAAGCATGGTCGGTTAGATTGGTCGCAAGGAATCCCTATCTATCAGGCTAGGCCAGGAGTACTTATGTCTGATAGAAAGACAACTTTGACACCAGAGCAGCGAATTAAGGAGCTCGAACGAGAGCTGGCAGCTACACAGCAAAAAGCTGAATTCTTTAAAGCCGTTGTGGTTGTGTTGAAGAAAAACTATTGAAAAAAAATTGTAAAAAAGCGGCCAGGCATGTCATCAAGAAAAAATTCGTCACCCGATTAAAGATTTCCGGTGCCTGTCAGTTTCTAGGTATCACTCGTCAGACCTGGCATCAGTACTGGGCTCGGGTTGCGCAGGTAAACGAGCGTCATCAGCAAGTCCTGTCGTTTGTGATTCAGGAGCGGGCGCTGCAGCCTCGCCTGGGCGTTCGAAAGCTCCACCATTTAATGAATCAAGTCGGGGTCGATTATGTCCCAGGACGTGACAAGCTCTTTGCCTTACTGCGGGAGCACCGCCTGCTGGTGCCTGTAAAAAGGGCTATAAGCCCACGCAAAGCCATCATTGGTGTTGGGTGACACGTACATGATACGTTGCGTGCTGATGCGGTATTACACGCTTTCACCTCGGCTTTGAAACATAGGCAGTGGCCAGAGAAGACACTGATCCATCAATCGGATCGAGGCATTCAGTCAAAGGCGACCGCATATGGCTTTGAAATACAAAACGCCCGATGCAATGCACCGAGCGTTTTCATCGAAATAAGTGTCACCTTCTCCTGTGCATAAAAAAGGCCGGGCATTTGCCCGGCCTTTTGGTCTACCTAGTCAGCAATGTTTAGCTGCGTGCTTTACGTCGGATAACGATACCACCGAGGCTCAGCATGGTCAGGAACATAGCCAATAGACCCCACGTTGACAGCGTTGGAATTACTGCTGTCTGTACGGTCAGATTGAGATCCCACACCGCGTCGCTGGTGCCGGAGCTATCAGTAACAACACACGTCAGTGCATCTGCGACTGTCAACGAACCGTCAGCTGGATCAGTACCTTGAATCTCAATCTGTACAGTGCCACCAGCTGGTACAACTAATGGGAATGTAGTGATGATGGTGAAGCTAGCGCCATCAGCCAGAGTACAAGAGTCGATGCTCGCATCTACGCCTTCGTCCAATGTTTCGCTAACATTGATGGCTACCGAGCCATTGCCGTTTATAGGCACAACAATATTCAAAGTAGATCCCGCCGGAGGCGTAGAATCCAGGTTGGATTCAGCTGCACGTACACCACAATGTACAGGGTAGGTAGCCTGTCCAACCGGGCCTGCTCCACCTTCTTCTGCGAAGCTGCAAGTATAGGTACCGTTGTAGTCACCAATTACCGCTGTGTCACAGCTGAATGTAGCTGTTGAAGATGCCATCGGTGCAATCGGTGAACTTGGCGCTGCTCCAACCGTAATGGCTGGATCACCTACGTAGGCACAACCGCTCACTTCCAGAGGACGATCATTGGCTTCAGGAGCTGCATTGGTAATGGTCAGTACCTGATCCGGAACAGTCGCATCCACTGGCACATCAGTTGGTGTGAATTCGATAGTCTCACCAGGCGCGGGGGTTGACTGATAAACAGCCGGTCCTGGAGGGCCAACAGTACAGCTAACCGGATAGGTTGCTGGTGAAGCGACATTGGTGCCGTTGTGCGTACATGACAAAGTGCTGTTATATGTGCCTTCAGCTGAAGCGTCACAAGCAACACCCATAACTGCGCCTGCCGTGGCTTGAGCAACTGAGAACGCACCGCCTGTCAGTGAGATTTCAGCATCCGGGCCCGTCAGGCTACATGTGCCTGTCAGTGTGGTAGATGCATCACCTGTGTTGGTAATGGTCAAGCTGCCGGTCGGATCAGCGTCGCCTTCTTCCGCTGCATTCATGGTAAGACCGGAAGCAACCCCTGTGAATGCAGGCTCAGGACCAGCAGTCACATTACAGCTTAATGCAACGTCAACCGGAGAAGCGTTTAAACCGTTATGAGTACACTGCATGGTGCCGGTAAACGGACCACCGACAGCAGATGAATCACACGTTACGGTCGCTGTCGCGGTTGCGCCTTTAGCAACATCAATGTTGGTGAGGTCACCGCTGTATGAGAATTTGTTGTCGGGATCAGCAGTTTCGGCACAGCTGTAGTTCAGCGTAGAACCGTCGTCACCACCGTTATTGTCAATAACAACGTCAGTATCAATGGTAGTTGAAATTTGTCCAGACTGAGTAACGCTGTCTGGAGTGGCTGCGAATGCCGGCTGCGGTCCATCAGTGACTGTGACAGTCCAGTCCACATCCACTTGAGACCCTGTATCACCGCCACCTACATCAAAAAAGTTAGCTGTGAACGTGTTTACAGAATCACCGGAAGCTGCGCCAAGCAGAATAGGCAGCGTCACTACAACTATAGGGTCGGTGGAGGACACCGCAGCAGCACCGAATTGCGAGCCTATGGCTTTGATCTGGTTATTTGCTGTATCGACGCTGCATGACCAACTTGTCAACTCTGGTGGTTTGACGCAAACGGCAGCTAATGTCGATTCGTCTACAACTGTTTCGTCGTAATTCATAGTGATATCGAGATTGGTCGTTGATGCATCGCCTGTAAACGCGATGTTCAGATCCATACTCGTCCCTTTTTGTATTGCCAACGTAGGAACGGTAATGGATGCCGCAAAAGCATTACCCGCGAGGGCTAATGCCGCTACTGCGGCAAAGTATTTTAATCCGGTTTTCATCTCACACTCCAAATGATCATTGATTGTTAATATTGGTTATGGGTTCAAAGGTTAAGAAAAATGGCTACGATGCAATTAATGTCTCCAGAGTTGACCGCCCCATCAAGATTACAATCTGGGTAGCCACTGGATAAATTGTTAAAGAGGAACTCATTGACCACAACATTCACGTCCCCGGAATTAATATTAGTGTCGCTGTTACCATCGCCGGACAGAACCGGCCCAACAGGCGACGACCGATGAGAAACATAGTCATCAAATAATGCAGTGTTAGCGCCTATGTCAGTGATGGCACCAAGCTTGACCGAGCCGATTGAGCCGGTTCCTGAATCGAATGTATCAGAAGCAGCATCGGCAGCAGCGTCAGCATTAACCCATAATGAACCGGCGCCACCAGTGGTCCACTCAACCTCTATCAGATTCCATTTATTCGGTATGGCAGCTGCGGTTGCCGTACCACCACCGCCATCAGAAGCGTCAACGACAACATTGGTTCCATTGTAAGTAACTTTGAACTGTTTTAGTCCGCTACCTGCGTCGGCAGACCAAGCACTGAAAATCTCACGCGTTCCTGCGCCTATGTTTTTCCCGAAGAAATAAAACCGAGCAATAAACGTTACTTCACCGTCCGGCGTGTTATCAACCACGAGGCCGGTACCAGTGACTTTCAAACCACACTTGCCCGCGACTCGTGCGATGCTGGTACTGGGATCGCCTGCAGTTGCGCCTGCGGCTGTGGTCTGCCACTGGCCTGAAGAGCATGCAAATAAAGATGTTGTAAAAAACGCGCCCGATGCGAGCAAAGATAACGCTACAAGACGTAATGCTGTTTTCATGGCTTAATGCCTCTCTCCGAAAGTTGATTCATGATTACTTATTATATAAAGCGTTTTTATTGGCTTTTTACTGCCACGCCGCTTTAAAAAATAGTTATCGTTTGGGTATAGGATTTCATTTTTCCTTAAATAAAACAATACCCTACATCATTATCCAGCAAGGCCGCGTTAAATTTCCAATAAAACAGCCCTCCCCATCTGTACATTTATACCTTAAATAGCGATGTTTTTCCAACTTAATGTGTAATCAAGAGCTATGTTAATTTGAAGTTTAAGATAAACAGCAGGCCTGTTTCAGGCAATTCGTCAAAGCCGAACAAACGCGCTATTCTTGGGCTGCGAACTCTGCAGAATTCAATAACTGGTAACAATGTGTTCAAGGGATAAAAAACAATGCTCAATGACTATGAAATTGCACAGCAAAACGGAATAAAAGTCATCCAGGAAATCGCGAAAAAGCTGGGTGTTGAAGATGGGGATATAATGCCCTAAGGCGATGAGTTCGGCAAAGTGAATCTGAATGCGTTGAAGCGCCCGAGAAAGCGTCCGGGTAAGCCACGTTTGATCCTGGTTTCCGCGACCACGCCAACCTCGGCTGGTGAAGGTAAAACTACCACTTCCATCGGTCTGGCACAGGCGCTGGATAGCCTGGGTGAATCAGTCTGTCTGGCGTTACGAGAGCCTTCACTGGGGCCCTGTATGGGCATCAAAGGAGGCGCGACGGGTGGGGGGTATAGCCAAATTGTGCCTGTTGATCGTATCAATTTGCACTTTACAGGTGATTTTCATGCCATTACCTCGGTCAATAACCTGATTTCCGCGATCATTGATAATCATATTTTTCAAGGCAATGAACTAGGCCCGGATCCTCGTCAAGTGGTCTGGCGGCGTGTGATGGATATGAACGACCGAAGTCTGCGCAATATAGTGATAGGTCTCGGTGGACGCATGCAGGGAATTCCTCGCGAAGGTGGATTTGATATCACAGCAGCTTCGGAAATCATGGCAATTTTCTGTTTGGCCGCAAACGCGGATGATTTGCGTGCGCGTCTGGATCGCATTCTGGTCGGAACTACCTCGAAAGGTGAGCCTGTTTACCTGAAAGCTCTAAACATCACAGGCGTGATGATGGCGCTGCTGCGAGATGCCATTCACCCCAATCTGGTGCAGACATTGGAAGGCACACCGGCTTTTTGGTAGTGTTAACTGGCAATATCATGCGAATGCCTGGCCTGCCCACGCGGCCGAAAGCTGAGCAGGTTGAATTATTGCCTGATGGCAGCGTGATCGGTGTTAGTTAGTGGCCGATAAAAATATAAAAAGGGAGAAAAGTTTTGAGGTTATTGCTGCGTTTGAATGTGTTTTACGGAGTGTTGGCTTTCTTGATCTGGGGCGGCTACCAGCTGGTTCCTGATTTGCACCGCTATATTCCCATCGGCGTGGTGGAAAACTTGCTGGGCCAGGAGAACGATAGCCCTATTGGTGGTGTTGTTATACATGCCTCCAACGTAACTGATGAGATGGGCGGATTAATGTGGCTGGTGATGGCCATCATTGGCGCGGTCGCGCTGATGGTGCCGGTGTCCTGGACCTACATGGCAATACGCAGCAAATCTAAAATGGACCAGGCCTTGCTCGAAACCATTTTGGTGCTACCTATTGCTGTCACCGGAATTGTATTGATCGTGCATAACTCACTGGCGCTGGCATTCAGTCTGGCTGGTGTTGTGGCTGGCGTACGCTATCGCTATGCGCTGAAAAGTACCGCGGACTCCTTGTTCATCTTCATGTCCGTTGGTGTTGGCCTTGCTTGTGGTGTTGGCATGTTTATCGTCGCAGCCGTGATGACCTGCATTTTCAACTATGTCTTCCTGATATTATGGGAGTTGAACTATGGCGGCCACGATGATGCCAAACACTATATGCGCCACAGCCCGCGTGAAAAAGAACGGCAAAAAGCCAAAGACAAAGACACGGGTGTGTTTGACTGAAGTCGAATGACTTGCATGCGGTTGTCCGGTGAATTCGGGCACGAAAAAATTCGTTGAGGAGGCTTGATATGAAATTCCGTTTGATTTTGAAGTATCTGAATATTGTATTGGCCTTGAGTCTGCTACTGCCGGGGCTGTTGTTAGCCAAAGCCAAGAAAGTCGATGATTACCATTGGACGGGCGTCGAGCGCGTAATCGCGATTGGTGATCTGCACGGCGATTACCAGCAATTTCAGACTGTAATGAAATCTGCCGGCCTGATCGACAACAAAGGCAAGTGGAGCGGTGGAGATACGCACCTGGTACAAACCGGGGATATCACCGACCGTGGAGATGGAAGTCGGGATATTATTGATCACCTGGTCAAGCTGGCCAAACAAGCCAAAAAGAAGGGCGGCTATGTGCACATGTTGATTGGCAATCACGAAGCCATGAACATGACAGGTGATCTGCGCTATGTAACCCAAGGTGAATTTAATTCATATGCAGGCCGCAATGCCGAAAAACTGCAGGAGATGCAGTGGCAGCGGCAGTTGGAATGGATGCAAGCTAACCAGCCGGATTTCGATGCTGTGGACATAGATGCTTACAAACAAGAGTGGTTGGTAAAAACCCCTCTGGGCTGGGTCGAGCAGCGTATGGCCTGGGCCAATGGCGGCGAATATGGCAACTGGGTTGTGGGCAACCAGGTAGCGGTGCAGATTAATGACAGCATCTTTTTGCACGGTGGCATCAGTTCCAGGTACTGCAAGTTCAGTCTTGAGTCATTGACCGAGCAGATGGTGACGGCTTTGGAAAATTTTGACCCGGCTTCAACAGACACGATTGTAGATGATCCATTAGGACCTACCTGGTATCGCGGACTGGCTCAGGAAAAAGAAACTGAAGTATTCACGCAAACCGTTGCTAACATTTTGCAACGCTATGACGCCAAACGGATTGTCATTGGTCACACACCAACTGGCGGTGCTGTATGGCCACGCTTTGACCAACGTGTGATTGCCAACGATACCGGATTGGGCAGTTACTATGGTGCGCATACAGGGATTCTTGAAATCAAGGGCGATGAATTGACCGCTATTTATGGCGACACACGAATTGCGCTGCCTGCTGACAACGCCGGGCGCGTAGATTATTTACGCGCGGTTATTGATGTTGACTCCGACAACAGTCTTTTGAACAAACGTCTGGCAGAAATGTTGGCACCGGCAACTCAAATCAACGGCTCCGATGGCCAGAGCGATTCTGAAATGTCTGGCGAAGGTCAGGAAATGACTATGGCTTCCCCCGGCACTTGTCAGTAATTTCTTTGGCAAAGTCTTGCGGGTCGTTGATGGTCTGGTAAAAATCTTCCAGATAGTCAATCGCTCTGTTGCGGTTGCTATCACTGAGTTGGGTGTTGCTTTCAAATAATGCCATGATGGCTGCTTTCTGTTGGTTAAACCGTTCAACCGCTTGAGGCAGCGTATCGGTGAGGGTGCAATAACCACGGTACATGCGTTCGCGAATGTTGGATACGCGCAAGCCATCTGGTGGGGAAGTATAGTGCGCGTTGACCAGTCCGGTTGAATCAAAGTCATAAGGGATGACATATTTCGGGACTTCGTCCGCGCCTTTGCCGATCAATCTGGAATTGTGACAGCATAGGTCTTTTTTCGGGCCATCGGTGGCTGCCCAGTCCAGGTTGCCAACCATATATTGGAACAAACTATAGTAACTGGTTTGAAGCGGATCCAGATTACGGTAGGAGACTTGCGGAATCTCCAGCTTTTCCATATCAACACGTTCAGCCACATCATCAATATCTTCAATGAAAAAGCCGAAACGGGTAATGGTTTTGTCCTGGCCATCGCTATCCACATACTCGATTTGCATTGGCTTGGCGCGGTAGCTGAAGTCCGTGATCAGGTTGTAAATGCGATAGGTCAAAAACTCCTTAATGTAATACTGTTCGTATTTTGAGCTGGTGGCGCAATAGGTGACCAGTTTTAATGACTTATTGCCACGCAGTGCGGAACCTTTCATCTTTTCTTTGTCGAAATGGACCTTCAGCGGGGGGAAATCGCAGGCTTTAAAGCGGCGGGAAATACCTCGAGGCGCCACTTCAATATTCACTGTGATGGGTTCGCCATTCTCACCGGGGTAGGTGAATTGGGCGGGATATAATTTGTCTTTTTTTATATTGCGTTTGATTTCGCGCCACGGGCCGGACAAAGTAACTTTCCACTCGTCAGTGTTTGCAAAAAGTTTGGCTGGTTTTTTTTCATCAGCGGCGTAGCCGGAAGTCATAAAACCAATTCCGATCATCAACACTAAAGTTAAGCCTAGTGGTCGTTTCAAAATATTGCCAAGGTCCATAGGCTGGGTAATCCTTCAGGGTCCGGTTAATGTTAATTATAGTCCAACCTCAATAAATTTCTCGATTGCCCAATGCCAAGGTCAAAGATATGGCCATTTCAGCCTTCAGTTTGATCAATGCAATATTCTGGCCCGTATCGTTGCGGGTATTTTTAAAAGCTGTTTGAACAAAGCGGATGCATTATCAGATTCGACATCCATAACGACATAGCCGATATCACCATCGGTTTGCAGATACTGTGCGGCAATATTGACCTTGCTATCAAAAAACACCTTATTGATACTTTGTAATACGCCAGGCTCGTTGCGGTGGATGTGCATTATCCGACTGGATTTTCCGTGATCCGGCATGGACACATGCGGGAAGTTCACAGCAGAGGCGGTGGTGCCGTTGTCGCTGTAACGTACCAGCTTGGCGGCTACTTCCAGGGCAATGTTTTCCTGTGCTTCCAGCGTGCTGCCACCGATATGTGGTGTCAAAATAACGTTGTCAAAATCTACCAGAGGCGAGACAAATTTGTCATCGTTTGATTTGGGCTCTGTCGGGAAAACATCGATGGCTGCACCGGCAATAGCACCGCTCGATAGGGCCGCACTCAGGGCATCAATATCCACCACGGTGCCGCGTGATGCGTTGATTAGAAAGCTGCCTTTGCGCATGCGGGCAATTTTATCCGCAGACATCAAATTGCGCGTTTCTGGTGTGTCGGGAACGTGTAATGACACAACATCCGACTCTTCCAGCAATTGGTCCAACAGGTAACGTGTTTCGGCATTGCCCAGCGGCAACTTACTCGCTACATCCTGGAAAATAACTTTCATACCCATGCTTTCAGCAATGATGCCAAGCTGCGAGCCGATATGGCCATATCCAATGATGCCGAGCGTTTTCCCACGGATTTCCCTCGAGCCAGTGGCAGTTTTAAGCCATTCACCACGATGGGCGGCGGCATTTTTCTGCGGGATCCCACGCATTAACATGATGATTTCGGCCAGTGCTAACTCGGCCACACTGCGGGTGTTGGCAAACGGCGCATTAAAAACCGGAATGCCGGTTCTTTGTGCTGATTGTAAATCCACCTGGTTAGTACCAATGCAAAAACAACCGACGGCAGTCAGGCGATTAGCTGCGGCGATGGCGGCAGCGTCCATCTGGGTACGGGAGCGAATGCCGATAAAGTGCACCCCTTTTACGGCTTTGTGAAGCTCAGCCGGCGTCAACGCAGCCTTCATCTCCACGATATTGGTATAGCCAGCGTTTTCAATCTCCGCGCGCGCCTTGGGGTGGATGCCTTCCAATAGCAAAAATTTGATTTTTTTCTTGAGTAATGAAAGTTTTTGTTCTGAATTGTGCATATGCCCTGGCCGCTGATTTATCGTAAGATTCTACCTGCATTGTCACGGTAGAAAATACTGATGGCAACCCCTGATAACAGCGGCCATTGATGGCGCCAAATGATAATGTCTGACAAAACCTGGAACACGATCACTATGCAGCAGCCCAAGCAACCAACCAGTGAGGAAAACGACAAGAATCTCGCGAAGCTGGTGCGCCAGTGTGACGAAATAGAAGTGAGTACGGAGCCTGGTGTTTTGCAGAGCCATGGTTGCGACTGGACACGTTTCAGAACGCCGGCACCGTTGGCGGTTGCTTTTCCCCGCTCCATTGATGAGGTTGTGACGCTGGTGAAGATCGCTGCCCAACACTGCATTGCGTTGGTTCCTTCAGGTGGACGCACCGGTTTGAGCGGTGGCGCCATTGCAGATCAATCCGAGTTGGTTGTGTCGTTTGACCGCATGCGCAAGATTCTGGATTTCAACGCGGTGGATCGAACCCTGACGGTGGAGCCGGGTGTAGTGACACAGACCATTCAGGAGTATGCAGCACGACATGACCTCTACTATCCGGTGGCATTCGCGTCCCAGGGTTCATCGCAGATTGGTGGCAACATTGCGACCAACGCCGGTGGTATCCGGGTTTTGCGTTATGGGCTGACACGTGAATGGGTAGCCGGATTGAAAGTTGTTGATGGTCACGGCAATTTGTTGGAATGCAACCACGGGCTGGTAAAAAACGCCAGTGGTTATGATTTCCGGCATCTGATGATTGGTAGCGAAGGAACACTGGGCTTGATCGTTGAGGCCACCATCCGCTTGGCAGATGCACCTGCGCCATCACGGGTCATGTTGTTGGCAGTATCTGACTTGACTGCGATGATGGACGTTTTCCGTCGCTTCAACGACGCCCTGACCTTGACCGCCTTCGAGTTTTTATCAGACCAGGCCATGAAATATGTGCGACAAGGCCACGGCTTACCTGCACCAATGGATTCTGACACGCCTTTCTACGCCCTTCTGGAATTTGAATGTGCTGATGAATATCAGGAGGAATTGGCCTTGCAGTGCTTTGAGCAAGGGCTTGAAGACGGCAGCATCACCGATGGCGTGATGAGTCAGAGTGAGGCCCAGGCAGCGGACCTGTGGCAGTACCGCGAAGGTATATCCGAGGCGATCACCCCGTTTACGCCTTATAAAAATGATTTGTCAGTCAGGGTGTCAGCTGTCCCCGGGTACCTGACAGCGCTTGATCAACTGATCAAAGACCAATACCCGCAGTTTGAAGTGCTTTGGTATGGCCATATTGGTGATGGCAATTTACACATGAATATTTTGAAGCCGGCAGACATGACCGCCACTGAATTTGAAACAGCCTGTCAGCATGTAAACCCGCTGATTTTTGGCCTGACCCGGGATTTCAAAGGCAGCATCTCGGCCGAGCACGGCATTGGTTTGCTGAAGCAACCGTATTTGAATTACAGTCGTTCTGAAGTGGATATTGAGCTGATGCGCGGTGTGAAAGCGGTGTTCGATCCGTTTGGGATTCTGAACCCCGGCAAACTGTTGGGCTAAGTGGCGAATCAAAAATCAGTAAATTGGGTTGTGGCGATACCTTCTTCTTCAAGCAGCACCGGAATGCCATCGTTGACTGCGTACATGATCTTGCCATCTTCTGTGATCAGGGCTTCGCTCAGGGCGGTTTCTATTGTTTCTCCACCGACGTACAAAGCTTCGCTTTTGGCGATAGCCGCATTCAGTATTTCGAGCTTCTTTTCACTCAAGAATTTTAGCGGCACCTTGCTGACAGGGCAGCAGAGTATTTCCAGCAATTTTCCATCAACAGGCATTTTAATAATCCGGCAAGTAGTAAAGTGAATATTGTAGCAGTCCTTGCCGGCAAACAATCATGCTGTTTGAAGCAGCAACGCGCTGTTACAATAAGCGGCTTTCTCGCTGGAGAGTGACAGTGTCAAACGAACAAGCATTGGTTGGCCTGATTATGGGCTCAAAGTCCGATTGGGAAACCATGAAAAATGCGGCAGAAACGCTATCGTTTCTGGCCATTCCACATGAAGTTAGAGTTGTGTCGGCTCACCGCACACCTGATTTGATGTTTGAGTATGCCGAAACTGCGATAGAACGCGGTCTGGAAGTGATCATTGCAGGTGCCGGTGGTGCAGCGCATTTGCCCGGCATGGTGGCAGCCAAAACGGTGTTGCCAGTGTTAGGTGTTCCGGTAAAGTCTCGCGCACTCAATGGTATCGATTCATTGTTGTCGATTGCACAGATGCCTGCCGGCATTCCGGTTGCAACATTGGCGATCGGCGCTGCCGGCGCTACCAATGCAGCCTTGCTCTCAGCTGCCATACTGGGCATCAAATACCCGCAGATTCGGCGCGCGTTGCAGGAGTTCCGCCAAAACTGTACTGATGCTGTTTTAGGTGATAACGACCCCCGTGAGCCCAACAAAGATGGCTGATTCATCTAAGGTGGTGGCTAAGGTAGTGGGCGTTCTGGGTGCCGGGCAACTGGCCAGAATGCTGGCACAGGTGGGTCAAAAATCCGGCCTCCAATTTATATTTCTGGATCCCGCGCAAGGCGCTTGCGCTGCGGAGTTTGGCGAACATATTCAGGCCGACTGGGATGATGAAGTAGCGTTGAAGGAATTGGGTCAGCGCTGTGATGTGGTGACCTTTGATTTCGAAAACGTGCCGGAAGCTTCCGCCACCTTGATCGAATCACTATGTCCGGTGTACCCGCCGCCATTGGCCTTATTTACCAGTCAGGACAGGATGCGTGAAAAGACGCTGATGAAGGATCTGGGTATTCCGGTAGCGCCTTTTATGGCGGTGTCTTCCCGACCTGAATTGATCGCAGCGGTCGAAGCATTGGGTTTGCCCTGCGTTTTAAAAACCCGTCGCTTTGGTTATGACGGCAAAGGCCAGGCAGTGCTGCGACTGCAGGAAGATATGGAACGCGCCTGGCAAACACTGGGCGACCAGCAACTGATTTGCGAAGGTTTCGTTGCCTTTGATGCCGAATGCTCCATTATTGCCGTTCGCGGACAGGACGGGGCTACTGAATTCTGGCCGCTGACTCGCAACTTGCACCGTGATGGCGTGCTGGCTATCAGCATGGCACCGGCCTTTCATTCGAACTTCAATGGTGAATTGCAGTCGCGTGCCGAGGCGATGATAAAACCCATTCTGGATGAGCTCAATTATGTCGGCGTATTGGCTCTTGAGCTGTTTTTGAAAGATGGCGAACTGCTGGTCAATGAATTTGCTCCGCGCGTACATAACTCCGGCCACTGGACCATTGATGGTGCGGCGACATCACAATTTGAAAATCATGTGAACGCAATCTGCGGACAGCCTTTGGGCAGTACTGCAATAACTCACCGCTCGCTGATGTTTAACTTATTAGGGGAAATGCCGTCGGCAGTTGAGGCGATAGATGATGCCTACGTGCACTGGCACGATTACCGCAAGGCAGCGCGTGCAGGTCGTAAAATCGGTCATGTAACAGTGACCGCAGATACCCAGAGCGGGCTTGAAGCCAGGGCGGCAGAATTGGCCGACCGGCTGGGGATATCGGCCGAACTGAATCTGGAAAATGTTCTCCGGCCCATCAATGGCTGATGAGATTCAGCACAATAGCTTCGATGCCGTAGAACTGGGGCTGTTTGCCAGTCGCGTGGCGGCAATTTGCGAAGAAATGGGCGCGCTTTTGGGTCGGGTGGCCTTCTCACCCAACATCCGCGACCGGCTCGACTATTCCTGCGCGCTATTTAATCAACACGGTCAACTGCTTGGCCAGGCCACCCACATTCCGGTGCACCTGGGCAGCATGGCATATGCCATGGTTGCTTTGGCGGGTGGTCGTCAATGGTTGAAAGGCGACATGCTGATCCTGAACGACCCATATAAAGGGGGCACACATTTGCCCGATATCACCTTGATTGCACCGGTGTTTGCTAATGATGAGTTACTGGGGTTCAGCGCCAACCGCGCACATCATGCTGATATCGGTTCTGATGCGCCTGGCTCCATGCCGGTTTGTAATTCCCTCTCGGAAGAAGGCATTTTAATCGAGCCTTCCTTGATTATGGCCAATGGCAAGGTAGAGGAAGCATTTTTGCAGGGTTTGCTGGATCGCCTGACCAGCCCCGAGACTGCGCGTGGAGATTTTAACGCGCAGATGTCAGCCAATCTGCTGGGCGTCGAACGCTTGCAGGAACTGGTAAGTGGGCTGGGACATGCCGAGTTTCAAAGGCAGGAAGCCGCTCTGCAAAAATGGGCGGAAACCCTGGCACGTCAAAGCCTGGCAGCCATTCCAACGGGCCAATACAGTTTTGAAGATTTTCTTGACGATGACGGTCACGGCCAGACCGATATCTCAATCTGTGTGAACATCACGGTAAACGAGCAGGGCATTGATGTCGACTTTGCAGGAACCGATGCTCAAGTGCCTGGCAACCTTAACTGCCCGATGCCGGTGACGGCTGCGGCGGTGTTCTACGTGTTTCGCTGTTTGATGCCTGCGCATATGCCGGCCTGCCATGGAGCAATGCAAGGGGTTAGTATTCGTGCGCCGGACGCTTGTGTGGTCAATGCCAGTTATCCTGCTGCGGTGGCGGCCGGCAATGTTGAAACCAGCAGTCGTATTGTTGATACCGTTTGCGGTGCCTTGGCCCAGGCATTGCCGTCACAGTTTCCAGCTGCCAGTCAGGGCACGATGAACAATCTGGCGATGGGTAGTCGTGGTGAACAAGGCTGGGACTACTATGAAACACTGGCCGGAGGCATGGGCGCCGGACGCAGCAATGACGGTTGTTCAGCACGTCACAGCCACATGACCAACACCTTGAATACGCCGGTTGAAGTGCTGGAGTTGAATTTCCCGTTGCGGATTGAGCGTTACACCGTGCGTCGGGGTTCCGGCGGCAAAGGTGCGCACCGCGGTGGCGATGGCATTGTTCGTCAATACCGGTTTTTACGCGACGCCGAAGTATCTTTGCTGACAGAGCGGCGCCGGTTGGCACCCTGGGGTGTACAAGGTGGCTCCCCCGGTACCCGCGGTCGGAATGAACTGGATGGCGAAGCGTTGCCCGGCAAGATCAGCTTCAAGGCTGTCAAAGGACAAACCCTGACCATCAAAACGCCAGGCGGCGGTGGTTACGGCTCGGACGACTGAGTTCTGGTAATAGCAACCAGCATTTTCCGGCTAACTGCCGAAATCAGCCTTCGTTGAACTTCAGGTTAATCGCTCAGCTCTTCTAAGTTCTTATAAAGTTCCAAGGCTTCTGGATTGGCCAAGGCATCTGTGTTTTTAACTGCTCTGCCATGAATAACATGACGCACCGCCAGCTCAACAATCTTGCCGCTGACAGTCCTTGGAATATCAGTTACTGCAATTATTTTGGCTGGCACGTGACGGGGCGTAGTGTTGGCCCGCACGGCCTTGCGGATGCGGGTTTGCAGGTCTTCATCCAACTCCACACCATCGCGAAGCCGCACAAATAAAACCACCCGCACATCATCATCCCAATCCTGACCGACGCAGATGCTTTCGATGATTTCATCGAGGCTCTCAACCTGACGGTAGATTTCGGCTGTGCCGATGCGCACACCACCCGGGTTCAGGGTGGCATCAGAGCGGCCAAAAATGATTAAGCCGCCGTGCTCAGTGATTCTGGCAAAGTCGCCATGCGCCCAGATGCCATGCGGGAATTTATTGGGGTATTCTTCAAAATAGGCGGCTTTGTATTTGCTGCCATCATCATCGCCCCAGAAGCATACCGGCATGGATGGAAATGGCTGACGACAGCACAGTTCGCCGGTTTCACCTATATCGGCAAAATCGCCGTTATCACGACAAATCTCAACCGCCATGCCCAGTCCCAACACCTGCAACTCGCCGCGATAAACAGGCATAATCGGGCAACCCAGCGCAAAGCAGGAAACGATATCAGTACCACCAGCAATGGATGCCAGGCACAGGTTTGATTTGATGTCATCGTAGACATAGTCATAGCTTTCCGGTGCCAGTGGCGAACCGGTAGACAGCAGCGTTTTTAACGACGCCATAGAATGTGTTTCACGCGGCTTGATGCCCGCTTTTTGCCAGGCGGATACGGCTTTGGCGCCGGTGCCGAAAATACTGATCTCGAGCTCATCGATTAAATCAAACATGGCTTTGGGTGAGGGGTGGAACGGCGATCCCTCGTACAAGACAACCGTGGCACCCGTGGCCAGCGCGCTGACCATCCAGTTCCACATCATCCAGCCGCAGGTGGTGTAATACATGAAGCGGTCGCTGCGCTTCATGTCGGTGTGCAGCAGTAGTTCTTTTAAATGCTGCAACAAGGTTCCGCCAGCACCATGGGTGATGCACTTGGGTACACCGGTGGTGCCCGAGGAATACAGAATATACACCGGGTGATCAAATGGCAGACGGGTGAACTCAATCTCGGCTGCATCCGGGTCTTCAAATGATGACCACAGCTCCGCGTTTTGCAACCCGCTCAGGTCAGGCTTTTTGGCCACATACGGTGTCACAACAATTTTTTCGATGCTGCTGATTTGCTGCTGGATTTCTTTGACCTTTTCCAGACAATCATGCTGCTTGCCGTTGTAGGTATAGGCAGCGGCACAAAACAGAACTTTTGGAGAGATCTGACCCAGCCTGTCGACCACGCCATTAATACCAAAATCGGGTGAGCACGAAGACCAGATTGCACCAATGCTGGTGGCTGCCAGCATCGCAATAATGGTTTCTGGCAGGTTCGGCATATAAGCTGCTACACGGTCGCCGGGTTCGACACCCATGGCCCGCAAGGAAGCAGCGATACCTGCAACCTGGGCGTACAACTGCTCGTAGTTCATGGAACTTTGCAGGCCGGTCTCAGAGCGGAAAATCAGTGCCTGACGCTGATCGCGATAGCGCAACAGGTTTTCGGCAAAGTTAATACGCGCGTCCGGAAACCAAGTAGCGCCGGGCATCTGGTCGAAATTTTCTACTGTGCGGGTGCCGCAGTCACCGACGATACCACCGAATTCCCACATCGAGCGCCAAAACGCTTTTGGAGAATCTATGGAGAACCCGTACAGGCTGGGATAATCCACTACATCCGGGTCACGCTTGCTTTGAATCAGTTTGATAAAGCGGGTGATATTGGCCTGCTGCACCCGCAATGTGCCCGGCGTCCATAAAGGTTTTGTCATAAGGGTAGATTCTGCAATAAGAGGCGGACATGACACTAGGCAAGCAATGCCTTGAGTTCCGGAATAACAGTAAACAGATCGCCCACCAGACCGATGTCTGCGATTTCAAAGATGGGTGCTTCACCGTCTTTGTTGACTGCCACAATCGTGCCTGCGTCCTTGATACCGGTGATGTGCTGAATGGCGCCGGAAATACCAAAAGCCATGTACAGATCAGGGGAAATGATCTTGCCAGTCTGACCAACCTGCATTTCATTGGGACAATAGCCCGCATCAACAGCAGCCCGTGATGCACCTGCACCGGCGCCCATCACATCTGCAAGGCTGTAGACCAATTCGAAATTCTCTTTGCTTCCCAATGCACGACCGCCGGACACCACTTTCGCAGCTGTTTGCAGATCAGGCCGTTCGCCGCCACCTGATTTGACGCCGACAAAACGGGTATGCGAACTGGCCGCAGCACTCGCGTCGCGGTTTTCAACCTCGCTGCTTCCGTCACTACCGGCAGCTTTCCAGGATGCAACGCGAACCGTTGCGACCAGCGTCAAATTGTCCGGGGCACTAACATCAATAATGGCGTTGCCAGCATAGATGGGACGCTTGAATTGATAAGGTCCTTCGACTTCAGAAATGTCGGTGACCTGATTGACGCCCAGTTTGGCGGCAATGTAAGGCATTAAATCACGACCGAAAGTCGTCGACGGGCCGAGGATATGGCTGTAGTTGTCAGCGATCGCTACCACTTCTGCGGCATCGTTGACTGCCAGCGGATTTTTCAAATGGTCCGCATCGATAGCAATCACTTTATTGACGCCACTGATGGTGGCCGCATCGCTGGCAATCGATGCGATGCCGGAGCCAAGTACCACTACGTCAACTTCGTTACCGATGGCGGTGGCGCAAGTGGCGCATTTCCAGGTGCTCGGGTTAAGTGTCTGACCGTCGTGTTCTGCGATAATTAATGTTCTGCTCATGATGATCTCCTTACACCAGGCCGCGGGTTTTAAGTTCAGCTACCAACTGGGCAGCATCTTCCACCATGATGCCTTTCTGACGAACCGGTGGTGGTGCATAGCTGTTGGTTTTTAGCTGATTATCTGTTGTCACGCCCAGATCGCTCAAAGCGATCACATCCAAAGGCTTGCGTTTGGCTTTCATGATGTCAGGCAGTTTCACGAAGCGGGGCACATTCAAGCGTAAATCTACGGTGATAACGGCTGGCAGATCGACTTCGATAGTTTCCAGACCGGCATCCACTTCGCGGGTGACGGTGGCGGTTTCACCATTCAACACAAGTTCTGAAGCAAATGTGGCTTGCGGGCGATCCCACAAGGCCGCCAGCATCTGGCCGGTTTGCGAGTTGTCGCCATCAATAGCCTGTTTGCCGAGAATGACCAGGCCAGGCTGTTCTTTTTCAACGATTTTCAGGAAGGCCCCTGCAATAGCCAAAGGCTGCAATGGCTCGTCAGTATCAATCTGAATGGCGCGATCTGCGCCCATGGCAAGGCCGGTGCGCAGTTGTTGCTGGCATTCATTGCCGCCCAGAGAAACCACAATGACTTCTTCAGCGTTGCCAGCTTCACGAATTCGCAGCGCTTCTTCCAAAGCGATCTCATCAAAGGGGTTAATGCTCATTTTGACGCCATCAGTGTCAATGCCACTGCCGTCAGATTTAACCCGAATGCGCACGTTGTAATCCACAACGCGTTTAATACCAACCAATATTTTCATGTGTTTTCCTAAAACTTCAGTTATAAATTCTGGTAATTGGGGCCACTGCCGCCTTCGGGAGTTACCCAGTTAATAATCTGGTACGGATCTTTGATGTCGCAGGTTTTGCAATGCACACAGTTGGCGCTGTTGATCTGCAGGCGCTTTTGCATTTCGCCGCCCTCGCCGCCGCCCTCCCCAACAATTTCGTTGCCCATATCTTCAACCATTTCATACACATTGGCCGGACAGAAACGCGTGCAAGGATTGTCGTACTCTTCAACGCAGCGTGAAACGCAAATGTCCGGCTCCAGAATCTGCAGATGAACCGGCTGGTCCTCATCGTGTTCGGTAGCGGCAAAGTAAACCGAGGCGAGTCGATCACGTGGTGGCAATTCGCGCGTACCCCAATGCCGATCGGATGCTTCGTATTCTGACAATTTCTTCATCGCAGACCAGTCAGCATGATTTTTTAAGGTTCTCGGCAGTTTACCGGCAGTGACGGTTTCAATAACAGCCGTGATCAAGCCGCGCCACAGGCCTTTGTTAAAACCAGGCCGTATATTCCGCACTTTGTGGAGCTCTGCCATGATGTCGGAATCACGCAAGGCGGCGTTAAAACCCTTACCATCGCGATTTTTAACCACATGGCTGGCCGCCAACATGCCGGACTTGATCGCCTGATGCGTGCCTTTTATTTTTGGCACATTCATCAGGCCGGCCGCATCGCCAATCAGCAAGGCGCCGGGCATTTCAAGTTTGGGCAGCGATTGCTCGCCGCCTTCAATCAAGGCACGGGAACCGGCGGATAAAATTTCTCCACCTTCCAACAAGGGTTTTATGCTGGGGTGATTTTTAAACTGCTGGAAAGCCTCAAACGGTTTAAATTCCGGGTCTTCGTAGTCCAGCGCGCAAACAAAACCGACCGCCAGACGGTCTTTGTCGAGGTGGTAGATAAAACTGCCGCCATAGGTATTTTTATCCAGCGGCCATCCTATGCTGTGCTGAACCTTGCCGGGCTGGCAGTTCTCCGGCTTCACCCGCCACAATTCTTTCAAACCGATAGCGTAAGTCTGCGGGTCGGAATTGGCATCCAGGCTGAATTTTTTGATCAGCTGTTTGCTCAGGTGACCGCGACAACCCTCAGCCAGAATGGTCAAAGGTGCGTGAATTTCAATGCCCTGCATGTAAGTATCTTTGTGCTCGCCTGCTTTGCTCACACCCATGTCGCCGATGATAACGCCACCCACCGAACCATCGGCGGTGAAGTGAATGCCGGCAGCCGCATAGCCGGGGAATATATCCACGCCCAGGTCTTCGGCCTGAGGCGCCAGCCATTGGCACAATGCGCCCAAGGAAACGATAAAGTTGCCATGGTTGTTTTGCTGAGGGGGTGTTAGCAACTTGCGCTTGCCAGTCGATGTTAAATAACTGAACTCGTCTTTTTCCACCGCCACACAAATGGGGGGTGGATTATCACGCCAACCAGGTAGTAATTCATCCAGCGGCGCTGGCTCAATCACAGCACCTGAAAGGATATGCGCGCCGATTTCGGCACTCTTTTCGATCACAGCCACCATCAGGTCGGGCTGGAGTTGTTTCAGACGGATGGCGCAGGACAAACCGGCGGGGCCAGCCCCGACGATGATAACGTCATACTCCATGACTTCTCGTTCTGTCGCTGTTTCGCTCATTTTATGCTTCCGCCGGCCGCAATGGCTTGTTTTATGGACTGCTAAGTATATCGACTAAAGGGTCGACATTGAATGCCTATCAAAGGGAATTACGGCGATAAGTTAAAAAAAACAGGCTTAGAAAGCGGCACGAGCCGCGCAGAACAACGCCCCTGATCAGTCGAATAAAATGGGTAAGTGGCAAAGCTTCCGCAATTATCTGCGCCAGATGCGGCATGCCAGCGAATGGGAACATGAAGCCGGACAGTAAAATTGAAGGAAGCAAAACAAAAAACGACATCTGCATGGCCTGAAACGGGGTGTTGACGAGGGTGGATATCATTAGCCCGAGCGCCAGGTTGGCGACGATAAACACCAGACAAATGATATAGACATCCAACAAACTACCGCGCAGCGGTACATGGAACAGGTAGTGTCCGAGAATCAGAATCAGGCTCACTTGAATAAGTCCGATCACCACGTAGGGAGTGATCTTTGCTGCCGCGCCCTGAACCACAGTGTCAGAACCATCAATCAGCAGTTGCATAGCCGAGTGCTTATTATTGGCTTGCCCGTTGTCCTGCAGATAGCGGTCGAATTCGGGCGGTATATAAATGCCGACACTGACTTTCCCCTGCCGTAACAGATGCGCCGAATAGACTTCATTCCGGGGTCGCCGGTGATTTTTTGGCGCGTGTGGCAGACACGAACACATCTTCAAGGCTTGCTTTGGTTTGCTGGCAGCGAGTGACGCTTAAACCCGCGTCGGTAATCGATTTGCTGATGGTACCGGCGGGATCATCAAGATCTTTTGTAACCATTACTCTGAGGGAGTTGCCAATCTGGGCGGTGCTGATCACAAACGGCAACCCATCCAGTTTTTTCCCGGCCCGGCGAGGCTGGTCGGCTTCCACCAGCACGATATTCGCTTCAATGGCGTTTTGAAGATATTTCGGGCTGCCTTCGGCGGCCAGTGTTCCCTTGTTCAGAATCGCAAGCGCGTGGCAACGCTCGGCTTCGTCCATGTAGTGAGTGGAAACCAGGATGGTGGTGCCCTCGGCCACCAGGTCGAACAGCGATTCCCAGAATGCCCGGCGATTTTCCGGGTCGACTGCGCTGGTGGGCTCATCCAGAAATAACAGCTCCGGCTTATGCAGCGTACAAGCCGCGAGTGCCAGGCGCTGTTTCTGGCCGCCACTAAGCGTGCCGGCTCTTTGCTCTAGCACGTTTATCAAATTGTAGCGCTCAACTGCCAACTCCAGTCGCTCACGTTTAAATTTGCGATCCAGTGTGTAAACATCGGCCATGAACTGCAGGTTTTCGCTGACCGACAAGTCATCATATAAGGAGAATTTCTGCGTCATATAACCGACTTTCAAACGCAGTTCCTCAGCTTGTCGGGGGATTTCCAGATTGATCGCCTTGACCGCCTGAACTTTGCCGAAATCCTTGCTGCAGTTCTTCAACCCGGGTGCCGTTAAGTAATTTCTCAAGTGCTTGTCTGGCGGCTTGCTCCGTGGCAGCGGCTGTTTTCTGTTGCGTACTGGCCGAATCCAAAGAGGCTTGATCGGACAGTTTTCGCTCGAATATTTCCTTCGCGCGCTTCAAGCTTTCAGATGCGTTGGTGGCGGAAGCCTCAGCCGAAACCAGTCGCGCTTGAGCCTTGCGGATATCTTCCTGGCGCTGGCCATGCTGCAATTCATCCAACCCGGTCGCGTTCCAGTGTGCCGACCATATAGGTCAGTTCGTCGTCATTGCAGGCAGTTAGTGTCAGCAGCGTGGCAATCAGCATGCTGATGGTGAATGTTTGGCGTGTCATCCTCATTGCAATCATTTTACACGCCTTTTTCGGCACGGAGGGTGACTGCTGACTATTGATTGCAGGTCAGAGTCTGTAAAATTACACATTATGAATAGATGTGACCCCCAACAGCCTGACCGCACCTTGTGCGTTGCGCCCATGATGGATTGGACAGATCGGCATTGCCGCTACTTCCACCGCTTGCTGTCGCCATCAGCTTTGCTGTATACCGAGATGGTAACCACCGGCGCCATTATTCATGGTGATGCTGAACGGTTTTTGGCCTACAACCAGGAAGAGCATCCGCTGGCGTTGCAATTGGGGGGTAGTGATCCGGAAGATCTGGCGCGTTGTGCGAAATTGGCCGGGGAATATGGCTACGATGAGGTGAACCTGAATGTAGGTTGCCCATCTGACCGGGTACAACGTGGTCGTTTTGGTGCATGTCTGATGCTGGAGCCTGAACTGGTCAAAGAATGTATGGCGGCGATGATCGGGGCGGTGGACATTCCGGTTACGATCAAAACGCGTCTGGGTGTGGATGACCACTACAGCTATGAATACATGCGGGATTTTGTAGGCAAGGTGGCGGAGTCTGGTGTTGATGTATTTGTGATGCATGCACGCAAAGCGATTCTGGCGGGTTTGAGCCCGAAGCAGAATCGCGAAATTCCGCCGCTGCATCACGATTGGGTCTATCGCTTGAAGCAGGAAATGCCAACTCTTGAAATTGTCATTAATGGTGGCATTGATACAGTGGCTTCTGCTGAAGAACAGCTGGAGCACGTCGATGGCGTTATGTTGGGGCGAGTAGCGTATCAACAGCCCTGGGTATTGGCCGAGTGCCAGCGGGTTTTATTTGAACCGCACACGCCGATAGACCGGGACGAAGTTGTTGAGAAGATGACGGACTATATCGACCGGCAGATTAGCCAGGGTACCGCGGTTAAACATGTCAGCAGACACGTGATGGGCTTGTTTCAAGGCTTGCCCGGCGCTCGTGCCTGGCGACGTTATTTAAGTGAAAACGCCTGGCGTGATGACAACAATACCGACCTGTTAAAGCAGGCATTGGCGGCTATGCAATGATTTCCAGTAAAGTGATAGTGAGCACCCCGGAAGAATTTCTTGAGCATTTGGCCAGTGGCGACTATCCGGTTCAAAAAACCGCTACGCCAAAAGCGGTGATGCCTAAAGCAGTATTGCCAAAAGCGGTAATGATGGTCGAGCCGGCCGGGTTCCACATCAGCGCCCAGTCTGCCAGCGATAACCTTTATATGAACCCGGAAAACTCTGCGGATTCAGCGCGTGCGCTGCAACAATCCGCCAATCTGGCCGTACTGATCAGGCAGCAGGGCATCGAGGTGCTAGTGTTTCCCGGCGATGTCGAAACACCGGATGCCATTTTTCCGAACAATGTATTCGCCACCACCAGTGCAAACTTCATCATTGGCCACATGCTCCATCCGGTGCGCCAGAAGGAAGCGCAAAGGGCAGATATTCGTGAGTATTTTGAGTCAAACGGTTATCGGACCATTGATCTGAGTAAGCAGGATTGCATCACCGAACTAACCGGCCCATTGATCATCGATCATGCCCGAAGCATCGGCTTTTGCGGCATGACGGGACGGGTCGATCAGGCTGGCTTGCAAGCTATGCTAACGGCATTCAACTTGAAAATGATTTTTTCCTTTGATTTGCTGCCCAATGAATATCACACCAATGTAGTGATGATGATCCTGGCGGGCAGGGCTTGCGTGATTTATCCCGGCGCGTTTGCTGATCCCGCAGTACCGGCGGCTATTAACAAAGCCTTTCCTCAGCGCACATTGATTCTGAATGAAGCCGAGAAAAATGCGTTCGCTGGAAATTGCATTGCGTTAAGCGACAAAGACTTGTTTATGAGTGCGACCGGTGTGGCTGCTTTGCGTCCAGAAAGTCGAAAATCGCTCGAATCCTGGGGCTTCATTATTCACAGCACTCCGTTGGATGAAATTGAAAAGGCCGGCGGCAGTATGCGTTGCATGCTGGCAGAAATATTCTAAATGGGGCTTTATTCAGGTGAAATTCACTGTGTTGCGGTAAACTTCCTGCCATGAATTCGAAACTCCTTACAACTTTGATGATTTTTCTGCTGGCGCTGTGGCTGCCGGTGTCTGCATTTGCGATTTCTTTGCAAGATGCGGCCAGACGGGCTGCACAGCAAAATGATGCCAAAGTGCTTTCTGCAAAAACAGTTCAACAAGGCCAGAATCGCGTTCATGAAATCAAGTTATTGACCAGAGACGGTGTGGTTAAAACAGTAAGAGTGCCGGCAGACAGCTAAGGAGAAGTGTGATGAGAATTCTGCTGGTCGAAGACGATATCAGTTTACAAGACTCACTAGCCGGTATTTTGCGTGAGGCCGGTTATGCCATTGATGTCACAGGTGATGGCATTGAAGGTTTGTTTTTCGGCGAAGAATATCCAATTGATCTGGCCATAATTGATCTCGGACTGCCTGGCATGTCCGGAATCGAGGTCATCCGTAAACTGCGGGAGGGCGAACGTCGCTTCCCCATATTGATTCTGACTGCCAGATCTGAATGGCAGGACAAGGTCGAAGGGCTGGAATCCGGCGCTGATGATTACCTGACCAAACCATTTCATCCGGAAGAATTAAAGGCGCGTGTCGCCGCCTTGATACGCCGTTCGGCCGGGATTAGCCAACCCGTTATCGAGTTCGGACCTTATAAAGTTGATTTATCCAGTCAGCGCGTACACCACAACCAGCAGGAAATTGATCTGACCACTTATGAGTATAAGGTGTTCGAATACCTGCTCATGCACCCGGATGAAGTAGTCACCAAGACGGTCTTATCAGAACATATTTATGCAGAAGATGCCGACCGGGACAGCAATGTCATCGAGGTTTTTGTTGGCCGTTTGCGTAGGAAAATTGATCCGGATGGTGATTTAAATCCGATTGAAACACTGCGTGGCAGGGGTTATCGTCTAAATCCGCCAACACCTGCCTGAGTTCTGTTGCATGGCACTTCGCCAGTTATTGTGAGTACCCAAAATGTGAGTACCCCCGCCGAAAAACGCCGTCCGCTGTCGCTGCGTTTGCGACTGGTGTTGCTGGCTGCTGCTGTGCTGGCGGTATCTTTGGGCCTGGTCGGCCTGGCATTGGATACTGCATTCCACAAAAGCAGTGAGGCCAGTCTTCAGGCGCGCATGGAGTCGATGGTCTACCTGATGTTGGCGGCCACCGAGGTTCAGGACGATGGTACCTTGCTGAAGCAAAATGAACTCAGCGATCCAAAACTGGGACAGCCGGGTTCTGGTGCATATGCCAGGGTGGAAGGCCTTCGCAATCAATGGCTATCGCCGTCTGCCATTGGCATCACTTTCCCCAAACTGACATCTGTATCGGCTGGTGACACGAAATTTGCTGTCCCCACCACTGACAACCTTTGGTACAGTCTGCAATACGGGGTGGCCTGGGAGTTACCCGATGGTGATCTGACGGCGGTAAATGTATTGGTGTTGACTGATCCGCAGGAACTTCAACAGGAGCTGAAAGCCTTTCGCGGTGGTTTGTCCCGTTCACTGGGCGCGGCGGGTGTGATTCTAGTGTTGGCGCAGTTGCTGTTTTTGACTCTGGGGCTCAGGCCGCTTCGCAAAATCACCGAAGACATTGCAGGTATCGAGTCCGGAAGCTTGCAACAATTGAATGATTCCTATCCAAAAGAACTTGAGCCGATGGTGCGTAACCTGAATCATCTATTGGATACTGAGAAAGCCAATCAAAGCCGATATCGGAATGCACTTGATTCTCTGGCGCACAGTTTGAAAACACCCTTGTCAGTCATTCGTGCCAGCTTGCCGGTGGACACATCTGCCAAAGCCAGCGCGGTAGAATCATCAGTCGATGATATGCAACATTTGATCGCTACCCGCTTGCACCGTGCGGCTGCTTCAACCCGCAGTACCATGGCGCAGGGTGTGGATGTCAAAACCCAGATTGATCGGCTGATTAATTCCCTTCAGCGCGTGTATTCTCACAAATTGATACAGATGGATGCCAATATAGAGCCTGAACTGGTGTTTTATGGTGAAAACCGTGACTTGCTCGAGGTGCTGGGTAATCTGCTTGATAATGCCTGCAAGTATGGGGATGGGCAGGTTCGGGTCAGTGCAAACACAATCGATGCCAGTGACCCGAGGGTTGGTATCAGCATTGAAGTAGAAGACAATGGTCCGGGTATCGCGGAACATGCTGCTGAACAATTGCTGCAACGTGGCGTGCGCGGTGATGAACGCGTTGAAGGCTCCGGTCTGGGCCTGGCGATCGTGGTAGAGATCGTCAATGCTTACAATGGTGAAATCAACATTGCGCAAAGTGCGCTTGGCGGCGCGCTGGTCAAAGTGATACTGAGAACGCGTTAACAAATCTGATACAAACCGGCAACTCGATACAAAAAGGCAATGGCATGCAGCAATTACTGGATATGATGCAACGTCTGCGCGACCCGCACAATGGTTGCCCCTGGGATGTGGAGCAGAACTTTTCCAGCATCGCGCCATTTACGATTGAAGAAGCCTACGAAGTGGCCGATGCGATCGCCCGCGATAATATGGACGACCTCAAAGATGAGCTTGGCGACCTGTTGTTTCAGGTTGTATTTCATTCGCGTATGGCGGAGGAACAAGGCAGTTTCAGCTTCGAGGACGTGCATCAGGCCATCTGCGACAAAATGCTGCGTCGTCACCCGCATGTTTTTGGCGACCTTGAGATTCGCGATGCCAAACATCAGAAACAGGTTTGGGAGAACTACAAGGCCGAAGAGCGCAAGCAAAAGGGCGCTGAGAGCCTGATGGATGATATTCCCGCTGGCATGGCAGAGTTGCAGCGCGCTGTTAAATTGCAAAAGCGGGCGGGCAAAGTCGGTTTTGACTGGAAGGCTGTTGGTCCGGTTCTGGATAAGTGCGATGAAGAATTGCAGGAAATGCGCGAAGCCATTGAGTCCGGTGACAAAGACGCCATGGAAGATGAGCTTGGCGACCTGCTGTTTGCAGCCACCAATCTGGCGCGGCAGTTGGGGCTGGACCCGGGTAGCGCCTTGCGCCGTGGTAACGCCAAGTTTGAGCGTCGTTTCAGGTCGATGGAGGCGTTGGCGGGTGGCTTTGATGAATTGGAAGACTGGGATTTGGATTCAATGGAAGCGCTTTGGCAGCAAGTGAAGAAGTCGGAATAATCAGTGGGCATGGGAAGTGCAAATGAATGAATGGATAGCACAGCTGGATTTGAACAGCCTGGTGGTGGGTTTAATGGCCGGGCTTCTGGTGGGTATATTTGCTGCCATCATGGCTGCGCGTTCGGCAAGTCGAAAGGCCAGGCTGGCCGAACAGGCAGAATTAGGACATTGGCAGGCACAGAATGAGCAACTGGAGTCAAACTTGCAACAAAGCCGGACTTCGTTGAGCGATACACAGCGTGAATTGGCAGTTGCAGTTACTCGTTTGGAAGAGCAACAACAGCATTTCAAAATAGAAAAAGCGTCCTTGGAAGAAGCTGAAAAACGCCTGACCGAATCCTTTGAGCGCCTTGCCGGCAGAGTGTTTGATGAACGTTCCAAGAGTTTCAATGAAATCAGTGAGAAGCAATTAAACGGATTGTTGAAGCCGTTGACCAAAGACCTGGATACTTTCCGCGAAACTGCAGAGAAAAACAGTCGTGAAGATATTCGCCAACATGCCGCTTTAAAAGAAAAACTGCTGCAAATGGAAAAGTTGAATGAGCGTCTGCATGTAGAGGCGCAAAGCCTGACCAAAGCTTTGACACGCGATGTTAAAGCTCAGGGAAATTGGGGTGAACAGCAATTGGAGCGCCTGCTGGAGTTGGCCGGTTTAACCAAGGGTGAGCACTACGCAACGCAAGTGAGCGTCAGCGGTAAAAATGGTGAACGCCTGCAACCCGATTTTGTGCTGATGTTGCCGGAAGGCCGTAGCATTATCCTTGATTCCAAAGTGTCGCTAACAGATTGGACACGTTTGCAATCGGAGGACGACGAGGCGGTCAGGGCCCGGTTGTTAGTCAGTCATGTGAATTCCATAAAGGCCCATATTACTGGCCTGGGTAAGAAGAATTACCCCGATGCAGATGAGCTGAAGGCATTGGATTTTGTATTGATGTTTGTGCCGATTGAATCTGCATTAATTGCCGCGTTGCAGCATGACTCGACATTGCCCGAGTTTGCCTTGAAAAATCGTGTTGCGCTTTTATCCCCGGCCAACTTTCTGGTGACTGTCAGAACGGTCGCGTCTGTCTGGCAGATACACAAACAAAACACCAATGCCCAGGATATCGCGCACCGTGCCGGCTTGTTATACGACAAATTTGTTGGCTTTACGGACAACTTGAAAAATGTCGGGACACGACTCAATCAGGCACAGCAGTCGTTTGATAAAGCTTACAAGCAGCTATCTGATGGCTCGGGTAACCTGGTTAATCAAACCCAGATGCTCAGCAAGCTGGGTGCCCGACACAACAAGCAGTTGGAAGCAGGCCTGCTGGAAAAATCATTTGAAGGTGTTGACGATGAAGATGAGGATGTTGGCGGCGCAGTGGTTGATGCCGATTAGCCGAAGATTCACTGGCCCAATGACCAAACTAGCCTGGCATCACGCCGTGTGTGGTCTCGTTTCCCGGCAATGATTACCTGCCCGCTTGTATGGTGATCGTCGCACAGCCCATCGTGACCCGGTCGTGGCCTTGTAAGTCTTTTTTTGTGTCTACCTGAGTAAATCCTGCGCGGGTCAGTATCTCGCAGGTCGCGGGCCCCTGGTCCCAGCCGTGCTCAAACATCAGCCAGCCACCATCCAATAACAAAGCTGACGCTTGTTCCGTAATGGTTCGAATGGCGCTTAAACCGTCATGCCCTGGCGTCAATGCAATTCCGGGCTCAAACCTGAGATCGCCCTGCAACAGGTGTGGATCGGAAGAATCGATATAAGGTGGATTGCTGGCGATAAGGTGGAATCGACCTTGCAGAGGTTGTGTCCAACTGCCTGGATGAAACTCGATGTTGTTCAAGCCCGTATCTTGTGCATTTTGTCGCGCTAACTCTATAGCTGCTGGACTGATGTCAGTAGCGTGTATCTTACAAGCGCCTCTTTCAGATGCCAGTGCCAGTGCAATGGCGCCGCTACCGGTGCCCAGATCAGCGATGCGCCAATCCGATTTAAGCGGAATTTTTTCCAGCGCCAACTCCACCAACAGCTCGGTTTCGGGCCGTGGAATCAACACATCGTGGGTGATAGAAAGCGCTATTGACCAGAACTCAGTTTCACCGGTCAGGTAAGCGATTGGCTCGCCCTGTGCGCGTTGTTTGATGAGCTTTATAAATAGCTCAGCGCGCTTGTCCGGCAGCTCAAATTCCGGGTTGGCAAACAGAAATGAACGGGTGGATTCCAGCACATGCGCCATCAAAATCTCAGCCTCGAAACGCGCCGATTCGTTGTCGAGCAGCTTCTGCCTTCCTTCAATCAACAGATTTTTGATGCTTTTTGCCAGAGTCTTGCCTCGCTTCAGGGCGCTAATCATGGATGGCACACATTTACTTTTTGAGCCTTTCCGGCGTGAAATGGTTCAACGCCTGTTTTCGCCATTGCAGAAAATCATCCAGCATCAGATAAAGCGCAGGAATTAGAAACAGGGTAATAACGGTGGCAAACAAAATGCCGAATGCCAATGATGCTGCCATCGGAACAACCAGTTGCGCTTGCAGGCTTTTCTCAAATATCGCGATGGGTGCAAGGCCCAGAAACGTGGTTAATGAGGTCAGCAAAATAGCCCTGAAACGGCTTCTGGCAGCGTCTTGTACTGCCTGAACCAGAGGCGCCCCTTGCGCACGTGCGCGGTTAACAAAGTCGACCAGAATCAAGCTGTCGTTAACCACCACTCCGGATAGCGCGATAATGCCGAAATAGCTGACCATGCTGACCGGAATTCCCAGCATCAAGTGTCCAACCAGGGCGCCGATAACGCCAAACGGAATAACCGACATGATGATGAATGGTTGCGAGTAAGACTTCAGCGGTATCGCCATCAATGCGTAAATCAGAAAAATGGCCAGCGACGCACCTCTTACCAGATCGCGCTGAACTTCGACTGCCTGCTGGGAACTGCCGCTTAAGCGCGAACGAACACCGGGGAATTGCTCTAATACCTGAGGCAGTTCTTTTTTCAGGATATCTGCCTGAATTTTACCGGGCTCGTAGTGCTCCTTGTCCACTTCGGCTGACACCTGCACCGCCCGTTCGCGGTCAAAGCGCTGGATAAATGCGGGGCTTTCCGCCATCTCGATACTGGCAACAGCATGAAATGGCACTCGACTGCCATCAGGCGCACGAATTTTCATGTTATTGAGGTAGCCAACAGAGTCACGCTGGTCACGGGGGAAACGCACCATCACTTTAACTTCATCCTGGCCGCGCTGAATCCGTTGTACTTCGTTGCCGTAAAAGCCGGCGCGAACCTGTGAGCCGAGATCCTGCAGGCTAAGCCCCAATGATTCTGCCTGCGGTTTCAGGTCGAGTCTGATTTCCGGACGACCACGTTCATATGAATTGCGGATATCGTATAAACCTTCGTAAGCGTTCATGCGTTTCACCAATTCCTGTGCAGCCCGGCCCACTTGTTTTGAATTGGCACCAATCAGCTGGATGGAAATTGCAGCGCCGCCACCCGGGCCTGCAGCAGCAGAAAACGACAATTGCTTGACGCCCGCGACTTGCCCGACCGTTGCACGCCAGCGGCGCATCACTTCGTTGCCAGTCAGAAAAGCTTTATCTTCTTTTGCCAGCTCTGAAATGATCTGACCACTGGTATCGCTGCTGGCAAATGACAACATGCCTGTAACTACCGCGCCGGATTCCATGCCGTGTTCTTTGCTCACCTGACGGTCAATGGAAATCAGCCCATTTTGAACCCGCCGTATCACGTCATGGGTGGCTTCCGGTGCAGTGCCTTCGTTCATCAGAATATTAACCTGCAGGAAGTCCGCTGCAATATCCGGAAAAAACACCGAACGAATGACACCGCCAGCTAAAAGCCCAACAGATAAAATCAGCATGGAAACAAAAACAGACAATGTCAGGTAACGGCGTTTAAGGCTTTTGGCCAGAAACGGCGCGTAGTATTTATCTACAAAGGTATGCAGACCTTCTGAAAATACCCGTTGGAACCGGATCAAAACGTTGCGCGTATCTGCCGGGTACGGCTTGATTTTCATATGCGCTAAATGGGCAGGCAGGATCAACTTCGATTCGACCAG
>Ga0105054_10000126_pt1 | contig 95774 bp, 99 predicted proteins | sample BON02_FD_78091 | JGI IMG/M metagenome (GOLD analysis project Ga0105054, IMG submission 78091) | Freshwater microbial communities from Lake Bonney liftoff mats and glacier meltwater in Antarctica - BON-02 (megahit assembly) | ecosystem: Environmental > Aquatic > Freshwater > Ice > Glacier...
ATCTTAATGATGCATGAGCAAATGAGCCGGAACTCCGTTAAACCTTCTCCGGTGACTTTGGCTCGGTGAAGAGGGCCCCTTGAGCTGCCTGTGAACCAACAAGATAGTGCCCACTCATCAAGAGCGAGACGTTTAAACCACCGCCGACCGCGAAAATAAGAAAATATTTTCCGTAAATATTACTGTAATACCGGCTAAAAAGGCGCCAGGCGCAAAGCGACATACCAAACACCGTAGCTGCGAGGTAGAACAAAGCCATAGTTAGCGACATGAGAGGGACCACCCTGAAGGGACGCAACAGTTTCGGGCGCGTTCACCACGCGGGCACCTGCCAGGTCCCGTGAGGGCGCTACTGGCCTTAACTTTGTTCATGCCACTAGTGTCCCGCGGGTTTCGGCACTCATGGACGGTCTTCGTCCACCGCACCTACATATAGGTGTCGTTTGGCGTGTGGATCTGCTGTGTGACGCGTCCCGCACCCGTAAACCGGCCCCGACCGAGCATCATTGTCGAAAATCTGGCTCGACCTTTCCCTCGTGGCACTCGTCGGGACTCTCGACCGTCACTCGACAGCTAATCCTCGATTGGCACAGTTCTCGTAGGCAAATAGACGCAAAATCGGGGCCCCCATAAAAACGGGGCCCCTGATTTTATTGCTGGGTGGTGCTGGACTAACGGTCTGTGCGAATGCGGGGATTTTGCTCGGTCGTGGCTATTGAGCCAACGCCACGATCTCCGCGATCACTTGATCACTTGCTTCCCAGTTGATCAGGTGACCTACTCCTGGGACGCGCACAAGGTGAGAATCGGCGATTCCGGCATGAAGTAGATCTGTATGAAATGGGGGAGTGGTCTTGTCTTTGGCACCCACCATGATGGTGCATGCAACGGCTATTTCCTCGAGGCGGTCATAGCGGTTTTCTTTGATCATCGCTTCTGACATCGCCGCTAACGGTCGCAAATCCTGAGCTTGAAAACTAGTGAGGAACGCGTGAGCCATAGCAGGGTCTTTATTGTCACCGAGCAGGCTTTTGGCGAAGGCTTTACCGATCCACTTGTTTTTGATGAGCACTGAGAGGATCCCGCTTCTGAGCAGTGGTAACTGCACTCGATTCTGAGGATTGTTGCGGTTGACGTCACCGGCGAAAGTGGCAAGAAGAAGGATCGATTTGATTCGGTCAGCGACCACGTCGGGGTAGTCGACGAGGAAGCGAATACCAATGAATCCACCCATCGAGTGCATGACGAGGACTGCATCATGTACGTCGTAGTCGTTGAGTATTGCGGCATAGTCCGAGGCCATGGACTCACTGCTGATTGCATTGCTTCCGATAGTGGATTTGCCGTGCCCCCGTTGGTCAAACGCGATGACGCGGTAACCCTGAGAAACCAAGGCCGCGGCAATGACATTCCACTCCACCATGTCGACCGCGAACCCGTGGGCAAGGACAATCGGTTGCCCAGTTCCCGCGCTAACCGTGTGCAGCAAGGTGCCGTCGGAAGTGGTGACGATTCGAGTTTCACCGGTCACCGGTGCGCAATAATCCATGGTTTTCATGGACATCAGGTTAACAGTATGGCCCACAGGCAAGGCTACAATTGAATCTTTGCCATCATCTGCGCTTGTATTCGATGAGACAACCTCGAAGACTCTGCGGGCGAAACATCACGCTGAGGTGCCCAATGTCGCTGCAGTTCCCACGATGGTGGCGTAGGGTGAAGGCAAGCTGTCAGCGTTCTAAGGAGAATGAATATGCGCAGAAAAATTATCACGGTGGGACTTATCGCACTCAGCGCATCACTCGTGCTTGCCGGTTGCTCCAGTAGCGCCGAATCCGAGGTGACGCCAACGGTTACCCCTTCACCCACCCCGACCGTTGCGGTCGTTGCCGTCCTGGCGCAGGACGCGTGTGATGACTATTTCGCACTCGACCTGGTGCGCTCGCAAATTAATGGAGACACGACGAGCTTGACCAATAAGCAAAAGAAGGGGCTTCTCACCGAATTCGCCTCCGATACGGATTTGATGGTTGTCTCGATTGACTCGGCGGTCATTGGTGGTGAACTGCCAGCAAAGGCACTCTCCAATGCGGAGCGGCTTCAAAATAATGTGAACAAGGCGAATCCCAAAAAAGGGATTGATGGCCTGACCGCAAAATCTTTGAAGCGAATAAATCTTTCAGCAGAACGCATAGAGCGGTACTGCGTTGCGGCGGGCAACGACCTACCCATTGACAACATCAATGCACGCGGCCAGTAGCTAACGGGTCAAGCGCGCGCCGAGGGTGCGCGCTAAGCATGTGGGCTGGGTACAAAGGGCCGCACGGGCGGGAACGGATTATCCGGGTCCCGGCCGGTGAGGTATTTAGCAACACCGTAGACGGCGCCCGCAATGGGGACGGCAACGAGTGCGCCCACAATGCCCAGCACAATACTTCCCGCGGCAATTGCCAAAATGATGGCGAGTGGGTGCAGGTTTACCGCTTTACCCATCACGAGGGGTTGCAGCACATCTCCATCAAATGAGCCAACAATCACCGTCAAGATGATGACCAAAAGCGCGACGACCGGCCCACGTTCGGCCAAAGCAACGATGGCCGCGAAAAAAGTTGCAACGGGTGCGCCGATAACCGGAATAAAGGCCCCTAGGAAGACCACGGCGGCAAGGGCTGGGGCGAGCGGCACCTGCAAGATGGTGAGGCCAATGAAAACGAGGAGGGCGTCGGCGAAGGCGATCACCACAATGCCCTTGGTGTAGCCAGAGATAGCGCCCCAAGCGATTCCACCAGAAACATGGACGGGCTCCTCAATACTTTGTGGGAGCCAGCCCACGAACCAGTCCCAGATCTTGTTTGGAGTCAGCAGAAAAAAAATCACCCCGAAGAGAAATACCGATCCCGCGATAATCAAGGTTCCGATTGAGCTCATGGAAGCCAGAAGGCTTTCGGCAATTCCTCGTGCAGCCGTCTCACCCAAGGATTGAGCCTGTGTCACGAGGCTGCCCAAATTGTCGTCGGTGAGTTTTAAGGGACCCTCTTGAAGCCAAGTCGAAATATCATTGACGCCGGCCGTGATACTGGTGGCAAGTTTTGGTCCTTCAGCTACCGAAGATGAAATAACGACGAACAGAATGCTCACGATCACCGAGGCAATCAACGCAAGCGCCACAATCATCGAGATAACTTTGGGGAGTACTTTATGAATCAGGTTCATGACCGGTTGCGTCCAAGCCGTCACGAGCATGGCGAAAAACAGTGCAAAGACAACCGGGAAAATTATCCCGAGCCCGTAAATAATTACCGCGAAACCAGCCAAGAGGATGAGTAGTCGCCAGGTAATGCCAGCGAGTGCTTGCAGCGTGCTCGGAACGCCTTCGGAGGCGGTTGGCTCTGGCGCGGGAGGGCTTGGCGCGGGAAGGTTCTGCGCGGATCCGTTTTCAGCGGGAGTCGTCATGGATCTCCTAGCCTTGTCTGGGACCTGAAGTGCAACAAACGTGCTGGGAGAAAACTAGTCTATTCGTACCTGTCCATGGGGTGTTTCAAAAACTACTGCCGTGATTCCGAAGTCACCGTCTGGATCCGACGTCCAACTAATCCGGTCGGTGAGGGGCGCAAGCGCCTGGGTCATCGGGCCTAAATCCTCGGAGGCACTGTTGATTTCAATACTGAGTACCCGAATCCCGGTACGCTCGCCACCAATAGCCGGATGGTGTTCTTCTGAGGTTACCCATTCGATGAAAAATGGAGCTTGTGGTTGTTCCATGGTGTCCAAGACGCCCAGTTGGCGCCAATGCAGATCGACGCCGTCGGGACGAATGCGGTGACCAGCGGCGGCATTGCGACCGAGGGTGCTTTCAACAATCGTCATGTCGTCGGTGGCCACCACCCAACTCATCCACCCGCCGCCGACGCTGGCGCGCTGCGCGACCGCCTTTCCGAACGGGGCTCTTTGAGCCGAAGGGTGATCCAGCGCGCTGACAACTTCGATATAGACGCCATGGGCGAGCGGGAGAATAAAATTTTTGGTACCAAAAGAGGGGTGGCGACCACCGTCAACAAAGGTGTTACCCAGATCGACACCGATCCGTTGAACGGTGTCTGCAAGTTCACTGCCCTGGCAGGCGTAAGAGATATGGTCAAGCCGCATGGTCACATCCTGCCCAACCCCACTCGTAGTCATTACGCCACCCCCGGTTCGCAGGAAAGCGATTTAAATCAGCCATATTTGTCAGCCTTTTAGCAATGATGAGTCACCCGATGTGGCAGGGTATGTGTGTGGATGCGGACGAGTCACAACCAGCCAGACACAGCAACCCTGGTGGTTTAGACAAAAAGAAGTCAATAATTCTGGGTCTCGTCGGTGTCGTTTTTATCGTTCTTATTTTTTGGAAAGTCATCCCGCAAATTGGCAGTTACTCCGACGCTTTCACGGCACTTCAAACCATGAGCACCATGGCAATCGTTTTAATTATCGTGTGCGTGCTGCTGTATTTACTGACCTACGGATTCCCGTTTCTGGCGGCAACACGTGGCTTGTCATATTGGCGCTCCCAGCAGGTGAACCAAGTGGCTTTCGCGATCAGTAACGGAGTGCCAGGAGGTGGCGCCGTTGGCTTGGCGGTGCAATTCGCCATGTTGAACACATTTGGCATCTCGGGGACAAGTGCTACCGCTGCCATTACGGTCGTGGGTCTGTGGAGCACATTCGTGACCTTGCTCTTCCCGGTTTTGGGTGTTGCTGCCATAACATTATTTGGATTGGGTGGAAATTCCTATGCGGTAACGGGGATCTTAGGCATCGCAATCTTGGTGGTCGTCGTGATCCTCTTCGTTGTCATCATGCGCTCCGAGCCGCTGGCGGTCAAAATCGGGGCTTTCGCCAACACCGCGGTGAACCCATTGCGGCATCGGATAAAAGCCCTGGCCACGATTGACCTGCAGTCACCCATCGTGAAATTCCGAGCCGATACCTACCAAGTGCTGAAAAGGCGGTGGGGTGCCCTTACCGCGGCGCAGATCGCCGTCTCCTTCACCCAATTCTTAATCCTTTACGTTGCCCTGCGCGGGGTTGAAGGTTGGGATAACGCGGGGACGTCTTTCGTTGCTGCCTTCGCCGCATTCGCGATCGCTCAGATTGGACTGATGATCCCGATCACCCCAGGGGGATTAGGCACCGTGGATGCCGCATTGATCGCGCTCCTGGTCGGCTTTGGTGCATCAACAGGCGCAGCAACGGCCGCAGCCCTCGTCTGGCGCGCGGCAAGTTTCATCCCACAGATCATCATCGGCGTTGTTGCCCTGATCGCCTGGTACCGGAAGGCGGGTCAGGCGCTCGCGAAGGTGTCCAGTATCTAGTTGCCGGTGAGACATTCGGTCGAGCGGGAAAGGGGATCGGTAAAATGAGTGTCCCCCTCAGATATGCCGAGAGTACCCACTAGGGTTTTCCTAACTCGGTCGTCGCGGGAGGGGAAGCCTTCGGCGGCCGGGTCTTTATGTGCGGTTCATCGAAAATAATTGTGGGCGGGGAATCATTGGGATGATTCAAAATAAAGCGAAGCAATGGACATCATTCGTCGCGATCGGGGACAGTTTCACCGAAGGGGTGGCCGACCCTGGAGTGAATGGCAACTACCTTGGTTGGGCCGATCGACTCGCTAGCAAACTCGCCGACACCTACGGCACCCAGACTGATCCACTGCGTTATGCGAATCTGGCAGTTCGCGGGCGACTGCTACCACAGATGCTCACGGAGCAGGTTCCCAGAGCCCTTGAGTTGAATCCAACGTTGGTGTCATTTGCTGGTGGAATCAATGACGCAATGCGTGGGTCATTTGATCTTGATGCCAGGGCAACCGACATCGAGCGGGCGGTTCGGGAACTGCGGGCTGGTGGTCATGACGTAGTACTTTTTGCTTTCGGCAATCCGGCTCGGACGTCAAAGGTCATGGGACTAATCAGCGATCGGTTTGCGGGTTTACGGTCAGCAACCGTGGCTATTGCGGCTGAATATGACTGTTATTTGGTTGACTTTTGGGACCGTGAGGTTTTCGATGACCCCCGGATCTGGGATCAGGATCGACTGCACCTGAATCCACGCGGCCATGAATTGGTGTCGCAGGCGGCACTGCAGGCGTTGGGGTGGGGTGGTGGGAATTGGTTGGTGACACCCGATGACATACCGCAATCATCGTTTCCTGACCGAATGATTGGGCATCTCACATGGACTAAGAATCATGGGTGGCCTTGGGTGAGCAGGCGTTTTCGTGGTGCGTCATCCGGTGATGGAATTACGGCTAAATATTGGGATTACGCGAGCGTGTTTCCGCGGGTGTGACTAGCTGGTAAACCGGGTTGTGCACACGTCGCGCAAGAGCGTCTTGCAATCCACACATGTTCTTTTGCGTCTTCCATAAATGCACGCCAAAAACCAGATTTATCTCATGACACTCACCATGCAATCACATGATCTTGATATTGATCTAGCCGCAGAAACCATCAATGAACTGATTCATTCATTCGGCTTCTACCCGGCGAATAGTTTGATTATTCGTTGGAGTCGGCGCGGAAACGCTGTGCTGACTCAAAGATGCGACATCGACGCATTCCTAACACCCGACGAGTTAAGTCGGTCAGATCTTGACCTCTTTATGGAACCCGGTCGGACGTACCGTGCCGACCAAGCGGAACTCGTAGTGTGTCAGGACACCATGGACTCAAGGATTCAGGTGGGCATTGATCGAGTCGAAAGCGCACTTGGCGAATCAAACATTGATGTGCTCCACACTTTTATTTTCGTTGGTCAACGTGTTTATTCACGTGATTGCAGCAGCGACTGCGATCCACACCTCACCCGGATCGACACCCACCTGAGTCGAGCGGTTCGTGCTGCGGGCTGCGAACGTAATCCAGGTGAATTCATCTCATTCTCGGAGTTAGCGGAACTGCCACCAATAGAACAACGCACGCCATGGCGGGTTGCAGAAAGTCAGTTCGTCCACGATCTTTTGCAGAAAACGGGTGAGCCCGCAACCGATACCGAACTTGCTCGCCTTGTGGTGGCCATAGGGGACCTGCGGGTCCGGGATTCGATCCTGTGGGACATGGCCAATGGCGTATTTGACCGGGATCGGCTCGCTCGGTTGCTGACCGGAATTTTGCCCAAACTCGATTCGGATCGAAGTGCTCCCGTGGCGACGAGTGCGGCAATCTGTTGGTGGCTCAACGGAAATGGCGCCATGGCAAATATGTGTCTCGAGCGAGCCCTCATTGACGCACCACACTACCCACTGGCGACCATGATTCGCGCTGCTCTTGACTACGCACTTTCACCGGATTTTTGGCTTGAAAGCATCAACGCCTTGACCCGGAGTCAATGTCTGGCTGGATGTGATGTTGGGTAACGAGCAATATGCAGATATAGTTCCCCTAGGTCAAGAGTCCAGCGTTAAGCCCCGGCTAGCTAGACGGCAACCCTCCAACCGCGGTGGGGTGCTCCCGGTGGAGACCTGGTCACATTTTTTGTGGCAAGCGCGGGTCTTGCATCAGGCGAGGCCCCAGACCGATTGAGGGTTTCCATGTGTAGCAGCTGTCACGGCACCTCCACCTGAGTACAAGGTATTGCCCCGCGCAGACCCAGGTGGACATGGTGCATTTATGCGTTATTTCGTTTTTCAATCCGCAAACAACTTAAGGAGTAAACAATGACTGATCAATGGACTTTTGATACCCAACAAATTCACGCTGGACAAACCCCCGATGAAGCTACGGGTGCACGTGCTTTGCCGATCTATCAAACGACGTCCTACGTTTTCAAGGACACCGAACATGCCGCAAACCTGTTCGCACTCAAGGAACTGGGAAATATTTACACGCGAATCATGAATCCCACTCAGGCAGCGGTCGAGAATCGCATTGCCGCTCTCGAAGGTGGCGTTGGCGCACTACTCGTGGCTAGTGGACAGGCTGCTGAGACGATCGCGATTCTTAACGTGGCTGAAGTTGGCGACCATATTGTTTCCAGTGCCAGTCTGTACGGCGGCACCTACAACCTATTTCACTACACCTTGCCGAAAATGGGCATTGAAGTTTCATTCGTGGAAAATGCCGATGACCTCGAATCATGGAAAGCCGCTATCCGGCCAAATACCAAAGCGTTTTATGGGGAGACGTTGTCGAATCCCAGAAATGACGTTTTAGATATCGCCGGTGTCGCAGCCGTTGCTCACGAATTTGGGGTGCCACTTATCGTTGACAATACGGTTGCGACTCCGTACCTCATTAGGCCATTCGAATTTGGTGCTGACATCGTGGTGCATTCGGCAACGAAGTATTTGGGTGGTCACGGAACTGCGATCGCCGGCGTCATCGTTGACGCTGGAACATTTGATTACGCCCAGTACCCGGAGCGTTACCCCAACTACAACCAGCCTGATCCTAGTTACCACGGTCTGGTCTATGCCCGTGACCTTGGTGTCGGTGGGGCATTCGGCGTAAATCTTTCCTTCATCCTGAAGGCACGAGTACAGCTCTTACGTGATCTTGGCTCCGCTGTTTCTCCGTTTAATGCGTTTTTGATTGCCCAAGGAATAGAAACGCTCTCGCTGCGGGTCCAACGACACACCGAAAACGCTTTGGCGGTAGCACAGTGGCTAGAAAAGCGGCCTGAAGTTCTTTCCGTCAATTACGCAGGTCTGCCGTCAAGTCCGTGGTATTCCAACGGTCAGAAGTACGCGCCAAAGGGAACCGGTGGCGTCCTCAGTTTTGAAATCAACGGGGGAGTCGACGCTGGTAAGAAGTTCGTTGAAGGCCTTGTTTTGCACAGCCATGTCGCCAATATTGGTGACGTGCGAAGCCTGGTTATTCACCCAGCCTCCACCACGCATTCGCAACTGACGCCACAAGAACAAATCGCAGGTGGCGTGACGCCGGGCCTGGTGCGACTCGCCGTTGGAATTGAAGGCTTGCCCGACATTCTGGCCGATCTCGAAATCGGTTTTGCGGCGGCCCAAAAGTAGATGCCCGCCGAATATGGTGCTTTGAGTTACCACGGAGATCCTCCCGCCAGCGCTGCCTGGCGGGAGGGTTTTCCGGTAGGTGAAAGACTTTTTCACACCATTGGCCCATTCACCACGGATTCCGGATTTGAATTTGAGCGGGTACACATTGCCTACCAAACGTGGGGAACCCTCAACGACGATGCGAGCAATGCGATTTATGTCGCCCATGCGCTCACGGGTGACTCACACGTAACCGGGAATGCTGGACCCGGACACGCCACCGGCGGATGGTGGGATTCGCTGGTCGGTCCCGGTGCGCCAATTGATACCGACACGTTATTTGTGGTCTGTGCAAATGTGTTGGGTGGTTGTCAAGGAACTACCGGGCCTTCGAGTCTGGCCCCGGATGCAAAAGAATGGGGATCGCGCTTTCCCGTAATCACTATCGCCGACATGGTTCGTGTTGAATACGCGCTGATGCAGTACCTGGGAATTGACTCATACGCCCTGATGTTGGGCCCATCCTTGGGTGGAATGCGGGTTTTGGAGTGGATGGTGCGCTACCCCGAAGCGGTTCGAGGGGGACTCGTCCTGGGTTCGACGGCCGCGGTGAGTGCTGAGGAAATTGGTATTCACGCAACTCAAATTGCGGCCATTGAATTGGATCCACATTTTAATAACGGTGATTACTACGAGTCAGTTGTTGGTCCGGCCGTTGGTATGGGCTTGGCGCGGCGCATCGCCCACCTGAGCTATCGAAGTGAAAGTGAACTGGACCAGCGTTTTGGTCGAGATATTCAGGGGCAGGAGTCACCATTAACCGGTGGACGTTTCGCCGTTGAATCGTATTTGGATCACCATGCAGATAAACTCGCCCGTCGATTTGATGCGAACACGTATATTGCCTTGACCCGAGCCATGACCCTGTTTGATTTGGGTGATGGACGTGGTGGCGCCGATCAAGCATTAAAAACGATCAACGCACCTTTGACCGTGGTCGGCATTGATTCTGATCGACTGTTCCCGCTTCGACTGCAACAGGTGATTGTTGATCACGCCCCGGGCTCCGATGGACTGCATCTTTTAATATCACCCTTCGGACATGACGGTTTCCTGGTTGAAAAAGATCAAGTAGCGACCTTTGTTCGACATGCGTTAGATCGCGTGGACACAACTACCCTCGCGTAGATAACGCGCAGAGTTTTCCACAGGGTGAGAATACGGACTTGATCTTGGTCCGGGATCGATCAAGAATCAGTTCGTGAACCTTACAGGTCGATCCGTGCTGGTTATCACAATAAGTATTGCCGGAGTGCTGCTGTGCGCCACGGGGGTGGCCGCGCCGGGGGTGAGCGCAAATCCCGATGTTTTTGCCAATCAAGAACAGGTGCGGTACGAGGGCAGCGGCGGCCTTATTTTGCCGTCATCGGTGAATTCCGTTACCCGCAATGAAGTGATTCGGTGTCGAGGATGTGAATGGAAATTGACGGCCGCGTGCGTACCTGGTCCCAACACTTATTGTGATGCCGGGATCCGTGGCTGCCCTGGGCTCATTGACCACCTGCGGGTGTGGTTCAAACCAACGGATGGAAGTTGGCGAGAGATTGACCGAATTTGTTTAACAAATTACGAGGTGACGACGGTTACCTCGCTGGAGAACCGAATTGTGGAGAACTTTGCCCGCTATGTCCCCGAGCAGACGCCGCGCTGCTGGCCCGCACAGGGTGCGGTGGCGAATCTGCCGCTGATCTGCCAGTCCGGTCAGCGCCGGGAAGCCGTGAGTTGGACGGTTCCGGTGGCGGGCTTCACCATCGAGATCACAACGCAGCCCTCGTGGACCTGGGATTTTGACGGTTCGATTCTCACGACACGACATACCGGTGCTCCTTATCCACATCCGACCATCTCACATGTCTTTGCGCAATCGGGTATAAAAACTATCGCCCTCACGACCAGGTGGAGTGGTGCGTTCACCGTCGATTCCCTCGAATCTGTGGCAATTGAACGTGACCTGCGTCAGTACACATCATTCGGTGCCACCATTGGTCAGGCAAAGGCGCGTTTACGTTGCCCCGGCGCGAGGCTTTGCTGACCGGCATGTCAAGATTGGGTGCCCGAACAAGCCCACAGGCTTGACTCGGGCACTTGTTATGGGTCATCGGCGAAAGGGCACCTACTCTCACATGGCAGCTGCAGCGAAAAAGATAACCACCACTAAAAAGACCGCATCCAAGCCATTGCCGGCTAAAAAAGTTGTTGCCAAGCCGGTGAAAAGTCCGGTGGCGGTGGTCAAGAAGGTAGCCGCGAAGCCAACGGTTGCTGCTAAGGCTGCGCCCCTGAAGAAAAGTGTCCCGGTCAAAAAAGCCGTCGTGAAAAAATCCTCACCGTCGGCAAAGTCCGCCACTAAGCCTTTACCGACATCTGCTAAAAAAGACAAAGACGCACTCGTCGAAGTCATCGATCTCGGAGATGAAGTTATTGAGATTGACTCATTGGATGAACCCGACCTTAAAGTCGCTGCCGAACTTGAAAAAGATCTCGAAATCGATTTGGAAAAGGACCTCGCCGAGGTCGAGAAGGAAGATCCAGCCACTGCGGCTGAAGAGTCGGCAACCTTCACCATTTCACACGTTGATGAAACCGATGAGCCGGTGCAAACCGTCACCGTTGCTGGCGCAACCGCGGATCCGGTCAAGGATTACCTGAAACAAATTGGCAAGGTGCCACTGCTCAACGCGGAGATGGAAGTTGAACTGGCGAAGCGGATTGAGGCTGGACTTTTTGCCGAAGAAATGCTCAATGATGGCGCCAAAATGGACAAGAAAAAGCGTCTTGACATGGAATGGATTGCCACCGACGGGAGACGCGCCAAGAATCACCTGCTGGAAGCAAACCTGCGACTAGTTGTTTCCCTGGCAAAGCGTTACACCGGCCGCGGAATGCTTTTCCTTGACTTGATCCAGGAAGGCAACTTGGGCCTGATTCGTGCCGTCGAGAAATTCGATTACACCAAGGGTTACAAATTCTCGACCTATGCAACCTGGTGGATTCGACAGGCCATCACCCGTGCCATGGCCGACCAAGCTCGCACTATCCGGATCCCGGTCCACATGGTCGAGGTCATTAACAAACTGGCTCGAGTGCAACGTCAAATGTTGCAGGACCTCGGTCGTGAACCGACCCCCGAAGAACTTGCCATGGAATTGGACATGACACCGGAAAAGGTTGTTGAAGTTCAAAAATATGGTCGCGAACCAATCTCACTGCACACACCATTGGGTGAGGAAGGCGACAGTGAATTCGGCGACCTGATTGAAGACTCCGAGGCAATTGTCCCCAGCGACGCCGTCTCGTTCACCCTGCTGCAGGAGCAACTCGAGTCGGTTTTGGACACCCTCTCCGACCGTGAAGCCGGGGTGGTCCGGATGCGGTTTGGCCTCACCGACGGTCAGCCCAAGACTCTTGACGAAATTGGCAAGGTGTACGGGGTAACCCGTGAGCGAATCAGGCAGATTGAAAGTAAGACAATGTCAAAACTGCGTCACCCGAGTCGATCACAGGTACTGCGCGACTACCTGGACTAGATGGCCCAGTCAAAAGTCATTACGGGCGTTCGTTGAGACGGTGAAGTTCGTCAACGACACTGACCACCTTGGGTCGAAGGGCGGCTTCATGGGTGCCCCAATGGTGTCCGCAAAACAGCAACTGGGAACCACCGGGAAGTTCGGCGAGAACGTAAGCCTGGGCGCCACATCGATCGCAACGATCGGTGGTGGAAAGGGTGGCTGGAGCCAGAGTCGAAGTGCTGGTATTGGACATGAGGCAAGTTAAACATGGAAATGGTGTCCACGGGGTGAAGGCACTCCGAGGTTCGCCAACAGCGAAGTTTTCTCGTGTCGGTTCGCTGCCGTGAATTGTCACCGAATGCGACTAAGTTAAGTGGGTGGCCACAGCGAAAACAACGAGTGATTCAGCACATGACTACACGGCCAAGAATCTAGCAGTCCTGGAAGGGCTGGAAGCGGTTCGCAAGCGCCCCGGTATGTATATCGGCTCCAACGACGCTAGAGGCCTGATGCACTGTCTGTGGGAGATCGTGGACAACGGGGTGGATGAAGCCTTAGCCGGGTTCTGTACCGAAATCAGTGTTGCTTTGCTCCCCGACGGTTCGGTTGAAGTCACCGATAACGGTCGCGGGATCCCGGTTGATATTGAGAAACGGACCAAACTCACCGGGGTCGAGGTCGTGATGACCAAGCTCCACGCCGGTGGCAAGTTCGGGGGTGGTTCCTACGCGGCATCCGGTGGCTTGCACGGAGTTGGAGCTTCAGTGGTCAACGCACTGTCCTCTCGCCTTGACGTCTGGGTCACGCGCAGTGGCAAGGTGCACTCAATGTCATTTCGTCGTGGGGTGCCCGGAATCTTTGAGGGTGATGGACCCACCGGCACGTTCTCCAAGAAAAGTGGGCTGGTGATCACGGGGAAAGCTGCACGCACCACGACGGGAACAACAGTTCGTTGGTGGGCCGATCATGAGGTTTTCACCAAAGACGCCGAATACGATCGCCAGGCGTTGCACGAGCGGGCATTGCAAAGTTCCTTTCTGGTTCCCGGCCTCATTTTGCACCTCAGCGACCTGCGCGATCCTGAAGATCTGTGGACTGAAACCGTCCAGCATAAGGGCGGTATTTCGCAGTACGCGAATTACCTGAGTAATGGCGTACAGATCGGGAGCGTTATTCGCTTGTCCGGTTCGGGACACTTTACGGAAACGGTTCCCGTGCTCGACGATCACGGTCACATGACCACTCAGGATGTTGATCGCAATCTAGGTGTTGACATCGCGCTGTTATGGGACACCGGTTATGAAACGACATTGCGGTCGTTCGTCAACGTCATTGCTACCCCCAAAGGCGGAACACACGTTACCGGGTTGGAACGTTCATTGACCAAGGTGTTCAATGAGTATTTGAAAGAATCCAAAATCCTGAAGGCCAGTGAGGACAGTGTCACCAAAGACGACCTGAGCGAAGGACTGACCGCTGTTATCGCCATCCGACTGGCTGAACCACAGTTCGAAGGACAAACCAAGGAAGTCCTTGGCACTCCCGCAGCCACTCGCATTGTCTCCGCGGTCGTCACAAAGGAATTGACCAAGTGGTTGAAGACTCCACCGCGCGGTGATAAGGCAACAGCCCGAACGGTTGCTGAAAAGGTTGCCAATGCGATGAGGGCTCGGGTTGCCGCACGCAGCCATCGAGATACTCAACGTCGCAAAACGGCACTTGAATCTTCCTCCATGCCGGCGAAACTGGTCGATTGCCGCAGTACCGATGTGGCCGAATCCGAACTGTTTATTGTTGAAGGTGACAGCGCACTCGGCACGGCCAAGTCGGCTCGGGACTCGAAATACCAGGCCTTGCTTCCCATCCGGGGCAAAATTCTCAACGTTCAAAAATCGTCACTTTCAGACATGCTGAAAAACACCGAATGTGCCTCAATTATTCAGGTGATTGGCGCCGGATCGGGTCGCTCCTTTGACCTTCACCAAGCCCGATATGGAAAAATCATTCTGATGTCAGACGCCGATGTTGACGGTGCGCATATTCGATGTTTGCTGTTGACCCTGATCAATCGATATCTTCGGCCCCTTCTCGAAGATGGACGAGTATTTGCGGCGGTGCCACCACTGCACCGCATCGAGGTCGTCAACGCCGGTAGCAAGGCGAACGAGGTGATGTATACCTACTCTGATCAAGAAATGAAAAATGTGTTAGCGGATGCTGATAAAAAGGGAAAGCGGGTGAAAGATCCCATTCAGCGTTACAAAGGTCTTGGTGAAATGGACTCCCATCAACTACGAGAGACCACCATGGACCCGGCCCACCGAACCTTACGCCGGATGACACTCTCCGACGCAGAAAGCGCCTTGGACGTATTTGACCTACTCATGGGAACCGATGTAGCCCCCCGCAAGGAATTTATTGTCTCCGGTGCGCGCAACCTGGATCGCGAAAGGATTGACGCATGAGTGTGCATCACCTTGACTTCGATGCTGAGTTCGCCGATATTCTGCGGTCAAAGCAAGAGTATGCGGGTCAATTCAGTGATAGTGAACTCACCGGTGTAGCCCGAAAAGGTTTGGCGAAACATCTTCTGGGTGTCAACCGTGTCCTGATCATGCCGCACACCGACTGCCGGATGGCCTGCGCAGAAGAGGCCGAAATGCACGAAGCGATACTCGCGGCCTCTGGCCTCGATTCGCGCGGCATTGAAATCGGGACTGTCCCAGATCAGTTTGGCGCATTGAAGCTCGATGTGAATCGGGTGCGCGCCTACCCCCTACTCTCGAAAACACTTGTCGTTGGTGGGGCAATTTTTGACGTGCACGCGGGTCGTTTCATTCCCCAAGCCATTTAATCCTAGGAGTGAAATGATGGAGTCATGCGAGTAGCGGTAGTCGGTGCGGGTCCTTCCGGGATTTACGCGGCCGAACATTTAGCTTCGGAATACCAGGTGGAAGTTGATGTCTACGATTCCCTTCCGGTGCCTTTTGGATTGGTGCGCTACGGCGTAGCGCCAGATCACGTGTCAATCCGCTCGGTGCGGGACAAGTTAGCCCAAACGTTTGAAAATCCAATGGTTCGTTTCCGTGGAAATGTGAGTATCGGTCGAGACGTTTCGGCCGAGGAACTCCAAGAGCACTACGACGCCGTTGTTTACACGTACGGTGCATCCCTTGATCAGGAACTGGGCATCCCGGGCGAGGATCACCGGATGAGCATTGCGGCTACCGCGTTTGTTCGTTGGTATACCGGTCACCCGGATGCGGTTGACTTCGGTGAATATTTGACCAACACCGAGGACGTTGCCGTCATTGGGTTGGGCAATGTTGCGGTCGATGTGGCCCGAATCCTGATAAAACCAGTGGCTGAACTTGATCAGACGGATATTCCCCAGCATGTTCTTGAGGCCCTTGCTCGCAGCACGGTTCGCCGGATCCACATTGTCGGTCGACGTGGTCCAGCCCATGCAACGTTTACCACCAAGGAATTAAAGGAGCTGGGTGAAATTTCGGGGGTCGATGTCATTGTTAATTCGGCAGATGTTCCAACCGATATCGCGCAGGCGAGTGCGGGAAATAAGATCGTGGCTCGAAATCTGGACGTGATGGCAGAGTGGTCGCAGCGCGAGCCGCGGGCCGACAAGAGCATCGAGTTCCATTTTTATTGCGCGCCTGAAAGCATGAATCTTGAAAGCGGCCTATTGCGAGTGAACACCATGAAAATAGATCAACAGGGCCGCCTCACGGCAACGGGTGAAAAGAAAGACATTGCCTCCGATCTGGTCATTCGAAGTATTGGATACCGTGGTGAAGGCCTGCCAGGTGTCCCCTTTGATCAAGCCACCAACGTCATTCCGAGTCTGGAAAGTGCGGTAATTGGTTTGGAACACTCCTACGTTGCTGGTTGGATTAAACGTGGACCCTCGGGAATTATTGGGACAAACAAGAAAGATGCTGTCTCCTGCATCAACACACTGGTTGCCGGCAGAAGCGAATCGTCGGGTACCAGCGCAGAACACATCGATCAACTTCTAACCGATCGAAACGTTGCCATTATTGACTTTGACGGCTGGAAAAGGATTGACGCGCATGAAAAGAAACTTGGACAATCTCGCGGTAGAGAACGCACCACCGTTCACACACGCGATGAACTGATTCGAATAGGGCTGGGACTCTAATCAACGAATCAATGTCCCCGATACGCCGGCAGCCGTTAACCGTATCTGGCGCCGGACCGTCGCTCGCGCCAAAGCCAAGGTAGCAGGGGGAGAACTCTTCTCTGAGTTCGCTCAACGGTGAACCGGGCATAAGCCAATGGAGGAGCTCTTGTGACATTTGGGCAGACTGGAATACGGGAACCACCGGGTGAACGAGCTGTTTAATTACCCGCTGTGATCTGGTGAAGCATGCTGGCTTTTGGCTCGGCGCCGCAGGATGCCACCACGCTCGAATTGGTAGTTGTTACCGTGAACAATTTGGTGACACCGTTAACAAGTGCTGTGATGTGAAAATCAGCCCCGAGTTGTTCACCCGTTAAAAAATCAAGTTGCTGCGGCCACATATTCACTTGGACCACCTGTTGGGCCGCGGACAATTGGGTGCTCCCTCTGACGAATCGTGAATCGATGTCACCCGTCATGAGCAGACTCGCAACTGCGTCTCGTTCAAGGCGTCCCAGAACGAGGTTCTCCGGCAGCCAGATGGCCGTTGGTGCAAATCGATGACCGCCTATATGGCTGCACTCAAGAATGTGTCCGAATAATTCGGGGGAGAGTAGATCTTTACATTCAGTAATCAGGTTTCTACCGAAGGTAGCGCAACAACGGTCGCGTTTACCGTTGGTGCAGATAAGCAATAATGGTGTGGAGGCGTGGGCGTGTTGCAGATCGGGAAGTCCCTCAGTATTTAATTGTCCTTGGAGTAGTTCGCCATTGCTGTTGGAGAACCAAAAAGTTGATGCCGGATATGGGTCAACATTTTTGGGTGTCCGCGCGAGGAGAATCTGTGCGCCGCGCTCGCGCGCCCACTCGGTGAGATCGCCTGAAACCAGGGTGTCGACCGGGCGTTCGCCCCAAGCGCCTTGGTGAAAAAGGATCAGCCAGGAATCAGAGGTTGGTGCGGTGCCCGCGAGCGGGGTTTGCGAGTTTAACTCACTGCAGGGTGAAGGGGTTGACACGTTTAATACTCTATCCGGATAACAACCGGACCACCGATTGCATCAATGGGGTGGGTCAGGGGCGAACCCGTACCGTCGCGTTTACCGTCGGACGCCGGCAGGTTCGCGGCTTTCCCACTTGAAGTGGCCGCCCGAGCGGGCGCCGGACCGCACCACCCCCGAAGAAGTGAGTCTTCACCGGATCGAAACTTATGGGCGCGGACGCCGGAGGTTGCCCGGCCTTTCCCCGGATATTCGGCGAAATCAGAGACTTTTCCGTGGCCAATCTCGGTACCCGGAAGGGCCTGACTCGAGCCCGAGACACTGACCACGACGTTGCGGTCGCTGGGGTCGACAACGCCGAAAAAAATGACGTGTGACGCAGACGTTTTAATGCCAGCGACCCCACCGGCTGCCCGCCCTTGGACGCGGACCGAGGTGGCGGGGAAGTGAAGTAACTGACCAGCGGCAGTGACGAACACCAATTCGCAGGCAACAGCATTGTGGTCGTCCATTGCTACGGCTCCGACAACAGTGTCGTTTCCCACAAGGGTGATGACATCCCACACTGGGCGGTTGATTGCGTGGGTGGACGCCAGTCGCTTGACCGAACCGTTACGTGTACCGATCACGAATGGTGATTCAAGATTGAGAACGGCGACCGGGGTTTCCTCTTTCTCCAGCGACAGGAATGCTCCGATTGGGGCACCGCCACTGAGCCCGGGGACCCCTGTCGTTGGCGGAATGGCTGGAATATCAACCACCGAAATTCGATGAACATTTCCTAGAGAGGTGAGAATTCCCAATTCACCGCGCGAGGTCCCGCGGGCCGCCGACACCACAACGTCATGGCTGGTCCGTGGGGTTGCGCCCACGCTGGGCGTGACTTCGGTACTGATGGACGCTGTGCGCGCGATCAGGCCGGTGCTGGAAAGCAGGACAATGCAATGCTCATCGATAATTTCAAGTGATGTGCTGGCAGCGAGTTGGGTGGCGCCGGTGGCCTCGAGGAGCAATGTTCGACGCGGACTGGCATGCGCGGAACTGACCTGCGCCAACTCGGTTGAGACGAGTGTGCGAAGACGCGCTGCGCTACCGAGGAGTGCCTCGAGTTCGTCAATTGTTGATCGCAGTTGATCTGCTTCCTTATCCAATTCAATGCGGGAAAACTTGGTCAACCGTCGTAACGGCATTTCGAGAAGGTAATTCGTTTGGATGTCGGTGAGGTCAAAGATCTCCATAATTCGGGTGCGCGCTGCAGCGGTGTCATCACTACTGCGGATCACATGAATGACTTCATCGATGTCTAGAATCGCAATCAGCAGCCCGTCAACCAAATGTAATCGACTCGCTGCTACTTCCTTACGGAAAAGACTGCGCCTGGTCACGACTTTGATCCGGTGGTCAATAAAGACCTCGATCATCTGCTTGAGACCCATCGTTACCGGCTGTCCCTCAACCAGGGCTACCGCGTTGATATTGAACGAGTCCTCCATCGGCGTCAACTTAAAAAGTTGCTCAAGGACGGCTTCGGGAGAAAAGGCGCTCTTGCATTCAATAACAAGTTGTAAACCAGAGTCACCATCGGTGAGATCCACAATATCGGAAATACCTTGGAGCTTTTTACTGATGACGAGGTCCTTGACGCGTTCAATCACTCGCTCAGGGCCAATATTGGCCGGGAGTTCGGTGACAACAATTCCGCGTTTCCTCGGACTAATCTGCTCAATTTTCGCTCGGGCCCGAACCTTAAATGTTCCTCGACCGCTTTCGTAGGCCTCTCGGATTCCGTCGAGTCCAATGATCACGCCACCGGTTGCAAAGTCCGGTCCAGGAATAAAAGTCATCAGTTCGTCGAGGGTGGCTTCTGGGTGATCCAGAAGAAAACGCGTAGCGTTAATCACCTCAGCCACGTTGTGCGGGGCTAGATTGGTGGCCATTCCCACCGCGATACCACTTGCACCGTTGACGAGAAGATTCGGAATGGCTGCCGGTAGAACGAGCGGCTCAATTTCGCGTCCGTCATAGTTTGGCGCGAAATCCACGACGTCTTCGTCGATCCCCGCGGTCATGTCGATAGCGCTGTCGGCAAGACGGGCTTCGGTGTAGCGCATTGCCGCTGGCCCGTCGTCTGGTGAACCGAAGTTTCCATGACCATCAATGAGTGGAAGTCGTAGTGAAAAGGATTGGGCCATCCGGACCAGTGCGTCATAGATTGCTGAATCGCCGTGCGGGTGCAACCGGCCCATAACCTCACCGACTACTCGGGCACTTTTCACGTGGCCGCGATCCGGTCGTAGACCCATTTGATTCATCTGAAAAAGTATCCGGCGTTGAACAGGCTTTAGGCCATCACGGGCGTCGGGCAGGGCGCGCGAATAAATAACCGAGTACGCGTATTCCAAGAAGGAACCGCGCATTTCATCGGCGACGTCGGTGTCAATTATTTTCGAGATACCGTTTCCGGTGCTTTTCTTTGCGGCCATGGGTCGGGCAATATCCTTTCACTGGATGCACCCGTTGGGGCACCTATTCACGGTCGAGTGTGGTGGCTCCTACCTGACCAAGCACTCGCGCCGCCAGACTAGTGCCTGCCGTCAAAGAACCCGGGATATCGCTGCCCGTGAGCCATGCGTTGAGGTAACCCGCATTGAAGGCATCCCCGGCGCCGGTCGTTGAAGCTACCTGGTCAATGGGTGGGACCGAACTCGTGAAGTTGTGATGTGAATCAGACAAGGCGCGAACGCTGTGCGCACCGTCGGTCACCACAACCGTTGGCGAACGGGGATGTAACGCTGAAGATATGAGATTGAGGTCCATTTCACCAGCGTGCTGGCCATCGTGGCTCAGTAATCTCGTGATCTCGTGGGCTTCGTCAACGTTAGCCAGCAGAAGGTCAGTCATGGAAAGGGCCGCTATCAGGCGTTCGCGGTTGGAGAAAAGCAGTTTGCTTGAGGCTGGGTCAAGACTGATCGTGGCCCCGAGCCGACGAGCAGACTCCATGTAGGCAAGTGCAGTTGCGCCACTGGTGCGATGAAAAAGCATGTACGCAGAAACATGAACGTGTGTGACGGGTGATCTGGTCAATTGCTGATGCAATAGCGGGTCATTAAATCCCGCATTGGCCCCAGCGCTGGGGATCATGGTTCGTTCGCCAGAATTCTCGTTAAGAATCAGGCAAACACCGGTTAATTCCCCTGGCACGCGCTGAACCACAACGCGGACACCAGAGCTTTCGATGTGATTAATGAGGTAGTCACCTAATGGATCGGTACCAACAGCGCCGATTAAGGAAACGGTTAATCCACATCGGGCTAGCCAGGTTGCCGTATTTGCCGCACTACCACCGGGGCTTAGTACAGCCCGGGTGGGCAGATCACTTCCACGGGCGCGAGTGATTGCTTCAAGGGTAGAAACATGAAGCGCCAGATCGACCATCAAATCGCCGAGAAGATGAACCGACGGAGTGCTCACGTAGGGCTAACCCTGCGCCATTTTGCGTGAATCTGCGACCGCGATACGAGCGGCAAGTTCAGCATTTCGAACGATGATCTCCGTGTTGACCACCAAACTTTGTCCGTGCGTTGCCCGATGGAAATGGTCAAGAAGGAACGGGGTGACATCCTTTCCGGTGATTTTTTTAGCATTAGCCAGTTTCAAGCCGTCAGCAAGAACTTGATCATGGAGATCGGGGTCGAGTTGGCTGGTGAGGGGCAACGGGTTGGCGATTACCAGTCCGGAAGTGATGCACAGTGCCCGACGGGCAGCGATGACGTCGGCAATTTCCGTTGGATCGGAGAGGGACCAGTCAACGTGAAACCCGGAGTCGCTGAGATAGAAGCCAGGGAACTGGTGGGAGCCGTAGACAATGACGCCAATGTTCAAAGTTTCAAGCCGCTCCAAGGTGGCGCCAACGTCCAGGATGGATTTCACACCAGAGCAAATAATGGTGATCGGCAGTTGGCTGAGGGCGGTCAAGTCGGCCGACTCATCCCAACTTTCCCGGGCATGTCGGTGGACTCCGCCAAGACCACCCGTTGCAAAGACGTTGATGCCCGCCCGGATAGCCAAATGGCTGGTCGCCGCAACGGTTGTGGCAGCGAACCCTTTACGAGCAGCGACGGTGGCGAGGTCACGGATACTCGTTTTCACGACGTCGTCGCGGGTCGCGATCTGCTCCAATTCGGTGTCAGTGAGACCGATATGCACCCGACCCTCGAGCATTGCGATCGTGGCTGGTACGGCGCCTCGCGAGCGAACAATGTTCTCAACCTCAACCGCGACACGCATATTTTCCGGACGGGGGAGCCCATGACTGATAATTGTTGACTCCAAAGCCACCACGGGGACCCCGGTTTCCATGGCCTCCACAATTTCCGGGGTAAAGCAAAAAAAGTCCGATTTTTGATTCGGTAAATTCACGTCTTGACCATAGCCCCTAGACTTGGGCTTAATGAATACAGGTGTCTTGGAGCAGGCGCTCCAAAGTGATCTCGAGCGACACGGCTACTACCCCCAGCTGGTGTTCCAAGCCCTTGACAGTGCACTGGGTGAGGAAGACCTCGTCGCCTACGTCGTGCACCAAGAAGCTACCTTCGAACGAGATGAATTACGGCGACACATGAGCGTTCTAGCCTTGACGAACACCCGTCTCATCGTTTCCCATACCGATGAACATAGCCATGAAGGTGAGGCTTATGCATCGACGTCGAATGAGAGTGTACGGCTGCGGGCCATTGACACCGTTGTGCTTAATCGAGTGGTGAAGGACCCTCTTGGGCCGAATGGACCGGTGGTTTCTGAGGTGGTTCTCAGCGTCGGTTGGGGTGCGGTAAGTCGGATTGAATTGGAGCCCGGGGCATGTAGCGACCCGGACTGTGACGCTGAACATGGATTTGTCGGCACCGCGACGAATGACGATTTCTCTTTGCGTGTCTCACAAGCGGCCGATGGCGATGACACGGTTGCTCAGGTTCTTGATTTTGCGGACATCTTGTCTCAGGCAAGTGTGTCGGGCAAAAACTAGATTTACGGTCGTTAGATGCAAACCAGATCGGCCGACAATCCTGAACTTCAATTAAAAGATGTTATTCCGTTGGCCATCCATGCCTTGGACCCGCAACTCACACCGATGCCAAGTCTGCGAGTGGATGCCATTATTCCGCCGTCATCACATGTGCTTGTGCTTCTTATTGATGGACTTGGTGAACGGCAATTACACGATTTCGGTGCCGATCTGTTTTTGAATACGTCGGCAATGGCACACCCCATGCGAACGCAATTTCCCAGCACTACGCCGGTTGCGTTGGGATCGCTGGGAACCGGACAAAATCCGGGTCAACACGGGTTTGTTGGTGCGAGTTTCTATGTCCCAGAAGAAGAAGTGCTGCTCGCGCCTTTGAAGTGGGGTTCCATCCCGCACCCCATTGCCATGGTCCCCACGACACCGCTTTTTGAATGGGCTGCCACCCATGGCATTGACGTTGCCAGTGTCGCGCGGGAAAAGCACCGGAACTCCGGGATTACCAGGTCTGTTCTACGTGGTGGGGTGTACATGGGAGCAGCCACATTGGTTGATATGGAATTAATTGTTCGTGACCGACTTGCGAATGCCCGCCCGCCCGCCCTGACCTACCTTTACTGGCCTGATCTCGATCGAATCGGTCACGTTCACGGTCCCGGGTCTGCGCCTTGGCGCGCCGAGATTGCTGCGATCGACGCATTTATCGAACGGATCGTGAACACGATGATGAAAAATCCAAACGCAGATGTCGGTGTGGTGGTTACCTCCGACCACGGAATGGTGGCCTGTCCACCGGAACGCCGGATCCACCTCGATTCCCACCCCGAACTCGCAGCGGATGTGACATTGGTTGCCGGGGATCCTCGGGCTCGCCACATTTACACCCGACCGGGGGCAGCAGCGGACACCGTCGCTCGTTGGCGAACCGTGCTCGGAAGTGATTTTGAGGTCCTGTCCCGTACGGAACTCATTGAGGGACATTTATTTCCCGATCTGGATCCGGATTTCACGGATCGACTGGGTGATTTTATGGTAATCGCCCGAACGGATGCCTTACTTGCCAGTAAAACTGATACACGTACTTCTTCGTTTCTCGGCCAACACGGATCCATCACGGCGGCTGAAATGCACATTCCGTTTCGAGTTTTTCATTCAGGGGTCAACGGCTAGGAGCCGGCATCAGCAAGGCCACGTATTGATGGATCAGCGTGGCGTGGAATTATGCCGCCGTGGCCGAACTCATCTATTTCGCAGGAACGATGGACTGCGGCAAATCAACCCTGGCCCTGCAAACTGATCACAACCATGCCAGTCGCGGACGATCTGGGCTGGTCTTTACAAAATTTGATCGGGCGGGAGAGTCGGTACTGTCAAGCAGGCTTGGACTTGAGGTGCCGGCAATTGAAGTCAGTGACGGGATGAATCTGCGACGGTTTGTCGTGGACAGACTTTCAGGTGGTCACCGAATTGACTACCTCATCTGTGACGAAGCGCAGTTTTATTCGCCGGAACAGATTGAGCAGGTCGCGCAACTCGTTGATGATTTAGCGATTGATGTTTTCGCATTTGGAATCTTGACGGATTTTCGAACGAAACTCTTCCCTGGTTCAGCGCGGTTACTCGAGCTCGCTGACCGGGTTCAATACCTGCAGGTGGAAGCGCTGTGTTGGTGTGGTGGCCGGGCATTGCACAACGCACGAACAATTGACGGGGTGATGACAACTGACGGTGACCAAGTTTTAGTGGGTGATGTGAGTAGTGCGAATGATATTTCCTATGAAGTTCTGTGCCGGCGTCATTATCGAGCACGGCTAACTTCTCATCGTTCGAATAGTGCACATATCTCCCGTGACCCTTTGCCATTTGACACCGATACGTCTGAGCGCGGCGCGGAGCGATGGGAAAGGTCTTAATCTTCCTTTGACGTGGCGCCAAAAAGAATTTCATCCCAGCTAGGGACCTTAGCGCGTCCTTTGCGAGCCTTTTTGACTGGCGTTTGTGCTGCTGGAGCAGTTGTCACCTCGTGCGGAACAACCCGTTCTGGTTCTTCAATGCTAAACAGTTCGGGGACGGCGGTTAACTTCACCGGCGCGCTCTGCACCTCGTGGTTAACCGATTGACGTTGGGCGCGCAGGTGGGCTGAACTGGTGTCCACAATGATTGTCGATTCACTCGCCGAAGGGCTCAGTGTTTCCCGCGCAGGTTCCAGACCCATGAGGGTGCGGGCCGTTGGGTTTAACGGATTGACAGATTTGCCCGACGGTTCATAGGACCACTGTGCATTTTCGGTACCGGCAACGCTCTGAATGTGAACCAGCCATTGGCCACCAATGTATGCGCTATCCCAGGTGAGTTCTTCGGGTTTGAGCCCTAAGGAATTGCCGACGACCGATGCCAACGTGGCACTTCCCCGGGACTGGTGTAATTGGACTTCACTGGCGCATTGGGCGACGTAGGCGCGTTCACGAACGGGGGGTTCTGCGTAGCGGATCACCCGTGCTAATTCCCAGCCGGTTTCCTGTGCCACGAATTCAGGTGACTCACCAGCACGTACCCGGTGCTGAACTTCACGTGGACTCAGGGGATTCAGGGTGTGCTCCTTGTCGTGATGTCGTGAACAAAAAAAACGAGTGCTGCCACCTACCGTGTAGCGTGTCACTAAGCCTAACTTATCGGCTATCTCGTTCGTCAAGAAACGCGCCGGGTCCCGGACCGGGTATGGGATCCTGGTTAAGTGAGACGGGCGCGATTGAGGTGGTCTCGTAAGGCCGGGCCGATATCGCTTCACGCCACCTGCGCTGGGCGAGAAGGGCGCAGCCAAAGGCAAGGGCCGATCCAACCGCGCCCAAGCCAAATGCATACGAGGTCCCCACCCGGTCCACCAGGAGGCCGCTGAGGGAGGCACCGAGGGCAAAGCCAACCGCAAGTCCCGAATTCGTCCAGGTGAGGCCTTCGGTGAGCAGCTTGCCGGGAACCAGTCGCTGGGTGAGCGAAAATGTGCAGATCAGCGTGGGTGCTATCGCGAACCCAGAAACGGCGGCGGCGGCGATGAGAAAAGGAACCGAACCGATAAAGGCTAATGGGATAGCGACCACCGTCATGGTGAGAGACGTATAGACCAACTGTCGAGGTAGCGAAATCGTGTACTGACGACTGCCGTAGATAAAGCCACCGATCATGGAACTTGCGGCCCATAGGGCCAATGCCAGTCCCGCCAACTGCGGCACCCCAGCCTCTTGCATAAAGGCGACGACGGCAACGTCGAATGTACCAAAAAGTGCCCCAACACCCATCGCCACCAATGCGACCGAGCTCATACCTTTAAACCGAATGGTCGGTCCGTGGTCTTTGTGTTCGGTGCGCGATATGGGTGGCGGCGCTGACCCGCCGAGTGCTGCTAGCAGCAAAGCGCCCACGAGGGTCAGCACCGCCCCGAGCAGAATTGGACTGGCAAAACTCACATTGAAAGCTAGGGCGACCGCAACGAGTGGGCCCAAGGTGAAAATCAGTTCGTCGAGAATGCTTTCCCAGGCAAATGCGCTGTGGAGCAGGCGATCGTTGTTGTGCGTGAGATAAGCCCAGCGAGTGCGAACAAAGGATCCGAATGCGGGGAAACTGGCCCCTGCGATAACAGCGAGAACGGTTTGGATGGGTCGCGAGTACTCACTCGTGACGGCGTAAACAAAGGCGAATAGTGCGATTGAAAAGATAAAAGGCAAGACAACGAGAATGAATCGTTGCCCGTATCGGTCACTCATTCTGCTGGATAACACGGCTACCAGGGCTGCGGTTAGAGTGAATGCGGCCTGCAAGAAGCCGGCGAACGCATAGGAACCCGTCGTGTTACTGATGAACAGCAAAACCCCAAGGCCAATCATTGCCAGTGGAAGTCGGGCAATAAACCCTGCACCGGAAAACTTCGCGGCACCGTTTAGCTTTAATGCGTCGGCATATGGTTCGAAAACAGATTTCAACATCGCACGTGAACGCTACCCCGAGCATGTACTCAACTCCGCGGTACGGTGCGAATGTGGGAGGGTAGGTCCATGAATGACCCACTTTTGTCACTACTGCACAAGCATGATCTCGCCCTACTTGCGTGGGAGTGTGCACAAGCTGCGGGGACTTTTTTGAAAAAAGAACGGCCACGAAACCTGAGCATTGACACGAAATCCAGCGGGACAGACTTGGTCAGCGCGATGGACCGTGGTGCCGAGAAGTTGATTGTGGATCTCATTATTGCCTCGAGGCCCGATGATTCGATTTTGGGTGAGGAGGGATCGGATCGAAAAGGGGACTCTGGTGTTCGCTGGATTATCGACCCGCTGGATGGAACGGTAAATTATCTCTTCGGAATCCCGATGTGGGGAGTGTCAATCGCGGTTGAAATTAATGGGATTGTGCAGGTCGGCATCATCTCGATTCCCGAAACACATAAGAGCTACGTGGGAATTGCAGGTGTCGGATCGTACTGCGTGTCCGGTGAGGTGCTGGAAGAACTAGCGGTCCGCTCAGGTTCAGAACTGGAAAGTGCGTTGGTGGCGACCGGATTTGGTTATTCGTCGGTGCGGCGAGCGCTTCAGGCGGAGGTTGTTTCCTGTCTCATTCCGCAGATTGCCGATATTCGTCGATCCGGGTGTGCCGTGGTCGATCTGTGTTGGTTGGCTAGTGGGTATATCGACGCCTACTTCGAAATTGGGCTCAACCCGTGGGACTATTCCGCAGGGGTATTAATTGTTGAGTTAGCCGGTGGTCGAATAGAGGCACCGGTAGAGCAAGACCTAGGGAAACTTCTGATCTCCAGCACGCCAGCAATTTTTGAGGATTTAAAACAAGTGTTACAGGAAGCCGGCGCACATGATGTGTTACGCAAGGAGTCGCAAATCCTTTAGGTACCGGCTGGCATTTCGGAGATAGATCTGCGCACCGGGCTCAATGTCTGCGCTCGTTACCACGCCTTCGGTAATAATTGCGGGTACGCCGAGCGCCCTCGCATGGGGCGGAACGACCTTGTTATTTCCAACGAGGGCACATGCACCCACGAGTGAGGTGGGTCCCACCACGGCATTGTGTAGGACGACGGCGTGTGAACCTATGAGTGAGCCTGACTCGATTCGGCAGCCTTCTAGGTGGACGCCATGGCCGATCACGCAGTAATCGCCGATCACGGTGTCGTGGGTTGATGTGCAGTGGATCACCGAGCCATCTTGGATGGATGTCCCGACGCCGACCACGATCCTCCCGCTGTCTGCGCGAAGTACGGCACCCGGCCAAATGCTTGACCGTGGGCCAATAGTTACATCCCCGATCACGACGGCATCGGGGTGCACAAACGCGGTTGGGTCAATCGTTGGAGACGTATCTCCCAGTGCATAAATAGGCATCATTTATTCTCTCATTTGCCCGGTTGACCTTGGTGAGAAGGTGTTCGATGCCACCCAATTGCACCGGTGCAATGCAGATGCGGCACAATCACCGCTCACACCGGAAGTTAAACCAGGGGAACCGTACAAGCGAATGGAATGAGGCGAAATGGCTACCGATTACGACGCCCCTCGCAAGACCGATGAGGAGCTCGCTGAGGACAGTCTGGAAGAACTCAAAGCCCAACGTGCCGAGAAGGCGTCGTCACCGGTTGATGTCGACGAAGCCGAACTTGCCGAGTCAATTGAGTTACCGGGTGCAGATCTTTCGGGTGAGAACCTGTCCGTGGAAGTTGTTCCCAAGCAAACAGATGAGTTCACGTGCGTGACCTGCTTCTTAGTACATCACCAAAGCCAGCTCGACCACGAGGGTAAATTTGGTTCCGTATGCAAAGAGTGTGCTTAAGCCTTCTTCGCTAAATATCTGTAGACGGCGACTTCGACGACTGCCGCACTTGCTGCGGTGAGAGCAGCCCACATGAGCGCGGAACCCCATGTACCGTTTACATCCTGCGGGTTCGGTGCAGATCTCCCGGTGACGGAGCGATAACTCGAATCCAGTGCTTTACGGACGGCCCACGTGGCACCAATTGCCGCTAGCGGTGCCAAAACATGCACCATCATGCTGTTCTCTTCCGGGTTGTGGGTTTCGGCGTCCGCCGTTGCGTTAGTGGTTCCGCTCTTTTCACCTGACATAACGCTTTTCTACCACCGGAGCGCACGTTACAAGTTTTTGGGGCCCTTAGCCGTATCAATCGCGGAGATGAATTGGCCGGGATTGCGGCTGGATAAACACCAACTGCCATGGGGGTCAGCCGGGTCGGTGAGTTCTATTTCCACGACGGCGAGCTTTCCCTTAATAATGCTGAATGCGGTGTCGCTGCGTGTTCCCCTTTTCACATCGCGTTGCTCCTGCGAAGTAAGTTCCCGCGTTGATCCGACCGTCGCAATACCAACCGATGCCCGCCCGGCCGTGAGAACGTATTCACCCCGGTGCACGTCAACCCGAATTTGAGGGGCCGTTGCCACGGTGAAAATAAAGTACAGCGAACCGATAAGCAGAGCCAATAAAATTCCCACCAGCGACCCAAAAGCTGCGGAATAGGCGACACCCACCATCAGGAAAAGCCCAATGCCCAACAACAGAATTGTCGGACCGGGTAGCAGTCGTTCGCGATACAGCATCTTCGGAGTATGGTGCATGCCTTATGTCATCGAAACCCTCGGCATACCCTCTTCCTCAGGGCGCGAGCCTACCCATGCGAGCACCACAGGCCCCTCTAACGGGGGACCACATCCCCTCACACTTTAGGTCATGCTTCGGATGTGGAATGGATCATGAAACTGGTCTACACATGGTTATGTTCGCGGGCGAGGGTTTAAGTATTGACGGAAAATTCACCGTCACCAAACATCACCAGGGCGCCCCTGGCTTGGCACATGGCGGTTTGTTGAGTGCCGCCATCGACGAAGTACTGGGCTCGTTGAATTGGCTACTCGGTGATCCAGCCGTTACCGGTCGCTTGGATTGTGAATTTCTCCAGCCGGTGCCAGTGGGATCGGTTCTGCATATCCACGCCGAAATAGTGGGCAAGGAAAGGCGTAAAGTTTTTACGGTGGCAACCGCCAGACTCAACAGCTGTGACGGGCCGGTGGCTGTTGATGCCAGAGCAATTTTCATTCAGGTGAGTGTTGAACACTTTCTTAAAAATGGCGATAGATCAATTATTGAAGCAGCGCTGCCACACGTGAAAGACTTTGAGGTGAACCCGTGATCCATGAAATTCTGATTCAGCGGCTTGATCGAGAACTTCCACTGCCAGCTTTTGAGTACCCGGGGGACGCCGGGTTAGATCTTCGGGCTCGTGAGCGCATCGAGTTGGCCCCGGGTCAGCGAGGGTTAATCCCCACAGGTATCTCGATTGCTTTGCCGCCAGGGTTGGTGGGGCTTATCCATCCGAGAAGTGGACTGGCAATCAGATCAGGATTCACCGTATTAAATGCGCCGGGAACAATCGACGCTGGATTCCGCGGCGAGATTGCGGTCATCGGTTTCAATTCTGATCCGGGCACATCGGTCATTATTTCGCGTGGCGATCGGATCGCGCAGTTGGTAATCCAACATATCCCTCAGATCATGCTCGTTGAAGTGAGCGAACTTCCCGGGTCGGTCAGGAGTGAGCAAGGTTTTGGTTCCAGCGGTGGTTTCCACGCCGGACCCGCACGGCATTAGACCACCTGCGCGCGCACTGAGAGGATAAGGACATGACGTATAGCAGAGGTGTTGATGGTGGGCCATGGGATGAATCCGACATTGGTGCACCACCGGAAGATGTGGACTCTGGGCCGGTCATGAACTTTGGAGCGTTACGCCTGCGAATCCCACCGGGCATCGAGGTTCAGGTGCAGGCGGACCAAGCATCAGGTCGCATTTCACAGTTAACCTTGCGTGATGGTGAAAGCGGAATGCAGCTTCAACCGTATGCGTCACGCAAGTCGGGCGGCATGTGGCGTGAAGTCATCGATTCCCTTACATCTTCCATCAATTCGTCGGGAGGGTTGGTGGAAACCGCGGAAGGCAAATTCGGCACCGAAGTGGTGGCTCAAGTGCACGCTAAGGGTGAAACTGGTTCGCTTCAGCCGGCTCGATTCATCGGCGTTGATGGTCCCCGCTGGTTTTTACGAGCAGTCTTCATGGGCAAGGCTTCACGTGATAAAGCCGCTGCGGAACGGCTCTCCCAGATTTTTGACAGCGCGCTCGTTGTCCGGGGCACGTCGGCTATGGCGCCCGGTGCCCCCTTGATCATGAATTTGCCCCTCTCTACGAACACGGATAAAGCACTGCCGGTGAACTCGCCAGATCTCAACCCATTCGTTCGCGGTCCAGAGATAACGGAAATTAGATAATCGCCATGAACGCAATCAGCCGTGCCTACCGCAAGTTCACTGCAACAACCGCCCAACTTGAATCGGAAGAACTGCAAAATCATTTTGGTACGTTACGTGAACCTCAGACTCAAAGAATTAACCAGTGTCTGCCGGGTGCACGCATCGAAGTCGTCGGTACCGTGCGCAGTATCAGTCTCTACCCCTCGTTGACAACACCCTCACTTCAGATTGAACTCTACGATGGCTCTGGCGTGGTGACCGTCATTTGGATGGGGCGTAGAACGATTCCCGGAATCGTTCCAGGTCGCGCAATGAAAGTCTGTGGGCGGTTAACCTGCAATACGGAAAGCCCTACTATTTATAACCCCAAATATGAATTGAGACCACTGACACGATGAATGAGTCCGAAAAAATTGATTCAGATCCAGCCGGAGAAGTAGGGAAATCGGCTGGGCCGGGCTTTGAGCACGAAAGTGTCAAGGACATTCGTGCCGAGCGAATCATGCTTGACCGGGCAATCGGTGGGTGGCGAGGACTTTTTGACAGTGGAGTGCCGACCCTCGTCTTTGTCATTGTTTATCTCGTTCAGCCCGATAACTTAACGGTCGCCCTGTGGTCCGCCCTCGCCGTAGGCATCGTGATCGCCTTTTACCGAATGATCCGAAAAGACTCGCTGCAACAAGTTATTGCCGGACTCGTTGGTGTTGGTATTGCTGCCGGATTTTCGGCGTGGACGGGCAAAGCCGAAAACTTTTTCCTGCCAGGACTCTTCACGAATGCGATCTACGGCACGGCATTTCTGATTTCGATATTAGTTCGCTGGCCACTTTTTGGGGTGTTCTTGGGCTTATTCACCGGAACCGGGATGAAATGGCGGGCAATTCCTGAGTACCGGCGCGCGGCCGCTGCCGCGTCGTGGGTCTGGGTCGGCATGTTTTTTTTCCGTCTGGCCGTTCAATTACCCTTATTTCTCACGGGATCTATCGGTGCACTGGGAGTGATGAAAGTCGTTATGGGTTGGCCGTTGTTTTTGGCCGGCGCCTATTTCACTTACCGGCTGCTGCAGCCGGTTTACCATAAATTAGAGGCGTTGAAAGCTCAGGAGTGACAGAGCATCCGCTGTAACGCTTCTTCTTGGCGGGGTGAGGCCACAAAGATGAGTTCGTCGCCCGCTTCTAACGGGTCATCTGCGCTCGGTGCAATGACGCGGTCGCCTCGAACAATGGCGACGAGTGCGGTGTCCTCTGGCCAGCTCTGTGCGCCGACGCGCTGGCCCGCAACCGGCGAGTCAGTGGCCAACGTTATTTCCAGAAGATCCGCCTCGCCCTGACGAAAGGAAAACAACCGGACGAGGTCACCAACGGAAACCGCTTCCTCGACCAAAGCTGACAGCATGCGCGGGGTTGAAACCGCAACGTCAACCCCCCACGATTTGTCAAACATCCATTCGTTTTTTGGGTGATTAACCCGGGCAACAACGCGGGGAACCCCAAATTCGGTTTTGGCCAACAACGAAACAACCAGATTCACCTTGTCATCGCCGGTTGCTGCAACGACGACATCGCACTCAGAGAGTCGAGCTTCTTCTAGCGCTGTGACCTCACACGCATCGGCCATCAGGATTTCGGCGCCCTCAACGATGCCCGGTCGAGCTAACTCGGCATCGCGGTCAAGGAGTAAGATTTGATGCCCGTTTTGAATCAGTTCGCGGGCAATGGCGCGCCCGACTTTGCCCGCTCCAGCAATTGCGACCCTCATGGTTTTACCTTCCCGCCACCTCGTGCGATTGCGTCGATTCGCTCACGTTCTCCGGGTGGGAAAAGCAGATGCACAACGTCAGCCTGCTGCAGCACCAATGTCGAGGTGGGCAGCACGGCGGCGCCGTAGCGGGTAATAAAAGCAATTCTGGCACCGGTTGCCTTCTCGAAGTCAATCGCATTTCGACCCAACCAATCTTGATGCAGCGGTACTTCAGCCAGGGTCATGGTTCCGGTTGAATCGGTAAACTCCTCGGTGGCCCCCGTGGGCAACACCGCCTTCATGATCTGGGTGGCGGTCCACGAGACCGTGGCGACGGTTGGAATACCCAGGCGTTGATAGACCTCCGCTCGTTTGGGGTCATAAATTCGGGCGATCACGTGCTCGACACCGTAGGTTTCGCGCGCCACGCGTGCTCCTAAAATATTGGTGTTATCGCCACTGCTGACGGCGGCGAAAGCACGGGCCCGAGCAATCCCGGCGGATTCCAATGTTTCCCGGTCAAAACCAACTCCTTTAACCGTGATTCCAGAGAAGTTCGGGCTCAACTTGCGAAAAGCTGCAGCATCTTGGTCAACAACGGCGACTGAATGACCTTGCTCATCGATCCGGGTGGCGAGGAGTGAGCCAACACGGCCGCAACCCAGAATGACGATATGCACATGCACACGCTACACGCTGGTGCCGTCGCTTCACCCAGCAATCCAACACAGGTCTACGCTGTGGGATTGTGTCAATCACAGATGGTCTCAAAAGGGCCATATTAGGCAGAGCCCTTCGCAGTGACCGACTCTCGGAAACCTTGTTGCCAAAGCGCATTGCTCTGCCAGTGTTCGCCAGTGACGCCCTGTCGTCAAATGCGTACGCAACCCAAGAAATCTTGCTCGTCCTTTCCATTGGTGGGGCATCACTATATGCATTTGGACCGTGGATAGCCGCATGTGTGGTCATCGTGTTTTTCACCGTTATCGCTTCATACCGACAAAATGTGCGGGCCTATCCCAATGGTGGCGGCGACTACGACGTCGTCTCGGCCAATTTAGGACCACGGTGGGGTGTTTTTGTCGCCAGTTCACTTTTGATCGACTACGTTCTCACGGTTGCCGTCTCGGTTTCCGCGGCCATAGCAAACCTTGGCTCAACCATTGGCTTCGTGGAAAGACACAATGTGTGGTTTGCCGTGGGGACCGTGGTGATCATTACGCTATTAAACCTGCGGGGTGTTAAAGAGTCGGGCGGGTTATTTGCCATTCCAACGTACATCTTTATTGCATCCATTTTCATCATGATCGGTGTCGCAATTTTTAAGGCGCTCACTGGAGCTCCGATGCTTGCCGAAAGCGCAAACTGGGAGATTTCGAACGAGGAAACATTGACCGGTCTTGCGCTGATTTTTCTTCTTGCTCGCGCGTTTAGTTCAGGAACGACAGCACTGACGGGAATCGAGGCGGTTGCAAACGGCGTGCCCGCGTTTAAGGAGCCCAAATCAAAGAACGCGGCAACAACACTTTTGCTGCTGGGTGTGGTTAGCATGTTGATGTTCAGTGGCATTACCTGGTTGGCCATCAAGACCGGTGTGAAATTAACCGAGTCAGACGGTGACCTGATTGGCCTGCCGGCCGGTGAGACCCAGAAAACGGTCATCGTGCAAGTCGCTGCCGCTGTATTTAATAACGCCGGATGGGCGGTCTTGTTTATTTCACTTGCAACGGCTCTCATTTTGGCCCTGGCTGCAAACACGGCATTCAACGGGTTTCCCGTCATGGGTTCGATCCTGGCCCGCGACGGCTATCTTCCACGGCAATTGCACACCCGTGGTGACCGACTGGCTTACAGCAATGGAATTTTCGTCCTTGCTGGGTTGGCCGTGCTTCTCATTATTGCTTTCCAAGCCGATGTCACGAAACTTATTCAGCTCTACATCATTGGGGTTTTTATCGCATTCACGATGAGTCAGTTGGGAATGATTCGGCACTGGGGCACGGTGCTTGCATCAGAAAAGGATCGTAGGGAACGACAACGGTGTATTCGTTCGCGGATCGTAAATGTTATTGGGTTTGCCATGACGAGCACGGTATTGGTCATCGTGGTGATCACCAAGTTCACGAGTGGTGGTTGGATCATCATTGTTACTATCCCAATAATTTTCTATCTCATGTTGCGAATAAATCGTCATTACGACAAAGTACGCAGAGAACTCGCCACACTTGAAACCGATTACGTCATGCTGCCTTCGCGGGTGCACGCGCTCGTCTTGGTCTCAAAAATCGATAAACCCACCTTGCGGGCAATCGCGTACGCGCGTGCGAGTCGGCCGACGGTTCTTGAAGCGGTGACCGCGAACGTTAATGATTCTGAAACCGAACGCTTGCAGCAAGACTGGATTCGCCGAGATGTTCCGGTGACCTTGCGGATTCTAGATTCACCGTATCGCGAGATCACAAGTCCGATTATTGACTACGTTAAGGAAATTCGACGAGAGTCTCCCAATGACCTGATCGCGGTCTTTGTTCCACAGTACGTTGTCGGTCACTGGTGGGAACAGGTCTTACACAATCAATCCGCATTGAGGTTGAAAAGCCGACTGCTGTTCTCGAATTCGGTCATGGTCATTAGCGTTCCTTGGCAACTGGAATCAAGTGAACATAGTCTCGAAAATGACTTCTAGACCACAACTTGAGATCGGTCAAGAGTATGTAGCCCAGATCGGAACCATTGCCCATGGCGGTCATTGCATAACGCACGTCAACGGTTGTGTTGTTTTTGTCCGGGGCGCTATAACCGGTGAACAGGCGAGTATTTTGATCACCCATAAAAGGCAGAAGGTTTTTTTTGGGGTGGCGCAAGAGATTTTCATGAAATCCGAGTTTCGGGTGTCACCCAGTTGTGAAGCAAGTAGATCTTGCGGCGGGTGCGATTTCCAGTTTATTGACCTTGGGCATCAACGTGCGCTCAAGACGTTAGTCCTCAAGGAATCATTACAACGATTTGCCCAACTAGATGAACTATTTATCGAGAAAATTGTCGGTGTTGGGGTGCGTGCGATCGGAGACCCAACCGGCTTGGGGTGGCGAACTCGTGCCCGCTTTGAATGGAATGACGCATGGCAGATGCACGCCTACCGCAGCGAGCACATGGTCGAGACACCTGCCTGCACAACCGTCACGAAAGAGATTGGTGCCGAACTCACGCGGTTGGAGCAAACGGGGGGACTGCCGCAGGGCGAATACACATTCGCTCAAGGAATCGATGGGGTAAGTGTTGTCGGCCCTCCCGGTAACGTTGCTGGGCCATCTGTGGTGAGCAGGAATTTTGCCGGCACTGACTGGGAAACAAGCCCGCACGATTTCTGGCAGTCACATGTCGCGCTACTGCCTGAGGTAGAGCAAGCCATTATCGATTCGGGTGCCTTGAGTTTAGGTGCTAGTTGGTGGGATTTGTATGCGGGCGCCGGCGTCTTCTCGCAGGTCCTGTCCAAAGGGGTTGGCGTAACGGGCTCGGTGACCAGTGTGGAAGGAAATCGAGCAGCGTCGGTGGCAGCCCGAGATCGGTTTGCGAACTCGACGCAGTCTCACCGGGCAGACATTCGGGTCGTCAACAGCAGCGTTGAATCCTTCGTGAGTCACATGCGTGCGAGCGTCGCGGCGCCGGACGGTGTTTTCCTTGATCCACCGCGATCGGGGGCCGGAATTTCGGTGTGCCAGGCACTATTGGAGATCGCGCCCCGATGGATTCTGTATCTCGCCTGTGATCCGGTCGCGCTCGCGAGAGATACCCGGGCATTGTGTGGTGGTGGGCTATACGAATTGGCGTACATTACCGCTTGGGATGCATTTCCGATGACCCATCATTTTGAATCGTTGGCTGTTTTCCGGAGCGCCAAAGTATCTTGACGTCAAGATACTTGTGATATCGTATGGGTCCACCAATGAACCGGGAGGTCGCATGGCCAGTGTGAATTCGTTTTCTGCGAAGGAAACCCTCAAGGTTGGCGAGCAAGAATTCGACATCTTTGCCATTGATGTCGTCCCCGGTAGCGCAAAACTTCCTTTTACCCACAAAATTTTGCTGGAAAATTTGCTACGCACCGAGGACGGACTAAATGTCACCGCTGACACAATTCGAGCACTCGGCGGCTGGGATGCACGCGCCGAACCTGCTGAGGAAATTGCCTTCACTCCCGCCCGCGTTATTTTGCAGGACTTCACCGGCGTACCCGTTGTGGTCGACCTGGCCACCATGCGCGAAGCCGTCATTGCACTCGGTGGCGATCCCAGCAAAATCGAGCCGTTAAATCCCGTCGAACTTGTTATTGACCATTCGGTCATCGCCGACTTTTTTGGTATCCCTGACGCGGTGGAACGAAATGTTGGACTCGAATATGAACGTAATAGGGAGCGTTACCAGTTTCTGCGCTGGGGACAAAGTGCGTTTGACGAATTCAAAGTTGTTCCCCCCGGCACCGGAATCGTCCATCAGGTAAATATCGAAAATCTGGCACGGGTGGTCATGGCTCGGGGCGGACAGGCTTACCCCGACACGGTCGTAGGCACGGACTCGCACACCACCATGGTGAATGGTCTGGGGGTCCTTGGGTGGGGTGTCGGCGGGATTGAAGCCGAAGCGGCAATGCTTGGACAGTCTGTCTCGATGTTGATCCCCAATGTCTTGGGCTTCAAGCTCACCGGCGAGCTACCACCAGGGTCAACGGCAACCGATCTGGTCCTCACAATTACCCAAATGCTGCGCGAGCGGGGAGTGGTGGGCAAGTTCGTTGAGTTTTACGGCAATGGCGTTGGGGCGGTGCCGCTGGCCAACCGGGCAACGATTGGAAACATGAGTCCGGAATACGGCAGCACGGTGGCTATCTTCCCCATTGACCAGGTCACATTGGATTACTTAGCTCTCACCGGTCGAACCGAGCAGGCAATTGACCTGGTTCGGGCTTATGCGCAGCGGCAGGGCCTGTGGCATGACCCCGAACATGAAGCCCACTATTCCGACGTCATCGAACTAGACATGGGAACCGTCGTGCCCAGCATTGCCGGACCAAAGCGACCGCAAGACCGGGTAATTTTGGCGCAGGCGAAACCCATGTTTGAGCAGGCACTCACTGATTTCACCGATACCCCGGATCAGCGGGTCCGCATCACTATTTCCGGTGAGTCAGTTGAAATTGGTCACGGCGCGGTGAGCGTTGCGGCCATCACCTCGTGCACAAATACATCCAACCCCTCGGTGATGATCGGCGCGGGACTTCTCGCGAAAAAAGCTGTCGAGCGTGGGCTGACCCGCAAACCCTGGGTCAAAACAACGTTGGCGCCCGGGTCCAAAGTGGTCACGGATTACTACGAAAAATCTGGGCTACTTCCTTATTTGGAAAAATTGGGCTTTAACGTGGTCGGCTACGGCTGCACAACCTGTATCGGAAACTCTGGTCCGTTGATTCCCGAGGTTTCCGCTGCAATCAACACCCATGATCTGGTGGTGAGTTCGGTGCTTAGTGGGAACCGAAACTTTGAAGGACGAATAAACCCAGAGGTCAAGATGAATTACCTGGCCTCCCCACCCCTCGTTGTTGCTTACGCAATTGCGGGAACCATGGACACGGATCTGGTCAACGACCCACTCGGTTTCGATCACGACGGTCAGCCGGTTTTCCTCGCGGACATCTGGCCAACGTCCACCGAGATTGAGCAGGTAATTGCCGACTCCATCGATTCAGGTATGTACATCGATCGTTACCGGGATGTTTTTACCGGCGACGAAGCGTGGCGTTCACTTCCCACCCCAACGGGCAGTATTTTTCAATGGGATGAACAGAGCACCTATATCCGTCGTCCACCGTACTTTGACGGAATGGACAAGGACCCGTCACCACTTGTCAATATCAGCGGTGCTCGAGTACTTGCCTGGCTGGGGGATTCGGTGACAACGGACCATATTTCTCCAGCAGGATCGATTAAGGCGGACTCACCGGCCGGTATCTATTTGAGCGATCACGGAATTGAGCGCAAGGATTTTAATTCATATGGTTCACGCCGTGGCAATCACGAAGTCATGATTCGTGGAACATTTGCCAATATCCGGTTGAAGAATCTGCTGGTTCCAGGCAGCGAAGGTGGGGTCACCGTTGACTTCACCGATCCAACATTGCCCGTCACCACCATCTACGACGCAGCCATGAAATACCAGAGTGAAAATATTCCATTGATGATTCTGGCTGGAAAAGAATATGGCTCTGGGTCAAGTCGTGACTGGGCGGCAAAAGGCACGGCGCTGCTCGGGGTACGTGCGGTCATTGCCGAGTCCTATGAGCGCATTCACCGGTCTAATTTAATCGGGATGGGTGTTCTTCCACTCCAATTTGCAGCCGGTGAAACGGCCGAAACACTGGGTTTTTCCGGTAATGAAGTTTTTGCCATTGATGGGATCACCGATCTCAATGGCGGAGTTATCCCCAAAAATGTGATGGTGAGCGCAACCTCACCGAGTGGAACAATCACCGAGTTTGCGGCAATTCTGCGCATAGACACCCCCGGTGAAGCCGACTATTACCGAAACGGTGGCATTTTGCAGTACGTATTACGCTCACTCGTGTGACGACAACGCCACCCGGTTGGCCCGGTGACCTCCCGCTCTGCGCCGACCCCGAGTTTCTTGGACAGGTGTGTCGCTGGCTATTGGAGCGATTACCGGGTGAGTTTCGTGGCACGGCCACCAGCAAAGATCCGGTAGCCCTTGCGTGGGTGCTCCAGCAGCGGGTGCACAGCGACCTTGAGTTGATGCGCACGCTTTATGCCACCGCGAGAACTCGTTCGGGTTCAGCAACGCCAGATGTCCTACTCGAGTCGCTCAGCGGGGTCGGCGCTCAGCTGCTGCGCACTGCGCGCGAGGTGGATTCGGTCGTTGTCGGCCTGGCTGGCCTTGATCACGGCAACGTGAACACTTCTGATCTAGACTAGACGGGTGCGTTATCTGGCGGCAATCCGTGACCCCCGCGACGTTCGGGCGCTCCCAGCGGAGAAGCTCCCCGAACTTGCCCGAGAGATCCGGGCCTTCCTGGTCGAAAAAGTATCAGCCACGGGTGGGCATCTGGGTCCCAATCTAGGGGTTGTTGAACTGAGCATCGCATTGCATCGGGTTTTCCGTTCACCCGAAGACGCCATTATTTGGGATACCGGACATCAAGCGTATGTTCATAAAATATTAACCGGCCGGGCCGCAGACTTTGACTCGCTCCGACAAGAAAAAGGACTGAGTGGCTACCCCAGTCGAACCGAGAGCCCGCACGACATTGTGGAAAATTCACACGCCTCCACGGCCCTTTCCTACGCGGACGGGCTGGCCAAAGCATGGCAGCAACGGGGCCTGCTCGGCGAGCAACACGTCGTTGCGGTCATCGGTGACGGCGCTTTGACGGGTGGAATGGCGTGGGAAGCCTTAAACAATATTGCGACCGGGGAACGACCAATTGTCATCGTGGTCAACGACAACGCGAGATCCTATTCACCAACAATTGGCGGACTCGCCCATCATTTGCACGCTTTACGAACCGCAACAAACTACGAGAAAGTCTTGAGTTGGGGTAAGCGCGTGCTGCTCCGCACCCCCCTTGTCGGCCCTCCCGTTTTTGATGCACTTCACGGAATGAAAAAAGGGGTCAAGGACGTTGTCGCGCCCCAGGGAATGTTTGAAGATTTAGGGCTGAAATATGTCGGTCCCGTTGACGGACACGATGAAGCCGAAGTTGAATTCGCTCTGAGCCGTGCTCGGGACTTCAAAGCCCCCGTCATTGTTCATGTTATTACCCATAAAGGCCACGGGTACGCCCCCGCCGAAGCCGACGAAGCCGATCGGTTCCACGGCGTTGGCGTTATCGATCCCGAAACCGGACTACCGGTCGTTGCTGCGGGTCGGAGTTGGACAAAAGCTTTCGCCGACGAATTAGTCTCCATCGGACGGGTTCGATCCGATGTAGTGGCAATAACGGCCGCGATGCTGGGCCCGACCGGACTGGAACAGTTTGCCCAGGAATTTCCCACTCGCACCTACGACGTTGGTATTGCTGAAGCGCACGCGGCGACGAGTGCTGCAGGTCTGGCGTACGGCGGCATGCATCCGGTCGTGGCGCTGTATGCAACCTTTCTCAATCGAGCATTTGATCAAGTCCTGATGGACTGCGCCTTACACAAGGCCGGTGTGACATTTGTTTTAGATCGGGCCGGGGTCACCGGCGACGATGGAGCAAGCCATAACGGTGTCTGGGACATGTCCATGTTGCAGATCGTTCCAGGATTGCAGATTGCCGCACCCCGCGATGAGTCAACATTGAAGCAGGCATTGCGTGAGGCCATTGATATTAACGATGCACCATCGGTTGTCCGCTTTTCAAAAGGCTCGGTGCCCCAAGACATTCCGGCGCTGTCCCGGGTAGGCTGCGTTGACGTACTTAATCGTCACGGAGATGCCGAGGTCTGCATTGTCGCGGTCGGTTCATTTGCCCAACTTGGGCTGGACGTTTCTGAGGGGCTCCGAGCCCAAGGAATCGGCGCCCAGGTTCTCGACCCGCGTTGGGTCAAGCCGATCCCGCAATACGTCATGGAACAGGCGGCGAAAGCCAAGTTGGTCGTGGTCATCGAAGACGGAATTCGAACAGGTGGGGTGGGCGCCGCGCTGAGTCAGTCGCTCCGAGATGACAACGTTGACGTGCCCCTTCGCAACTTCGGTATCCCACTCAAATTCCTCGACCACGGCAAGCGGGCCTCGGTGTTAGAGGAGTGTGGACTCACCGGTCAGGCAATTACCCGATCGGTCACCGAGTGGATTGCGAATAATCAACGCAGCGTAATCGTTGACACAATTAGGCAGGAACGCTAGCAATTCCTAGGGCCAAGAATCGCGGGTTGCTGTAGCCCTCGCGGTCAAGGTAGGGGGTTATTCCACCCAGCCAGAACGGCCAGCCCGCACCGAGAATCATGCACAGGTCAAGATCTTGTGCTGCGGCGACAACACCTTCCTCGAGCATGATGTGGGCCTCTTGGGCGATGGCCGTCAGGGCACGATCCCTGATCTGGTCCGGGGTCATGGTGCTGGGTGTGTCCCCAAAAATTTCCACTACGCGTGGGTCAACTCTCTTATTACCGGCGTCATCCCACAACCAAACGCCGGGGAGACCGGCTGCCACGAGTTGGCCCATTTTCTCTGAGGCGTGAAACCGGTCCGGGAAATGCCCGTGGAGAGTCTGGGCGACATGTTGGGCAACGGCAGGACCGACCATCTGTACGAGAACGAAGGGATCCATGGGTAGTCCCATCTGGTGGACCGCGGCATCAGCATCGGCGAAACTAGCGCCTTCATCCACGCAGGCAATGATCTCGCCAAGGAAACGATTGAGCAGCCGGTTGACCACAAAAGCCGGTCGGTCAGCGACCAATACGCAGGATTTCTTGAGACCTTTGCCGACGGCGAAGGCGGTCGCCAACGCCGTGTCATCCGTTTTTTCAGCGCGAACAATCTCCAGCAGGGGCATCAGCGCCACCGGATTGAAAAAATGGAACCCGACGACCCGCTCTGGATACATGAGGTTGGCTGCCATTTCGGTGACGCAGAGTGAGGAAGTGTTCGTGGCCAGGATGCAATCGGGGCGGATCACCTCTTCGAGTTGTGCGAAGACCGTCTTTTTCACGGCAAGTTCTTCAAATACTGCTTCGATCACGAAGTCGGCATCGGCGAACCGGGATGTGTCCGTCGTTCCGGTGATCAGGGCCTTCAGCCGATTACATTTATCCGGGGAGAGCCGACCTTTGTTCTGTAACTTATCCAGTTCCGCGTGGGTGTAGCCGACACCTTTGTTGACTCGCTCTTGGTCAAGGTCGGTCATGATGACGGGAACCATGAGTTGGCGTGCGAATAACAACGCAAGTTGGCTGGCCATTAAGCCGGCGCCAACGATTCCTACCTTTTTCACCGGAAGGGCTAACGATGCGTCGGGAACACCAACGGGTCGTTTGGCGCGTTTTTGTACGAGGTCAAATGAGTACAAGGAAGCGCGAAGTGGATCGGACATCACCAGGTCGGTGAGGGCTTGATCCTCGGCGTCAAAACCCTCACTGCGGGTTGCCGTCTTTGCTGCCGCAACAAGGTCCAAGGCTAGGTAGGGTGCGCGGGTAGCACCATGAATTCGGGTTTCGACCTGAGCGCGAGCGGCTTCAACGACGGCGTCCCAATTATCGCGATCGATTGGTGCGCGTTCAACAGTAATCAGGTTGGTTAGGACCTTCGCCGCCCACAGAATTGACTGCTCGAGGAAATCCGCGGGTGCAAACATGACATCCATGACACCAAGTTCCACGGATTGCTTGGGTTTCATCTGCTTGTTCTGACCCATCGAGTTATTAATAATGACGTCAAGCGCATTTTTGGGTCCCACCAGATTCGGTAACAACCACGCGCCACCCCAGCCGGGAATCAGACCGAGGAAAACTTCGGGGAGGGATAGCGCTGCAGCATCCGCCGAAACGGTTCGGTAATTGCAATGCAAGGCAAGTTCGAGACCACCACCCATGGCGGCGCCATTAACGAAAGCGAACGTCGGGACGGCGAATTCACCAAAGCGACGCATGACGTCGTGACCCAATTTACCGAAAGCAGCGATGATTTTCGGATCGTTCACCAAACTCATGGCCGAGAGATCGGCACCTACCGCGAATACGAATGGTTTCCCCGTGACACCCACAGCGGCAAGGTCGGTGCGTGCCTCTATTTCATCCAGTGCCGTATTCAACGAGGCGAGTCCACCGGGCCCAAACGTTGATGGACGGGTGTGGTCCTTGCCATTGTCCAAGGTAATCAGCGCCATGATTCCGGCGCCAAGTGGCAGGTCGAAATAGCGCACGCGCGCTTCGGTGACAATTTCATCCGGGTTGGCTTGTGCCCTTGATGCTTGTGTTTCATTCATGCGTTGCTCCCTGAGATATTTTCCCAAATGACCGTTCCACCCATGCCCAATCCAATGCACATGGTGGTAATTCCGTATTTGGCTTGTGGATTCATCGTGAAATCCTTGGCCAGGTTGTTCATCAACCGAATACCGCTGGAGGCCAGCGGGTGCCCAACCGCGATCGCGCCACCCATCGGGTTAACCCGTGGGTCATCGTCGGCTATGCCAAAGTGGTCAAGGAAAGCCAATACCTGAATCGCGAATGCTTCGTTGATTTCAAAGAGATCGATGTCTGACATGGACAAGCCGGTGCGAGCCAGGGCTTTTTCGGTGCTGGGGATGGGCCCCACACCCATCACTTCTGGTTCAACACCCGCGAAAGCGAAACCAACCATGCGCATTTTCTTGGAAAGTCCGAGTTGATCGGCTACCTCTTCATTGGCGAGCAGAGCCGCGGTTGCGCCGTCGGAGAGACCCGAGGAATTGCCGGCGCTCACCCGTCCATGTGGCCTAAACGGGGTTTTCAGAGCTGCCAACCCGTCCAGGGTGGTGCCCGGTCTGGGCGCTTCATCGGCACTGACCAAGACGCTGCCAAGTTCAGCGCTACGTGCGGCGACGGGGACCAGGTCGGGCTGGATTAACCCGTTCGCGTATGCCTTGGCCGTTTTTTCCTGCGAACCCAATGCGAAGGCATCCGTTCGCTCCTTGGTCAGGTGGGGGAACCGGTCATGCAGATTCTCGGCCGTCGCACCCATGGCCATGGCTTCCGGGTCAACGATTCGCTCGGAGAGGTAGCGGGGGTTGGGGTCCATTCCTTCACCCATCGGGTGGTGGGTCATGTGCTCAACGCCGCCGGCGAGGGCCAGGTCATAGGCCCCGGCCATGATCGCGCTGGAAAGTGTGGTTACCGCGGTCATCGCGCCGGCGCACCAGCGGTCAACGGAGTAGCCCGGTACCGTGGTGGGGAGGCCGGCGAGGAGTGTGGCCGAGCGGCCAATGTTCATCCCTTGATCACCGGTTTGGTTGGCGGCCGCGATGGCAACGTCGTCGATTTTCTCCGGTGGAAGGTTCGGGTTACGCCGCAGAAGTTCGCGGATCACCTTGACAATAAGGTCATCGGCCCTGGTCTGTGCGTACAGGCTCCCCGCCCGGGCGAACGGGGTCCGAGCCCCATCAACAAATACGACATTGGCGCGCTGCGTCATTATTCCTCCTTGTGGACGTTCCATGTTACCCGCTAGTAACTTACACCTACGTCGACTACGCCACGATCAAAATCCGACGCTTCACCGATTCCTAGACTAGGAGGGGATAGGTGGCTCGGGCGCTTGTGAGCGTGCCTGCAGCAGGATGGGGAGCACCAGATCGCATTGCCATGGTCGGGCGCCACCCTCGAGCAGGAGATCGAGGTACCACTGCTCTGAGTCTGCCGGCTCGGCCCAGCAGGCTCGACGAACCAGATCCGGTTGCATCAGATTCTCGGTAGGAATGTTCAATTCTTCGGACCGGAGTGCCAATTTTTCGCGGGCGTATTCCAGGCGCGCGTGCGCACCAGGATTTTTCTCTGCCCACGTCTTTGGTGGTGGCGGCCCCTGCGATCTTGGTGGTGGCTGGGGTAGCTCTGATTCCGGGAGTGCTCTGGCTCGCTCAACGGCGGCAACCCATTGTTTTTCATAACGTCCGGCACCCCGGCCATTGAAACCCTGGACCTTAAGCAATGGGCCGGTTGGTTTGGCTAATGCCGCAGCCAGAATTGCCCGGTCGGGCAGGATGCGGCCCGGTGCAATATCACGGCGACGGGCAATATCGTCGCGGGTGAGCCACAACTCTCGAACAATGCCGCGAGCCAAGGGTGTTTTGGCGCTGTGCATGCCCGAGGTACGACGCCAAGCTTCACCCGCGTGTTCACGTGGACGCCAGGTCAGCAGAGCATCGAATTCCTGTTGGGCGTACGGGCGCTTGCCACTTTCATCCAGACTGGCGGCGAGGGCGTCACGCAGTTCAACGAGTAACTCGACATCAAGCGCGGCGTATCTCAACATTGCGGGGGTAAATGGGCGCTGCGACCAATCTGCCGCGCCGTGGCCTTTTTCCAGGTAAACACCAAGTTCGTTTTCCATCAGCGGTCCAAGTCCGACCCGTTCACGACCGAGGATCCGCCCCGCCAACTCGGTATCAAATAAGGAACTCGGGGTTAATCCCACCTCGCGCAAGCACTCCAGATCCTGGGTTGCAGCGTGTAAAATCCACTCAACCCCGATGGTTGCCGATGCAATGGCACCTAAATCCGGGCAGGCGATGGGATCAATGAGTGCGGTTCCCGACCCGGTCCTTCGGATTTGAATTAAATATGCCCGTTGCGAGTAGGTGTAACCCGACGCCCGTTCCGCATCCAGGGCAAGTGGTCCGGATCCGGCAGCCAGGGCCTGGGCGTACGCGTTGAGTGCGGATTCGGTCGTGATTAATTCAGGGACGGGTTCGCGGGTTTCATGTGGGATCTTGACCTCGTCGTCGACATCGAGTTGGTCCTCACACTCGGGGACAGGGCTATCCACGGCGTCGTGCGTGGGCAACGTGGGCGACGCCCTCGGGAAGGGGTATCAGTCCACCGGCGAGCACGAGCACATTTATCCAGGCGGTGAGGTGTGCGCCTAGGTCGTCAAGGGGAACTCCGACCGCGTCTTCATTGGGGGTCCACGATGAGCGAACCTCAACGAATCCGTCGGCGGGTCGATCAGATAATGTCCCGAAAGATTGTCCGAAGTTGCTGGTGACGGTCCCACCCAACTCCCTAATGTCAAGGCCACTCGTTCCTTCGAGGATCCAACTCCAAGCAACTTCCCGAACTAGATCATCATTTAGTACATCCGACTCAAGTTCGGCTCGAGCAAAAATAACGGCTCGAAATGCGCCACCCCATTCGTCAACCCCGTCGGGGTCGTGCAGTAGGACGAACCTCCCCGAAAACGCATCACTGTCAGCATCTGTTGGTTCGGCAGTCATGGCTAAGGCAAAGGGAGCGAGCCGACTGGGGGCCGGCACTTGGCTCAAGGTGATGTCAGGACGCACGACCACGCTGCCGATTTGCGCAACGGTCAGCGCAAATTGGTCGGCGGCTGGGGTCACGGTTCGCACGACTTAAGACTAATGAGACGAAAGTGGTTACTGGGACTGGCGCGCCGCTACGGTGTCTCGAAATTCACCGAGATCGAATTAATGCAATACCGCTGATCCGTGGGGGTGCCGAAACCTTCACCGTCAAATACGTGGCCGAGGTGACCGCCACACGCAGCGCAGCGAACTTCGGTTCGAGTACTACCCATGCTCTTATCTTGGAGGTAGATCACGGAATCTTTTGCCAAGGGTTCATAAAAACTCGGCCATCCGCATCGGGAATCAAACTTGGTGTCACTGGTAAACAATGCAGCACCACATGCTCGACAGGAATAGGAACCAACTCGCTTTTCATCGGTGAACTCCCCTCGGTACGCCGGCTCGGTCCCGGCTTCGCGCAGAACCCGGTATTCATCCGGGCTCAACCGCTCGCGCCACTGATCCTCGGACAAAACTGTTTCATAATCGGTGCCATCGGGTCGTTGGGCTCCGTCGCGGGCCGGTGTTGATGAACTCATAACCCAAGACTACGCGTCGGGTGCCTCTCGCGCCTGCCTACGCCAAGCGCTGATTCATGTCAGACTTGGCTCGTGATGGAACTTTTAGAGAACTCTGGCGCGTGGCTGTCCTCCACCGATTTGGATAGCGCCCGGGCCAATGTGCCCATTGTCTACATTGACGCGATCCCGGTCCGCGTTGATGCAACCGGGGCGGTGACCGAGGTCGGACTACTTCTTCGGGTCTTACCCGATGGCAGCATTAGTCGAGCCGTGGTGTCGGGTCGCGTTCTCTACAAAGAGCGCATCCGTGATGCCATCATGCGCAACTTGGAAAAAGACCTGGGGCCACTAGCCTTCCCCAAATTACCTGCATCACCGCAGCCCTTCACCGTTGTGGAGTACTTTCCAGAGGCCGGTGTGACCGGATTTCATGATCCACGGCAGCACGCAGTTTCCCTAGCCTACATTGTTCCGATCGAGGGAGAATGCGCTCCGTCATCAGATTCCCTGGATCTCATTTGGGTGACCCCGGATGCCGCAACCAGACCAGAATTTGAATTGGAGATGGTGGGTGGCCAAGGTCGTCTGGTCCGGATGGCCCTGGCCCACTGCGGTTTATTGCCTTAGCGCGCAGGGAACTGGGGCGGTACTTTGTTGATCTTTCCCGCGAGCGCAGCAGCGAGATCCTCCCGTTCAAATGCATGACCCATTTCAATAAACGCGTCGTCGGCACTGTCATTAAACTCCGCGTTCATCCCTCGGAGTAATTGTGCTTTGATAACGGCCATTGAGGCCGGAGAGCAATGTGTGATCAGTTCGTTCGCGCACGCGTAAGCATCGGCTAGTGGATCATCGCTCGCGGCCAGAACGAGCCCGTACTCGTAAGCGTCTTGACCAGAAAATGTGCGGCCACTGACCAGCAGTTCGGTGGCGCGAGCTAGTCCAACGAGTCGGGGGAGCAGCCAAGCGATTCCGTATTCAGCGATCAACCCGAGCCGAGAAAAAGTGGAACTGAGTTTGGCATCAGATTTCGTGAACCGGAAATCAGCGCTCATGGCGATCACAAATCCCAGTCCGGCAGCCGGTCCGTTAATTGCCGTAATCACCGGTGTTGTCATGTGCAGATACTTACCCGGCACCGTTGCGTGACTTTGCCCGTTCAGGAATCCTTGAACGAGTTCGGGGTCCTCACCCAAAATAGATAAATCTGCCCCGGAGCAGAAGCCACGGCCGGCGCCGGTCACGACAATGACCCTTACCTGCGGATCCGCGTCGGCAAAGTCGAGCAAATCCGAGTATGTGTGGATCATGTCGGGGAGCAAGGCGTTAAGCCGGTCGGGCCGGTTGAAGGTGATGGTCGCAATGTGCCCATCCCGTGAATAGGTGACAAATTGGGTGGCGGGTGCTGAACTCATGTCGTATTCATAGCATCAGAGCCCTTATCCGGGCCCACGTGCGGTTAACTTGGTCACAGTGGTTCGGCTGCACCGGACCTAAATGAAGCCTTTACGGAAGTGAGGAATAGATGTCGGATGCATTTGGTCACTCGGTGCAAAAAAAAGGAATGCGGATTACCTGGCGTGGAATTGTTCTGATCGTTATCGCCTTTTTTCTTGCAGTGTTCGCGGTCCAAAACCTGAACACGGCGCGAGTTAGTTTTTTGGGCATGGATTTTGACATCGATGTCTGGATTATCGTGACGGCGTCCTTCGTACTCGGAATGCTTCTTGGGGGAGCGGTTCGGGGAACCGCCCGTAAGTTACGCAAACCCAAACTGGAATCCGGTAAGTAGGTCAATCGTCGTAAGGGTCAACGCCGAGCAAAGTTTCATCTTCCGGGGTGAGGTCCTTTGCGGGTGCCTCGAATTGATCAAATTGAGGGTCGGCCCTTTTTTCGTCGGTTTCTTCATCAACGTATTCATCGGTATCAATAAAGTGCATCGCGGCGACTTCCCCGCTGACGAGGGGTGCTGGAGTTATCCCTCCCGCGTGCGTGGGGTCATCACTTGAGTCTTGGCCATCATCTGAGGCCAACTCATATTCGGAATCTTGCAAAGGGTAGAGCAATCCCTCGAGTGAACCTTCGCCACCAAACTCGCCGCTATCACCATTCATGCCGTTACGGATAGCTTCAGCCTCCATAATCATGGTCAGTCGGTCGGCTGCATCAGCGCTATCTCCGGGTTCGCTGGCGACACTCTGGGTCAAGCGCACCACGTTTGCCGGATCGGATTCTTGAGAGTGATAGGACATATCGTCAATGTACTCCCAGAACCCGGGTGATTACCTAGCTTGCAGCAATCTAGGGTTGGGAGGCATCCATTGGGGTATCGTGGCAGACTGCCCATATGACTGCGACGCTTGATCACGTTTCCACCCTCAACTTGCTCACCGAACTTGAGCCCGTGGTTGAAAGGGAACTCAACCGTCATATCGCGATAGCGAAAGAATGGTTTCCCCATGACTACATCCCATGGGATCAGGCTCATAACTTCGCCCATCTCGGTGGCAAGGATTGGACTCCCGAAGAAAAAAGATTCAGCGAGGCCGCACGGACAAGCCTGATCATCAACTTACTCACCGAAGATAATTTGCCCAGTTACCACTTTGAAATTGCCACGATCTTTGGACGCGATGGAGCGTGGGGCGAGTGGGTCGGTCGTTGGACCGCCGAAGAGGGCCGGCACGGGACCGCAATTCGGGACTACTTGGTCGTCACCCGCGCGGTTGACCCGGTAGCCCTTGAGCGTGCCCGCATGAGTCACATGCAAGAGGGTTATCAAGCGATTCACCCCGGTCTTTTAGCCGGTTTGTCCTACGTGTCCTTTCAGGAGTTGGCAACGAGAGTTTCGCATCGAAATACGGGGACGGCGACAGGGGATCCCATCGCTGAAGCACTATTACAGCGCATCGCCCTGGATGAAAATTTACATATGATCTTCTACCGCAATCTCCTTGATGCAGCACTCGAATTAGAACCCGATGCGACCATGACGGCGATTCTGGCGAGTGTCCGTGATTTTGCCATGCCGGGTAACGGTATTGAAGGTTTTCAACGCAAAGCGGTGGAGATCGCGGTAGCAGGAATTTATGATCTGAAGCAACACCGAGACGAAGTGATTATGCCGGTTTTGCGCAAATGGAAAATCTTTGACCGCAATGATTTCGGGGCCGAGGGAAATGCAGCACGTGATGAATTGGCCATACTCCTTGCCGACATGGACGTGAGTGTCAACCGATTTGAGGAACGTCGTGACGCCCTCCGAGCGCGGTTTCTCGCGCGCGACTAATAGTTCGAAGGCCGACGCCTGACATTCGACGCTTTCGGGCTCCGCCTATTTCCTGTGTCCGAGGGGGGACTTGAACCCCCAAACCCTTTCGGGCACTAGCACCTCAAGCTAGCGCGTCTACCTATTTCGCCACCCGGACTGGGCACCGCTTGCGCGGCGAACCGCAACTATACCCGCGAGGCATAGGGGTGTTGACCCCGGATTGAAACGAAGTGGCCCTGGCGCAATAGCCTTCGAGGAGTCAATGGGAAACCTACGATTTGCAGCGTGCACGGCACCGTTAAAGGACGTCACGCCCGTGGCTCGACGGATACCGGTGAGTAACGAATTTTCTGACGTAGGAAGTTGCCTGACCCTTCCCTTCTTGATCATTTACATCGGTGAAGTTCGGGGTTTGGGTATTGCTTTTGCAGGTGTGGCGGCCACTGGCCTACTCCCACTTCGGCTGAGACCGCTGCTAACACAAGAGCAAGATGGCATGATCACCGTATGAATCAGGGCTACTCGTTGAGTGAGCAAGCACGATTAGCCATGGAGTCCGATGTGGTGACCCTGACCCAAGAATTGATCCGGATTGATTCCAGTAATTGGGGTGACTCGACTGAGACCGTCGGTGAAGCTGAGGTCGCCGAATATTGCGCCCAGAGACTGCGCGAAGTGGGATACGACCCACAGGTGTACCGCACCACATCAGATTCACGCAGGGGAGTCCATTTGCGTATCCCTGGTACAGATTCCAATGCGAAAGCCCTCGTGGTCCACGGTCACCTTGATGTCGTGCCGGCGATCGCCGCCGATTGGACACATGCACCATTTGGTGGTGACATCCATGACGGCTTCATTTGGGGTCGTGGCGCGGTGGACATGAAAGACATGGACGCGATGATTATTGCGGTCATGCGTCATTGGGCTCGTGAAGGCATTCGACCTCGCCGTGACGTGATTATTATGTTTTTCCCGGATGAGGAAGCCGGCATGCAGCACGGTTCGGCCTGGGTCGTTGCGAATCGACCCGAGTTTTTTGACGGTGCCTCAGAAGCCATCGGTGAAGTTGGCGGGTTCTCGATTTCAGTGCGGGACGACTTGCGTTTATACCCGATTCAAACAGCGGAGAAAGGAATCCGCTGGCTCAGACTTCGCGCCGCGGCCCGGGCCGGTCACGGGTCCATGATTCATACCGATAACGCGGTCACTCAACTGGCACGCGCGGTCACTCGCATCGGCGACTACACCTGGCCGATTCGACGGACTCGCACCGTCGACGCATTTTTGGCCGAACTCAGCGATGCCTACGGGATTGAGATTGATGGAACGGACCCGGATGAACTCGTGTCCAAGCTCGGTACTTTGGGGCTGCTCGTTGGTGCGACACTGCAAAACACTGCTAATCCATCCATGTTGAGTGCCGGGTACAAAGTAAATGTGATTCCTTCTGAAGCAACGGCGCACATTGACGGTCGAGTACTGCCAGGTTGCGAAGGTGAGTTCGATCAAACAATTCGTGAACTGGTCGGCGAACACATCACGGTTGAGTCAATAAGTTCTGACATCGCGATCGAGTCGGCATTTGATACCGCGACATTTGACCTGATGGCGAGTGTTTTGCGCCAGGAGGACTCCGGCGCCCGGGCCGTGCCCTACATGATTTCCGGCGGCACCGATGCCAAAGCGCTGAGCAAGCTTGGCATTGATTGCTACGGATTCTCACCACTTCGCATGCCACCTGATCTGGATTACTGGCGATTGTTCCACGGGGTTGACGAACGGGTGCCCGTCGATGGATTGCACTTCGGCGTCCGCGCCTTAGACCGCTTCCTGCGTTCGGTGTAGTCATCAATCGTGTTCACATGGTGTTTGCTACCCGGTACACCTTGCGTCGGAGCCTAATTTTTTTGCGGCCATCCCGGAAAATTCTGGTTTGATCAAGTTCCCAACGGCCCCGTTCCGCCGTATAGGTGAGTAACTGGCGGGTGTCTTCGCGGTCAACGTCACGGGAAAAGTTAAGTTCTCGAAACTCCCAGATTGGTTCGGTGCGGGTTACCGGCTTCATCGACGTTGGGCCCAACCTGATTCGGGGTAACTCATGTGCGGCTCGGAAATGTCGTTGAGCGCTGATGTTATTTCTTCGGGAAGTTCAAGCTCCTCAGAACCAAGAGCCATGAGTAACTGTGCATTCGTGCGAGCGCCAAGAATTGGTGCAATGACACCCGGTCGATCACGCAACCACGCAAGGGCCACTTCCGTCGGGCTTGCATCTAGCCCTTGGGCGGCGGTTGCCAGTGCATCGACAATTCGTTTCGCTCGTTCGTCTGAATAAACGTTGACAAATGCGCTGGTATCGGCGGATGCCCCACGTGAGTCGATGGGAATTGAATGGCGGTACTTTCCGGTGAGGACGCCGCGTCCAAGGGGGGACCACGGCAGAATTCCGATTCCCAGTGTTTTTGCTGCCGGAACAATTTCCCGTTCGACACCTCGTTCAAGCAGGGAATACTCCACCTGGGTGGTGATCAATGGCGCTGAAGCCGGTTTGAGTGATTGCATCGTGCATGCCCGTGCCGTTTGCCAACCGGAATAATTGGAAACACCCGCGTAGCGAACCCGTCCCGAGGAGATGGCAACATCAATCGCGGACAGGGTTTCTTCAAGTGGGGTGTGGGAATCCCAGGCGTGCATTTGCCACAGATCGATATGGTCGACATCAAGGCGTTTAAGACTCGCATCCAACGCGTCAAGGAGATGTCGTCGGCTCGCATCAAATCTGCGCTCGGTATTGGGTAGCGAGACTGCTTTGGTGGCGAGAACAATTGAATCCCGGCACTCGTACTCTTGAATCAGGGTTCCTAACATTTCTTCACTGACCCCCTCGGCGTAGACATCCGCGGTATCGACCAGGGTGCCACCTGCATCAAGGAATGCCGCCAATTGGTCACGCGCGTCGTACTCATCGGTTGTGCGACCCCATGTCATGGTGCCCAAAGCCAGTCGCCCGACTCGAATTCCGGAATTTCCCAATGGCCGTTGCTGCATAGCCCAACCGTAGACCCATGCGTGGGGAAAGTTGGGATTGCAAGCCGTAGGCTTCCCCCATGAAACTCTCAGTCAACCTTGGATATTGGGGCGCAGGAAATGACGCGGATAACTTGGAGGTGGCCAAGGAAGCGGATCGACTGGGCTACTCGTGTGTCTGGGCCGCCGAAGCTTATGGCTCCGACGCCGCCACCGTTTTAACCTGGATAGCCGCCCAAACCCAGAGAATTGATGTTGGTAGTGCGATCTTTCAAATCCCGGGCCGCACACCGGCCAACACGGCGATGACGGCAGCAACCTTGGACACGTTGTCCGGGGGAAGGTTCCGGCTGGGTCTGGGGGTTTCCGGACCGCAAGTATCCGAGGGCTGGCACGGGGTGCGTTTCACCAAGCCTTTGCAACGAACCCGCGAATACGTTGACATTGTCCGTTTGGCGCTGTCGCGTCAGCGGGTGCAGTACGACGGTGAGTTTTTCACCCTTCCATTACCTGATGGACCTGGTAAGGCGCTCACGCTGACAGTGCATCCGGTCCGCGAGAACATTCCGATTTACCTGGCCTCAATCGGTCCGAAAAATCTTGAACTCACCGGTGAGATTGCTGACGGTTGGTTGGCCATCTTCTTTTCACCCGAACACGCCACCGAACTCATGAAGCCGCTTCTGTCCGGTCGCGAAAAATCTGGCTTAACCCTGGAAGGCTTTGACGTCGTACCCACCGTTCCGGTGGTCCCCGGGAAAGATATTGAGCAGTGCGCCGATTTCATCCGCCCATATTCCGCGCTGTATATCGGCGGAATGGGATCACGGGACAAGAACTTTTACAACCAGCTAGCGACCCGGATGGGTTATGAAGATGCAGCGGTGGAGATCCAAGATCGTTACCTGGCAAAAGATTACGCAGGCGCTGCGGCCGCTGTGCCCATGGAATTCATTGACGCCACATCCCTCGTTGGTCCGCCGGGGCGCATCGCCGAGCGACTGCCGGCCTACGCGCAGGCGGGCGTGACCAATCTGAGTGTTGCCTCATTCGCGGGAACATTGAAGGAACGGGTTGGAACACTGCATGTCATGAAAGAAGCACTGAAGATTTCCGGTCTCGGGGATCTTGATGCCCAGACAAGCAGTTAGTGGATATGACGTGGTTTGAAGCCATTGTTTTGGGAGTTATTCAAGGGCTCACTGAATTCGTTCCCATTTCATCTACCGCACATCTTTTCATTTTCAGTCAATTTTTTGGTTGGTCTGATCCCGGAGCCGCATTCACCGCGGTAAGCCAGATCGGGACTGAACTGGCAGTCGTGGTGTATTTCTGGGGGGACATTAGGCGCATAGTTTCTACCTGGTTTCGATCGCTCGCGAACCCCGCCCTACGTAAAGATCTTGATGCCCGGATGGGCTGGTATGTCATCGTTGGAACAATTCCCGTCGCGGCTCTGGGATTTACGTTTTCAAGGCAAATTGAAACGACCGCGCGAAATCTGTATCTCGTGGCCACGACGTTAATTGTTTTCGGAATTATTTTGGGTCTTGCCGATCGTTATGGGAGCAAGATCAAGTCAATTGATCGACTCAGATTGCCCGATGCACTTGTCTTTGGTTTAGGGCAAGCACTTGCCTTAATACCTGGGGTCTCGCGTTCAGGGGCGACAATTACGACGGGTTTACTCCTCGGTTATGACCGAGTGGCAGCGACCCGATACGCATTTCTGTTGGCCATCCCGGCGGTTTTAGGCTCCGGATTTTATGAGGCAACCAAGATCTCGGAGCAACAAAATGCCGCGTGGGGACAAACCATTCTCGCAACGGTTATAGCGTTTTTTGTCGGCCTCGGCGTTATTGCATGGTTACTTCGATGGCTGACCACGCGGACCTACACACCATTTGTCATTTACCGAGTTGCACTGGGAACCGTCGTCCTTGTTTTGCTGGCAACAGGAACACTCTCGTCCACGATTTAAAGCCATCCACTTTTCTTGAAGCCGCGAAAGAGTAATCCGCAGGTGACGGCCATGAAAAACAAGACTGCCGGATAACCAAATGTGGTGTCAAGCTCTGGCATGTGTTTGAAATTCATGCCGAAAATTCCCGCGGTCAACGTGGGTACGGCAGCGATTGCAACCCACGCGGATATTTTGCGCATGTCCGTGTTTTGTTTGAGGTCCTGCAACGCGGTCGACGCCATCAGCATGGTAAGGAGTGCATTATCGGTACTTTCTACCGTGTCATTCACCCGAAGAATGTGTTCGCCAATGTCGGCAAAAAATGGTTCCAACTCGGCAGGAATGAGTTCATACGTATCGGCCGCAAACTTTTGAGCTGCACTGACCAGGGGGGACACAGCCTGGCTTACCGCAATATTCTCTCGCTTCAGATGGTAAATATTCTTAGTTGTTTCTGCCGTGGGTTGCATTGAAAAAACATCTTGTTCGATTTCGCGCATATCCTCGTGTACTTCTTCAACCACGGCAAGATAGGAGTCAACCGTGATGTCCAACACGGCGTAAAGGACGGCAAGGGGACCATGCGTGCGTAAGCGTTCGCTGTGGGACATGCGTTCACGGACGTTGGTGAGGTCTCCCGCGGTTCCGTATCGAACCGTGATTGCGAACCACTCACCGATAAAAACAGAGGTCTGTCCAGTCGTGACGTCGCGGCTCTGCCCGTCATAGGACAACGTCTTGAGTAGGGCAAATCCTTTCCCTTGGCTTAATTCGAACTTTGCTCTCTGGGCAATGTTGGCGGCGTCTTCAACATCGAGTGGTTCGAGTCCAAATAAGTCAGTGACCAGTGCTAATTCAGCGTGGGTGGGGGACACCAGACCGAGCCAGACAAATGAACCCGGGTCTGCCTTGACGTGCGAGATCAGTTCCACTATCGCGCTTCGGGCATCGTGTTCATTCGGGTCGGTGCCACTGGCAATGTCGATTGACTCTTTATGTTGATGCTCGAATCGGCCATCTGCTGAATAACGTCCCATGCGCCTGATCACGTGTGCATTGTGCCAGTCATCGGCGCCTGCTTTCTGCCCCACGCGAACAGCACCACAATATTTCGTGTCTCGAAGGCCCCCGGCACTACCTTAGGATCATGCCCACGGTTCTTTTAGTTCGTCATGGACGCACCGAAGCAAATGAAAAGGGAATCCTGGCGGGAACTGCTCCTGGGACTGCATTGGACAGCCGGGGAATAGAGCAGGCCCAGGCATTGGCTGAGCAATTGTCCGGTCTAGAAGTTACGGCGATCATCTCCTCACCACTGGAGCGAACAATGCAAACCGCCACGGCCCTGGCCTCAACCTTGGTGAGTCCATCGGGAGCGGCCTTGGAGATTTCGCTTGAGCCTGCGCTCGCAGAATGCGAGTACGGTGATTGGACCGGACGCAGCCTGAGCGAATTGGCGAAGGAGGAACTCTGGCGCTCGGTCCAGGACCACCCATCATCCGTCGTATTCCCGGGTGAAAATGGGGAGTCCATGGCCAATATGGCCCAGCGGGCGATTGGGGCACTTCGTCGCTGGAATGATTTATTGGGCCCGGATGCGGTCTATGTTGCGGTTTCTCACGGAGATGTGATCAAGGCGATTCTGGCCGATGCCCTAGGCATGCACCTTGATCTCTTCCAAAGGATAGGTGCGGATCCGTGCTCGGTGAGCGTGATCAACTACACCACGAACCGGCCTTTCGTGCTGAGCTCAAATGGCAGTGGCTCGGACGCTCGAAGGCATGTCACGGTGGCCCATAAGACGAAAAACGATGCCCCGGTGGGTGGGGGATCGGGTGACTAGACGAATCATCGAATACCGATTGCCCGAGCGTTTCGTTGTTGGAACGGTTGGCATGCCCGGGGAGCGAACGTTTTATTTGCAGGCCAAATCAGCGGGGGCGCTCACGGCCGTGGCTTTTGAAAAGCAGCAAGCGATGGTGCTGGCCGAACGGATCGATGACCTGCTCGATGAAGTTCGGGTTTCTCGGGACCCCCGGGGCGTCGTGCCAGAAAGTGCGCCACCCGAGCTACTGGACGCGCACCCCTTGGACATGCCCTTACTCGAGGAATTCCGGGTCGGCGCGATGGCTTTAGGTTGGGATGAAGGAAGTTCCTGTGTCGTCATAGAGGCGCACGCCATCGCCGAGGAAAGTGATGAGGTCCCCGAGTTGGGCGAAGATGGTGAGGAGGGTCCCGACACGCTCCGCGTGTGGCTCAGTGCACCCTACGCCCGCGCATTCGCAGACCGGACCCGTCGGGTGGCAGATTCGGGCCGTCCACCATGCCCATTTTGTCAGCAACCACTCGACCCGGAGGGTCATATTTGTCCGAGGGCCAATGGGTACAAGCGGCGAGACTTCTAATTCGATTTTCAATGGGCCGCTACAACCCATTGGGCAACTGCGTGGTGCGAGCAACGGATCCTTACTGTGTAAGGACACATCCGATGAACTCTTTGTGTACAAGCCGGTTTCGGGTGAACGACCGTTGTGGGACTTCCCCGATGACACCCTATGCCGACGTGAAGTAGCCGCCGCGAACCTCGATTCGCTTCTCGGGTGGGGCCTGGTTCCACCTACCCGTTGGGTCGATGAAGGCCCGGCAGGTCCCGGTATGGTGCAAAAGTGGATTGCCGAAGTCGACGATTTGCGTCCGGTAAATATTTTTGACACGGACAGCGTCCCCGATGGTTGGCTATCCGTTCTGCGGGCGGTGGATCAGAGCGGAAGCCCGGTCACCCTGGCACACGATGTGAGCGAGCCGCTTATTCGGATGGCACTTTTCGATGCGATTGTGAACAACGCTGATCGTAAAGCCGGGCATATTCTCGCCGACGAAAACGGCCACATTTTTGCCATCGATCACGGTGTTTGTTTCAACGACGAACCCAAGTTGCGCACGGTGCTTTGGGGGTGGGTTGATCAGGTGATCCCGGAGAGCCTTCATGCTGACCTGTTGCAACTGCAGGTCACCCTCGGTGATTTCCACGAGCACATTGACCCCTATTTGTCACCGGTTGAGTCCCATCACCTGCGGTGCAGGCTCGAGGAGTTGCTCCAGTTGCGCGTCTTCCCCGGACCGAACGCCGATTGGCCCGCAATTCCTTGGCCGGTGTTTTAATCGGCCCTCATTCATTCGGTAGGCTCACGCCGTGCAGAGTTGGTCGGAACCGGTAAACCCTCAACTCCCGGGTCTGGGCCGCGATCTTCGACTCTTTGATTCGGCAACCCAAACAATTCGGCCCACCGCACCCGGTGGCACCGCAAAAATCTACGTATGCGGCATCACGCCCTATGACGCAACCCACATTGGCCACGCCAATACCTACACCGCCTTCGACGTGCTGATCCGCGCCTGGCGCGATTGCGGCATCACTGTTGAATACGTACAAAATGTAACCGATATTGATGAGCCGCTCCTCGAGCGCGCCATTGCTACCGGTGGGGATTGGCGTGAGATCGCGGAACGGGAAACCGAACTGTTCCGCGAAGACATGCAAGCCCTCGGGATAATTCCCCCACAGCACTACATCGGCGCGGTTGAATCAATCCCGCAGGTTGCCGAGCACGTTCGTGACCTACAGAACCAGGGGAAGACGTACGCACTTGATGGTGATATCTATTTCAAGATCTCCGATGCTTCATTATTTGGATCGATTTCACACCTCACCCGGGAACAGATGTTGGACAGCTTCGCCGAACGTGGTGGCGACCCGGACCGTGCTGGTAAGCACGACCCACTCGATCCGCTGATGTGGAAAAATGAAAGACCCGACGAGCCCGCATGGAACACGGTTCTGGGGCACGGGAGGCCAGGCTGGCACATTGAGTGTTCCACGATTGCACTGACCTATTTGGGTGACCAGATTGACGTACAGGGTGGTGGCTCAGATTTGGCTTTCCCGCACCACGAAATGAGTTCAGCACAGGCAGAGAGCATTACGGGCCGAGAACCATTTGCCCGTTTTTACGTTCATTCTGGAATGGTGTCGTGGCAGGGGCACAAAATGTCGAAATCCCGGGGGAATTTGGTGTTTGTTTCAACCCTTCGCCACGAAGGAGTGGACCCCGCTGCGATCAAACTCGCATTGCTCGCACACCATTACCGAAGTGATTGGTCATGGACCCCACAGGGACTCGACGGGGCACTAGCCCGGCTTGACCTGTGGCGCTCAGCGACCATCCTGAGCCATTCACTCGCCGCCGAAAGCGTTCTGGATCGAGTCCGAGAAGTTATGTCTGATGACCTCAAGACCCCCAGCGCGCTCGACGCGATTGACAACTGGGCTCGTGACTCACTTCACCACGGTGGATCCGATGCTGCGGCGCCCGGTTTAATAAAAGATATGTGTGCGAGCCTTTTAGGGGTTTATCTTTAGTCGGTCTTTTCTTCGTGGCCACCAAATCCCTTGCGCATTGCGCTCAGGATTTGATTCGCAAAATGATCATTACCCTGTGAGGCGAATCGGGAGTACAACGCCGAGGTGAGAACCGGTGTGGGAACACCTTCCTCAATGGCCGCGATTGCGGTCCACCGTCCTTCACCAGAATCTGATACCCGACCGGAAAACTCGGTCAACTCGGGGCTGTGGGCCAGCGCGGATGCGGTGAGATCCAATAACCAGGAACCGATGACCGAGCCCCTGCGCCACACTTCGGCAACGGCTGGAATGTCGATCTCGTATTGGTAGAACTCGGGGTGCGCGAGTGGCGCCGTTTCGGCGTCGTGTTGGGCGTTGTCGGCGCCAGCATTGCCATGTTTGAGGACATTCAAGCCCTCCGCGTACGCTGCCATCAGAGCGTATTCGATCCCGTTATGTACCATCTTGACGTAGTGGCCGGCGCCGCTCGTTCCGCAATGCAGCCATCCGCGCTCGGCAATTGACTCGGGCGCTGACATATCGGTTCGGGGTTCGGCTTCGATGCCGGGGGCCAACGCATCCCACAGCCACTCAAGGGAACTCACTTGTTCACGAGGTCCACCGATCATCAGACAGTATCCGCGCTCAAGACCCCAAACACCCCCCGAAGTACCCACATCGATCAGGGAAATTCCGTTCCCCTTCAGAGCCTGTGAGCGAACAATGTCATCACGGTAGTAAGAGTTTCCGCCATCAATAATCGTGTCACCGGGAGCAAGTAAGCGGGTTAACTCGTCGATGACGCTCTGGGTGGGCGGCCCAGCGGGCACCATGATCCATACCGTCCGGGGAACCGGCAAAGCCTCAACCAATTCCGCGAGTGAACCGGCCCCGTGAATGCCATGTTGGGTCAATGTTGAGACAACATCAGCATTGCGATCAAATCCAACAACCCGGTGGCCGGCCGCGACCGCGCGGCGACCCAGATTGGCACCCATTCGGCCAAGGCCCACCATGCCGAGGGCACGAGGTTGTTTCTGATCGGTCATGGTTTCTCCTATTTCAGGTTAAATACGTGTGACACGTCCGCATGCTTTCATGTGCAAGACTAGAACAATGATCGATCCCACCGTGACCCCTGCGTGGAAAACTCTGAGCGAGCGAGGCGCCAACATGGCCCCGATCCGAGAACTCGTTACTCACGATCGACGTGAGTTGCGAAATAATCTGGACGAGATTCAAGTGGATTTTAGTCGACAAAGAGTTGATTCGTCAGTGTGGCAGGACCTCAACGATTTGGTTGAGGCCTGTGAGGTTTCCGTACAGCGGGACAACATGTTTGCCGGGATGCACATCAACAGCACCGAAGACCGAGCGGTACTGCACACGGCTCTGCGACTTCCGCGTGGCTCACAACTTGTTGTTGACGGTGTTGAGGTTGTACACGAGATCCACGCGGTACTTGATGCCATGGCCGAGCTTGCGCAACACGTACGCACAGGAAGTTGGAAAGGTTTCACCGGTAAGCGCATTGAGTCGGTGGTAAACATTGGAATAGGTGGCTCGGATTTGGGCCCGGCCATGGCCTATCAGGCACTCCTTGCCTACAGCGACCCCAACATTACATGTCATTTTGTGTCTAACGTTGACCCGACCGACCTCCTTGAAACCCTGAAAATGTGTGAACCCGAGTCGACCCTTTTTATTATCGCCTCGAAGACTTTCACCACGGCAGAGACCATGTCGAATGCACGGGCGGCACGTGAGTGGGTCCGGCATGCCGCACCGAGTGAAAGATTGGACTCGGTGGTTAAACATCATTTTGTCGCCTTATCCACGAACGCACGGGCGGTGGCTGATTTTGGAATTGATGGCGCAAACATGTTCGGCTTCTGGGACTGGGTCGGCGGGCGCTACTCCATGGAATCGGCTATTGGTTTGAGCACCATGATCGCGATTGGACCGGATCAATTCCGTGAGATGCTCAATGGTTTTCATGCCGTTGATCTCAACTTCACTCGGGAGCCTTGGTCCACAAACATCGCCATGCAAATGGGCGCACTCGCAGTGTGGAACAGAAATTTTCTGGGGATTGAAACCACAGCGGTTCTTCCGTATTCACAATACTTGTCCCGGTTCCCGGCTTATTTGCAACAACTCACCATGGAAAGCAATGGGAAAAGCGTTCGCAGTAACGGTGAGAGTGTCAGCTACAACACGGGGGCTATTTTCTGGGGTGAACCCGGCACCAATGGCCAACACAGTTTTTATCAGTTGCTCCACCAGGGAACAAGTACCGTCGCGTGCGAGATCATTATTATCGCGCGAGCGCATCAGAACCTCAGTGATCAGCACGACGTTTTGGTGGCGAACGCGCTCGCCCAAGCGTCCGTGCTGTCATTGGGAATGAGCGCTGAGCAGATCGCCGAAAGCGGAGTACCGGCCCCATTAGTCCCGCATAAAGTCATGCCTGGAAATCGTCCGGTCAGTGTCATCATGTGTCCAGAATTGACTCCACGAACCCTCGGCATGCTCGTCGCTCTGTATGAACATAGTGTTTTTGTCCAGGGTGCAATCTGGGGGATCAACTCATTTGACCAGTGGGGAGTTGAGCTTGGCAAAAAGGTTGCCACCGGGATTACCGAGACATTTTCCGATCAGGAATTGATCCAAGATTTTGATGCCAGTACCGCCCACTCAATTCAACGGTACTTGGAATTAAGGGATCGACACTAACTTTCACGTCTGCGCAAATAGCGCTCAAACTCTTTGGCGATCGCATCACCGGTTGCTTCGGGTAGTTCGGTGGTGTCTTGCTCGTCTTCGAGTTGGGCGACATAGTCGGCAATCTCTTCGTCCTCCTGAGCCAGTTCGTTGACACCGGCCTCCCACGCTCGGGCATCCTCGGTCAAATCCCCGAGGGAAATTGGCAAATCCAGCAGGTCTTCAATCTTGGCGACCAACGCTAATGTTGCTTTGGGACACGGAGATTGACCGACGTAATGTGGAACCGACGCCCACAGTGACAAATTTGGAATACCAAATTGATCACAGGCTGCGGCAATTGCACCGACAATTCCGGTCGGGCCTTCATAGGTTGATTTGTGAATATCGAGATCATGGATAAGTTGTGGGTCACTGGAAGTCGCAAAAACCGGCACCGGGCGGGTATGCGGATTGTCGGAGAGGAGTGCCCCCAGGGTGAGCACGAGCCCCGTGTCTAGTTCAGCGGCCAACCCCAGAATCTCGCGGATGAACTGCGGCCATTTCATATTGGGTTCTATCCCAGAAACGAGGACGACATCACGCTTGAGTTCCGGGACGTGGGCCGTGTACACCCGAGTTCCCGGCCAGATGATTCCACGATCACCGGAATCACTCACGTACATGTGTGGCCGGTTTACCTGGTAGTCGTAATACTCCTCGGGATCAAGTTCAAGGAGTAACTCCGCTTTCCACGTTTCACGCAAATGATTGATCACACCGGATGCGCTTTCGGCTGCGTCATTCCACCCTTCGAATGCACACATCATGATCGGATTGTTCAGAACGGGCAGGTCGTCAAATTCGATCACTTCGTACCGCCCCTCTTGTTCCACCCCTCATGTTGTTGGGCTGCGCCGCCGCCGCATGTGAAATCAACTGCGCCACCCGTTCTGGCCAATACAGTGGCACGTCATGGACTGCACCGTACCAATGCTGCAGGGCTATGCACAGTTTTCCGCGGACTTTCGCATCCACATCCCGTTTAACCTGCTCCCAATCATTGAGTTCAGCAGGTGCATCATGATCGGTAGCAATCAGAATCCAGGTGGGCACGGCCAGCCGGTCAAGGTCTGAATCTGGGTTGTAATCAAAAAAAGCCTCTAAAACCAGCATGTGCCGATCTACACCGATCGTCGTGACCACCCCGCCGGTTGCGACATCAACATAGGTTCGGTCAATGGCAGCCATGATCGATTTTCGCTCGGTGGCGGTGAAATCATCGTCCAATGGCAGGAAGTGTTCGGTCAACTCGGTCCAGGTAAATGGACCACCCGGCGGGGTGAGTGCAATTCTCAAGGACTCACGAGTAGTTGAACCCAGCGCGATGATATTCGCGGGAGTGAACGCCCCACCATCAATGAGGACGCAACTAATGGCGCGCTCAGGGTTTTCAGCAGCAAGATGTAGGGCAACCGACGCGCCCCAGGAGTGGCCGACGATGCAGGCGCCTGCGAGCCCCAGTTCGTCGAGGACCTCGATGCAATCGCCGCTGATCCGAGGAATTCGATAGTCGGGTTCCATGTTCCGGGAATCACCGTGCCCGCGAAGATCGATGCTCAGAACGCTGTACCCACTGCCCAATGAATCGATCACCGGTTGCCAAAAGTCGCTCTGCTGGGACAGCCCGTGCAAAAAAAGAATCGGGGTGAGAGCCGGATCGCTGCCACGCTGGTATCGGAAGGCGACTCCCTGTTTACTCGTCGACAGCGGCGTGGTGGGGTTACGTGGCTCGTTCACCTCCCTAGCCTCGCATTAGGGTTACGCGTGATCAAACCCAAGGCTCTCTTGCTCGATCTTGATGGAACTTTGCTTGACTCAGAGGAACTCTGGTTGCTGGCAGAGCAACGGGTGATGCACCGGTACGGGTATCTGTGGACGACCGCTGATCAGCATCACTGTTTGGGTGGCCCCATAGAGCGCGTGGCCGACTACATGGGTAACAAAATTAATGGTCAACAAAGTTCGCACAACATTGGCCGCGAATTGCTCAGCGAAGTCGCTAAGTTGTTCGTTTCCGAACCGTTGCAATGGCGGCCCGGGGCGCAAGAGTTGGTAACCCAGGCACACGCATCCAATATTCCAACGGTGATTGTGACGGCGTCCTGGCGGGTCCTCTTGGACACGGTGATGGCTCGAATGAGCGAAAGTGTTGGCGAGTTTACTTTTTCGATTGCGGGAGATGAAGTTGAGAATTCCAAGCCGCACCCGGAGCCATACGTGAAAGCAGCGGCGCATGTTGGGGTTCCTATTGCCGAATGTCTCGCAATTGAGGATTCACCAACCGGCACGCTTTCGGCGGTTTCAGCGGGTGCGAAAGTAATTGCAATTGAACATATGGCAACTATTAATATTCCCGGCGCCATCGTTTTGACAACCCTCGTCGGTCAGGACATTGAATCACTCTGGGCGCTGGTGAACAACCAGATCTAGGGCGGATGCGAGGGAGTCTTCAACGCGTGAACTCCCCGAGGACCAGGTGGCTGGGTCGGGTAGTGGTGGGGGAGTTCCACCAAATGCGGGGCATAGTGGCTTAAATGAACACCAGCCGCACAGTTTTGAAGGGGTCGGAGTGAACGTCTGTTGCTGGGCACTGTTGGCAATAGCACTCCGCAGTGCCAAGATTTTTCGCTCGGTGCGCAACAGGTCATCTTCGGATGGCTCGTATCTCAGGAACTTTCGATTTCCCAAATACATTAGCTGCAGCATGCGCGGCAGCTCACCGTTGATCCGCCACCAAGCGAGTCCGTAAAAACGCATTTGAAACATTGCCTTGTCGGCGTACTGGGGCGACGGCGCCTTGCCACTTTTGTAGTCGACAATGCGAATATCTCCGGCCTGAGTTCGGTCTACGCGGTCGACAAATCCCCGGATCGCGAACCCTTCAGTCAGATCAACACTTAATGCCAACTCCCGTGCGAACGGCTCAAGGCGGTTGGGGTCCTCCATCGCAAAATAAGTTTCAATTAATGGCCGGATTGGCGCCAACGTTGATTCCACCACGTCCGGTGAACCCACTGCTGCAGCATGTCCGTAGATCAAGGCGGCCTCTGCGGGTTCACGCTCAGCGAGAGACTCAAGTGCACCCGTGAACAGCGAGATCGCGAGTTCATATGTGCGTTCACCTGCCGGTGCATCGAAAATATTTTCCAGCACCGTGTGCACGAGTGTCCCACGAACCGCAGCGATTGAGGGTTCCTCGGGCAACTGATCAATTGTCTTGAATCGATAGAGCAGCGGACATTGTTGGTAGTCGGCGCTGCGTGAGGGTGACAGTGAATGAGGGAACACGGTTTGAGCCTAGTTGCCGGGTAATTCGTGGCAAAAAGACTCGGGCAAACTACGCGGCCCAAACACCAAGCGGTCACGCGGATAAAGTCCGGGCATGCCTAAACGCCCCGTTCACCCACCCGCTCCACGCGACACGGTGGGTGTGGGCGCCCGACCACGAGGTCCGCTGGCAGCCGGGGATCTTGTCCAACTTATTGACGCGAAGGGAAATAAGTACACGATCACTCTGAAGGCGGATGACATTTTTCACAGCCATCGCGGCCAACTGACTCACAACGACATGATTGGTCGCACCGAGGGGATCATCATTAGAAGTGACCGCGCTATTTCTTATCAAGTATTGCGTCCGGCGCTGGATGACTACGTACTTTCGATGCCCAGAGGGGCCGCGGTCGTGTATCCAAAGGATGCGGCCCGGATCGTTGGTTTGGCTGATATCGGCGAAGGATCGCGCGTGTTGGAAGCAGGGGTGGGATCAGGCGCCCTGTCCTGTTCGTTATTGCGCAGTGCTGGGATCACGGGTTCGGTGTTGAGCATTGAGCGTCGGGAAGATTTTGCGGAAATCGCGACCGAAAACGTCTGTCGGTGGTTTGGTGGCTTCCCCCAGTCATGGCAGGTGAGAGTTGAGGACTTTACTGACTCAGATCCTGATGGTGGATCTTTCGACTCGGTTGTCCTAGACATGCTGGCACCGTGGGAGTGCTTGGATGTTGTTGAGCGGGCATTGCGTCCAGGGGGAGCGCTGGTTTGCTACGTCGCCACGACAACCCAACTGTCCCGACTGGTTGAAACAATCCGGGTCCGCAATGTGTGGACCGAACCGCGGGCCGAGGAAAGTCTGCTGCGGACCTGGCACCTCGATGGCCTTTCGGTGCGTCCAGATCACAAAATGAACGGACATACAGGTTTCCTCATTGCGACGAGATTGATGAACGGCCCTTCACTTGAGCGTAAACGGCGCCCAGCCCCCGGGGCTTACGGTGTGGACTACCACGGACCCGGTGGTGACAGAGACGGGTGAAGATCTTCCCCCACTTCATTCGCTGAATGCAACTAACCGGGTTAGGGTGTCCTAGCGATAAATATTGATTTATGGCCTCGAGGGAAATGGTGACCAGATGGAGCAAACCCCGGATCTCCTGCACATCCAAGGTGAGTTGGCGGCGGCGCGGGATCACAATGAGCGTTTGATCACAACCCTGCGTGATGCCCGCGAGCAAATCGTGACGCTCAAGACCGAGGTTGACCGGCTCGCCCAACCACCCAGCGGGTTCGCCACCATTTTAATGGCCCACGAAGATTCCACCGCCGACATTATGGCCTCGGGTAAGAAGTTGCGGGTTGGCGTGAGTCCAAGCATTGATATTGCCGACCTGGTGCTCGGACGAGAAGTGCTGCTCAACGAATCGATGAACATCATCAGTATTCGCGAATTCGATGAGACCGGTGAGATCGTTGTTCTCAAGGAAGTCATTGATGGCAATCGAGCTTTGGTAGTTGCGCACTCCGATGAAGAGCGGGTGATCAAACTCGGTAAGCCCCTCATCGATCAAAAGCTTCGTGCCGGTGACACCCTGCTATGCGATATGCGCAATGGCGTCGCGGTGGAAAAAATAGCTCGAGCCGAAGTTGAGGAACTGGTACTCGAAGAAGTTCCAGATATCCACTATGAAGACATTGGCGGTCTGGGTGAGCAGATTGAGGCAATCCGTGACGCGGTAGAATTACCCTACCTCCACGCTGAATTATTTTTAGAACACAAACTCAAACCACCAAAAGGGATCTTGTTGTACGGCCCCCCGGGTTGTGGGAAAACATTGATTGCAAAAGCAGTGGCTAATTCGTTGGCGCAAAAGGTTGCGGAGAAGACGGGGATGGGTGAGGGACGCTCCTACTTCATCAACATCAAAGGTCCGGAACTACTCAATAAATACGTTGGTGAAACCGAGCGTCACATTCGCCTTGTTTTCCAGCGGGCGCGGGAAAAGGCTTCCGAGGGTATGCCGGTCATCGTCTTTTTCGATGAAATGGATTCGCTTTTCCGCACCCGCGGAACCGGGGTGAGCAGTGATGTTGAAAATACGATCGTTCCGCAACTGCTCAGTGAGATCGATGGCGTTGAGAGTTTGGAAAATGTGATCGTGATTGGAGCAAGTAACCGCGAGGACATGATCGATCCGGCAATTTTACGGCCGGGACGCCTAGATGTGAAGATTAAAATTCAGCGGCCAGATGCCCAGGCGGCATCGGCCATTTTCGCAAAGTACCTAACAACCGATCTTCCTTTGCATGAAGAAGATTTGGCCGAGCACGCAGGTGACCGTGATGCCACAACCGCCGACATGATTTCTCGGGCGGTTGAGCGGATGTACACCGACACGGAGGAAAACCGGTTCCTCGAAGTCACCTACGCGAATGGTGACAAAGAAGTGCTCTATTTCAAAGATTTCAACTCCGGCGCCATGATCGAAAATGTGGTGGCCCGAGCCAAGAAATCTGCCATCAAAGACTTCTTGGCCTCGGGACAGCGGGGGATCCGGGTGCAGCATCTTCTTGATGCCTGTATTGATGAATTCCGGGAGAACGAAGATTTGCCCAATACGACCAATCCCGATGACTGGGCTCGAATCTCGGGCAAAAAGGGTGAACGGATTGTCTTCATTCGGACCCTGATCGAAGGTAAGAAAGGGTCAGAGCCCGGACGTTCCATCAGTACCGTTTCCAATACCGGTCAGTATCTCTAACACCATGTTCGCCGCGAGAGCCTTTCCGCTCTATCTCGTTTGCAAGGTCGCGGGTGGTCATGGACGTTAATCGGATCATGGGTATTGAAACCGAATACGGAATTTCCGTACCCGGACACCCGACCATGAATGCGATGGTGACCAGCTCGCACATTGTGAGCGCTTACGCTCGACTTAGCGGGCTTGATCAGGGTTTACACGCCCGTTGGGACTATGACCGAGAGTCACCACTGCGTGATGCGCGAGGCTTTGATCAGAGTCGGGCGGATGCCGACCCCAGCCAATTAACCGACGATCAGGAACTGGGCCTGGAAAACATTATTTTAACCAATGGGGCCCGGCTCTATGTCGATCATGCGCACCCGGAGTATTCAAGTCCTGAAGTGACCAATCCGCGCGATGCAGCATTGTGGGATAAGGCCGGCGAGTGCATCATGCACCAAGCGGCTACGGCCGCGCCAAAATTCGATGGAGTTCAAATCAAGCTGTACAAGAACAATGTGGATAACAAGGGGGCCTCATACGGCACCCACGAAAACTACCTGATGCCGCGCCAGACCCCATTTGCCAACATTGTCCGACTGCTTACACCTTTTTTTGTGACCCGGCAAATATTCACCGGTGCCGGTCGACTTGGTCAAGGCCAAGAAGGAAACGTTAAGGCATTTCAAATCTCCCAACGCGCCGATTATTTTGAAGCAGAAGTTGGTTTGGAAACAACGCTGAAGCGGCCCATCATCAACACGCGGGATGAACCACATGCCGACCCGGAAAAATATCGGCGCTTGCACGTGATTGTTGGCGATGCAAACATGTCAGAGACAGCGACGATGCTCAAAATGGGGACAACCTCATTGGTGTTGGCCCTGATTGAGTCGGGCTTCGAGGATTTCGCCCCATTCGAATTGGCCAATCCGGTCCGAGCCATGACCATGGTGTCCTACGACACCACAATGCGTAACGTGCTCCCGATGGCCGACGGGTCATCAATGCGGGCAATTGACATTCAATTCCGGTTTCTGGAAGTGATTCGCTCCCGGCTGGACTCGGTGGGCGAACCCGACGAGGCGACCAGTGAGATTCTGGAACTGTGGCAGCACACCCTTGACTCCCTCAATGACGCTTCGGGGGATTATGCCGTTGCTGCCCGCTATATCGATTGGATTGCCAAATACCAGTTAATGCAGGGATATCGCGAACGGGATGCACTCGGCTGGGACGCCCCCCGATTGGGGTTGATTGATCTGCAATACAGCGATATTGATCCCGATCGTGGAATCGCGATAAAACTGATGAAACGGGGGGCATTGCAATCCTTGTTCACCGCAGAGCAAATCAATTCGGCAGTTCGGGAAGCGCCGCACGATACCCGGGCCTACTTCCGTGGTGAGTGCGTTCGGCGCTACCCGCAAAATGTTGCTGCGGCCTCTTGGGACAGCATCGTTTTTGATACGGGCGGGGACACCCTCCTGCGAATCCCCACCCTCGAGCCACGCAGGGGCAATCGAGAATCGATCCAAGATCTCCTTGATCAAAGTGAAACCGCGACGGACCTGCTTAATTCGTTGCGCTCCCACGACTAACAGTTAGGCTCTAACCATGGCTTCCCAAGAAAACCACCAGATAAAGCGCTCCCGCCGCGAAGAAGATCTCGATACGCAGGGCAGTGAAGCCGTTGTCACCCGGAACAATGCTGAACTTGATAGCGATGTTGACTCACTCCTGGACGAAATTGATGAGATCCTGGAAGTCAACGCGGAGGATTTCGTGAAGTCATTCGTGCAAAAGGGTGGCCAGTGAATCCGGAGTCCTCATTTGCGGCACACCTTCAATCCCAAGGTAAGTTGCCCAACACCGCCGCTACCGGAGTAACTCACGAGCAGTTTGCGCCGCACGGCACCACAATTGTTGCGCTTCGACATGCGAACGGTGTCCTGATGGCGGGGGATCGCCGGGCCACCATGGGTAACATCATCGCCCAGCGTGACATTCAAAAAGTATTTCCAGCCGACACATATTCATTGATTGGAATTGCTGGGTCGGCCGGCATCGCCATTGAACTCGTTCGACTCTTCCAGGTTGAACTGGAACATTATGAAAAAATTGAAGGAACATCTCTCTCATTGAACGGAAAAGCCAATCGTCTTTCGAGTCTTTTGCGTTCAAATCTGGGTCTCGCGATGCAAGGGCTGGCCGTCGTCCCGCTCTTGGCCGGATTTGATACCAAGTTGAACATCGGCCGAATTTTTTCCTATGACGTAACCGGTGGTCGTTATGAAGAACACGACTTTTACGCCGTGGGTTCTGGTTCACAGTTTGCTCGAGGAGCACTCAAAAAAATTAATGCACTGGATCAAAGTGAAGATGAAGCAATCGCTGCTGCCATCGAAGCTCTCTTTGATGCAGCCGACGATGACAGCGCCACGGGTGGACCCGACATCAGTCGAGGAATTTTTCCGGTGATTTACACGGCGGGACCCACCGGAGTACGTGAAATAAACACCGACCGCATATCGCAACTTTCACGCGAGATGCTGCAACGACGATCCATCCAACCAAATGGGCCAAGGGCCCAACTGACACCCGGTGGAGAGTCCGCATGAGCATGCCGTATTACGTTTCACCAGAGCAAATCATCGCCGACAAGGCAGAGTTTGCCCGCAAGGGTATCGCCCGCGGACGCTCCGTCATCGTCGCGAGTGCCAGCGACGCCTTGTATTTCATTGCCGATAATCCTTCGCGTGCCCTACACAAGATTGGGGAAATCTACGACCGGATTGGTTTCGCGGCAGTGGGCAGATACAACGAGTTCGAGAACTTGCGCGTCGCCGGTGTTCGTTTAGCTGATACGCGCGGCTATTCCTACGACCGAGCCGATGTCACGGTGCGAACAATTGCGAACGCTTACGCACAAACACTGGGCAGTATTTTTATTGAAGCCGCTAAGCCCTTCGAAGTCGAAATCGCGGTCGCTCAAGTAGGTGAAACACCAGATCAAGATCAGTTGTACCGGATCTCATTTGACGGATCGGTACATGACCAAGCTGGTTTCATCAGTATGGGTGGTGACAGTGAATCGGTCGGCAGTCACATGTTGGAGAATTGGAGTGCCGGTGCAAACGCCAAAGATACTCTGGTCGCGGCGGTGAATGCGTTGTATCCCGATGGGGAACGAGATGTCGAGTCACTTGAAGTAGCCACCCTGAACCGGATCGGAGATGGCCGGCGCTTTAGTCGTTGCAGCGCGAATGACATCACCGAGCTACTCGGATAGCGAACCCAGACCAACATGGACCGCAGAATCTTTGGTATCGAAACCGAATACGGTGTCACCTGCACTTTTAAAGGCCAGCGTCGTTTAAGTCCAGATGAAGTCGCCCGCTACCTCTTTCGCCGGGTCGTCAGTTGGGGACGCAGTAGCAATGTTTTTCTTGCAAATGGCGCCCGGTTGTATCTCGATGTTGGATCCCACCCCGAATATGCCACGGCGGAGTGTGACGACTTCATTGAGTTGCTCGCCCAAGACCGTGCTGGTGAACGAATTCTTGAGGGGTTAGGAATCGAAGCCGAGGAACGACTCGTTCAAGAAGGTATTTTCGGTGACGTCTATCTTTTCAAAAATAATACCGATTCCGCAGGGAACTCTTATGGCTGTCACGAAAACTACCTGATCCAACGAGCCACCGATTTTGCGTCCTTGGCCGAAACGTTTATTCCGTTCCTGATCAGCAGACAAATCCTGGTGGGGGCCGGCAAGGTGGTGCAAACGCCACGCGGTTCAACGTACGCTGTCAGTCAGCGGGCCGACCATATTTGGGAAGGCGTTTCGAGCGCGACCACCCGCTCCCGGCCGATCATTAACACGCGCGACGAACCCCACGCCGATGCCGACCTGTATCGGCGCCTGCACGTCATTGTCGGCGACAGCAACATGAGTGACACCACGAATTTGCTCAAAGTCGTTTCTGCCCACCTGGTCTTATCCATGATCGAGTCAGGGACGGTGATGCGTGATCTGACCCTGGCGAATCCGATCCGAGCGATTAGGGAAATTAGTCACGACACCACGGGTACCCGCACGGTGAAGTTAGCCAACGGTCGTGAACTCTCAGCCATCCAGATGCAAAGTGAATACTTCCAAAAAGTGTCGGACTTCGTTGCCCAGCGCGGGATCGTCGACCCGGTGACCCAACAAGCCATGGAACTCTGGGAGAGATCTATCAAAGCGGTCGGGTCGGGTGACCTGCACCTCATTGACCGGGAAATCGACTGGGTGATCAAATTACGCTTGATCGAAAGATACATGCGCAAAAATGGGATGACCCTTGATCACGCGCGGATTGCGCAACTCGACCTTGCCTACCACGATATCCGTCGGGATCGAGGACTGTTTTATCTGCTGGAGCGGGGTGGGGCGGTCGACTCGATTCTGACGCCGGCGCAGATTGAGAGCGCGAAGAACATCGCGCCACAAACCACGAGAGCCAAACTTCGTGGTGATTTCATTACCCGCGCCCAGGAGCGCCGCCGTGATTACACCGTGGACTGGGTTCACCTCAAACTCAATGACCAAGGTCAGCGGACCGTGCTGCTCAAGGATCCTTTTCAACACACCGACGAGCGGGTTGATCGGCTGATCGCCTCAATGTAGGTATTCTTAGCATGTGAGAAAACACCTCGTCGCCACAGCCATTGCCGCAACCTCCATCCTCGTGCTCAGCGCCTGCTCCAGTACCGAAGAAGCGGACCCGGCATTCACCGATAGCGGCACCGCATCCGGAACCTATCTCGTGAACGATTGTGCGGGCTTGGCTTCGCCCACGAGCTCGGAAACGGCGCCACCGGGTCTTGCTGTCGACGGCCTGGTGATCGGTGAAGATACGGTGCCCACGATCAGCGTCGGGCCTAATTCGTCCCCTGCCGTGGAATTAGTCTCCGATCAACTGATAGCCGGTAGCGGCGCAAGTGTGGCGGTGGGGGACACCATCACCGTCAATTACTGCGGGGTCGGTCAAATAAGCGGTGCACTTTTTGACTCCTCGTGGGCTCGTGGCGAACCGGCAACATTTGACCTGGTTCCCGGTGGCCTGATCGAAGGTTGGACCCAAGGCGTTCCTGGCATGCAGATCGGTGAGCGTCGGCTGCTCGAAATTCCCGGCGATTTGGGCTATGGCGCCACCCCACCCGGTGGCATCGAAGTGGACGAAACCCTCATTTTCGTTGTCGAACTCGTGTCAATCGGTTAAACCCGAGAACACAATCAGACCACGATGCACACCACGAGAAACCCCACGGAAGTAGGAAAAGCATGTCTGATCTAACCAAGCCTGAGATTGATTTTATGCAAGGCCCGGCCCCGGTCGAACTCGTCATCACCGATGTCGTCGTGGGGACGGGAGCAGAAGCAGCCCCCGGCGCCACGGTTGATGTGCACTACCTTGGGGTGGAATTTGACACCGGTGAGCAGTTTGACGCTTCATGGGATCGCGGCGAAAGCATCAACTTTCCGCTCTCGGGTTTAATTGCAGGTTGGCAGGAAGGCATCCCCGGAATGAAGGTGGGTGGCCGCAGACAACTGGTGATCCCACCGGCACTTGCCTACGGTGAATCCGGTGGACATCGACTTTCCGGAAAAACCCTTGTTTTCGTCATTGACTTACTCGGTGTCAAATAGTAGCTATCAACGCTATGCCACAACGAGACAAAACTGAGCGGCTACTGAACTTAGTATTCGCCATGATGTCAACGCACCGGGCGATCTCCCGAACAGATATTCGCGACAACGTCGCAGGATATGAGGATGCAACCTCGGAGGCGTCCTTTGAGCGAATGTTTGAACGCGATAAAGACGAACTGCGCTCGATGGGGCTCCCGATTGAAACGGTCACCGACGCCATGGGCGACACCTTGGGCTATCGAATCCGGCCCAGTGAATACGAGTTCGTTGATCTGGAGCTAAGCCCCGAAGACCTCATTGTGTTGGGGGTAGCCGCGCAAGTGTGGGACCAGGCTGTGTTGAGCGCGCCAGCCCAAACGGCTCTGCGCAAAATAGAAGCCATCTACGGCAAGAGTGTTGTGAAACCACCAGCGGAGTTATCCGGGCTAGTTCGACTCCAAGCGCAAGACATCTCACTCCCTATTTTACTTCGGGCGGCGCGGGAAAAACGGGTCGCGACATTCGCCTACCAGAGTCGCACCGGAGTTCAGACCACCCGCCGAATTGAGCCGTGGGCCGTTATCTGCCGGGAAGGAAACTGGTATTGCATTGGGTTTGACCTGAACCGTGGTGAACAGAGAACCTTTAAACTTCCCCGGATCCAAAGCGGCGTGAGGTTAACCGCCGAGGGTCACACCGCCCCGCGTCCGGAGAACCCCACCATGGAAATTCCAGAGCCCGAGGACCTGATCACAGCCGTGATCACCATTGCTCCCAACCGGGGGGCAATGTTGCGAAGGAATGCATCCGTCATTGACCGCACCGACAGAGGGGATCGCATCACCGTTCGCGGTTCCTTGGCTGATCTGACCCAGTGGACCCTGCTTTCGTTGGCTGATGTCGTTGAGATTGAATCACCAGCGCTCACGGCGGACGTGTTAGCGGCAAGTGAACGAATCCTGGCAGGACACCTCGGCGAGCGTCGAGCCGGAGACCCCCGTGGTTGAGCAGGTATCGCAACGAATTTCGCGGCTTCTGGCGCTGGTTCCCTGGCTCGCCAAGCGCCCCGGGATCACCATGACGAAAACCGCTGAGCATTTCGGCATCAGTGTGGACACACTCACGAAAGATTTGTGGCAACTGGTCTTGTGCGGGCGACCGGGTTACGGACCGGATCAGTTGGTGGACATTGATTTTTGGGACAATGACCGGATCTGGGTGCAGAACCCACAAACGTTGGCGCTGCCAATGCGGATTAATTCGGACGAAGCTATCGCGCTATCCATCGCCTTGAGGCGGATGAACCAGATCCCCGGGGTAGCCGAAAAAGAGTCAATCAACAGGTTAATTGGAAAAATGGACGCGGTCACCGGGTCGGCGGCGGGTGTCGTGGAAATTCCATCAGCAGATCAAAGCGTTCAGAGTGAATTGATCGAGGCGGCACTCGTTGGCGGTTTGTCATTGAGATTTGATTATTCAACGGCACGAGACGAACATTCCAGTCGCACCGTGATGCCCATCAAGGTATTCAGTGTTGACGACTATCTCTATTTGTCGGCCTGGTGTGATCAAGCAGAAGCGGTCCGCTCCTTTCGATTTGACCGAATGGCGCAGGTCGTGCTCAGTGAGCCCAGTGAGCCCAGTGAGCCCAGTGAGCCAGGCTCACCCGACCCCACCGATGAAGTCACCGGGTTGACCGATCTGGCTTTAGCGCCGGTAGCCTTGGTGCTGCTCGAAGCAGAGTTAGCCTGGGTAACCGAGGAAGTGTGGGTCAGCCGGGCGACCGAGAACCCCCGATCACTGTTCGACGGGCAGGTACTTGTCCACGTGCCCTATCTCTCCAAGGACTGGCTGATCCGGTGGATTTTGTCCATGGGTGGGGCGGCCGTTGTGCTTGAGCCGGCTGACTGCGCCGAAGAGATCACGGTAATCGTGAAGCGGGCGATTTCGCGGTTGGGTGATTCTGGTTAATTGTGGCGCCCGCCGGCGGCTGAAAGTAAGACTAAGAGCGTAGACTCCGGAAGTGAGTTAGTGTCATAGTTGCACCGAGTTCAGCGAAGCGAGAAAGGGATCACATGTTTAGTAATCTCAAAGGCTGGGAATGGCTCATCATCGTGGCCTTGATTCTGCTGTTGTTCGGCGCAAAGCGTCTGCCCGACGCTGCTCGTGGACTGGGCCGCTCGCTCCGGATCTTTAAGGCTGAAACAAAAGGTCTCGCGGGTAACGACTCCGACGAAGATGTTAAGGCAGTCGACGCACAAGACACGGACGCCAAGGCCGTCGAAGCCAGCGGATCGGATTCACCGAAATCCGCGGCGCGCGCAGAAGCTGGGCCCGCTTCTCCCACTGAACGTTAGTTAGAGCCGGTGGCCCTGCGCGAAAAGCAGGAGTCGGTCTCGATGCCGTTGACCGAACATTTACGGGAGTTGCGCTCCCGGTTCCTTAAAAGTGGCATCGCTATCGCTTTAGGCATGGTCATCGGCTGGATCTATTACGCCGAAATCTTCGCCTGGATCGGTGAGCCCTTCACCGACGTAGTCGCTGCGTCAAAAGAAAATGGTCAAGATGTTGTCTTAGCCCTCACCGGGGTTGCTGATGCATTTGTCCTGCAAATTCAGGTGTCCGCTGCCGCAGGTATCGCATTTAGTTCCCCCGTCTGGCTGTACCAACTCTGGCGGTTTGTGACTCCGGGGCTGCACCGTAATGAGCGTCGATGGGCTCTTGGTTTTGTCGCTGTGGCCACACCACTATTTGCGGCAGGTATCACTCTGGCCTACTTTGTGCTCCCATTTGGGCTAGAAATTCTTCTTGGTTTTACTCCCGCCAACGTCGAAAACATTGTTTCCGTTGATCGTTACCTATCCTTTTTCCTCCGGACGGTCCTGGTTTTTGGGGTTGGTTTCCTCGCTCCACTACTCATCGTCCTCTTGAACTTCGCCGGAATATTATCCGGTAAACGCCTTGTTTCCTGGTGGAGATGGATTGTTTTCACCGTGCTTATTTTTTCCGCGGTTGCCACACCAACGGGTGATCCGATCAACCTGATCTTGCTTGCCGGTCCGATCATGATTCTGGTGATCATCGCGGTGGGTGTTTCGCTCCTGAATGACCGTCGGCGGGCACGTAAATTGCGCAATTCTGACTTTAGTGGTCTCGGCGATGACGAAATTTCCCCACTCGACACTGACCTAGAAGATTGACCTCTTCCGGCTAGACTCTCAACATGTCTTCCGCGGCCGAAAAGTATGCCGCTTCGCGGCTACGGGCCCAAGATGACAAAACCATGGTTGGCTCATTCGCGGCCGGATACACATTTGCTCTTGACCCATTTCAACTCAACGCGATCAGGGCAATTGAAGCGGGCAAAGGTGTCCTTGTTGCGGCGCCGACCGGTGCTGGCAAAACGGTTGTCGGTGAATTTGCGATTTTTCGGGCCTTGAGTACCCAAACAAAGTGTTTCTATACAACCCCGATAAAGGCGCTCTCCAACCAAAAATTTGCTGAACTCGTCCAGCGCTACGGTCATGAAAACGTTGGCCTATTAACGGGTGACAACAGTATCAATGGAGATGCGCCGATAGTCGTCATGACGACGGAAGTGTTGCGCAATATGTTGTATGCGGGCTCAACAACACTTCAGAATCTTTCCTACGTTGTCATGGATGAAGTGCACTACCTCGCCGACCGTTCCCGCGGCGCCGTGTGGGAAGAAGTCATCATCCATTTACCCGATTCCGTCACCATCATTGCGCTCAGCGCCACGGTCAGTAACGCCGAAGAATTCGGTCGGTGGTTGGCAACGATCCGTGGCGAAACCGAAGTGATCGTCGAGGAAATACGACCGGTCCCATTGTGGCAACACGTGATGGCGGGAAAAAGACTGTACGACCTATTCATCGATGACTCACAACATGAAGTCAACCCTGAGCTAGCCGCGCTGGCTCGAAGTTCTGCCCAAGCGGCCGCTACCCGTGGTCAATCCAAGTACGGCAGTAAAGGTCGCAATGCCCCGAGAAGGGCCACCTTGACCCCGAGGCGAAGTGAGGTTGTCGCCCTCCTTGAGTCGGAAGTTTTGTTGCCGGCGATCTATTTTCTGTTCAGCCGCGCCGGGTGCGATGACGCGGTGGAACAAATACTGAGCTCAGGGCTTCGCCTGACATCCACCGTCGAACGGGAAATGATTCGCCACCAAGTCCTTGAGTCCACTCGCGATATTCCCGACGAAGATTTAGCGGCCCTGGGGTTCAGTGACTGGATCGATGCACTCGAGCGTGGGGTCGCAGCCCATCACGCTGGCGCACTACCAAGATTTAAGGAGATTGTTGAGTCTTTATTTCAGCAGGGTCTGCTTAAGGTTGTCTTTGCAACCGAAACCCTCGCCCTGGGCATCAACATGCCGGCCAAGTCGGTCGTTCTCGAACGCTTGGTGAAATGGAATGGTGACGCACATGTCGACCTGTCACCGGGGGAATACACCCAAATCACGGGTCGAGCCGGTCGGCGCGGTATTGACGTCGAAGGCCACGCGGTTGTTCTGTGGCAGCAGGATCTTGACCCCAAATCACTCGCTGGTTTAGCGTCCACCCGCACCTACCCACTCAAGTCCTCATTTAGGCCCAGCTACAACATGACGGTCAATTTGGTCGGTTCCATCGGTACCGAACGGGCGCGTGAACTCCTCGAGACGTCTTTCGCACAGTTTCAAGCGGACGCATCCGTTGTCGGTCTGGCAACGGAACTGCGCAAACTTGATGAAGCCAAAGCCGGCTATTTCGAATCGATGCAGTGCCACCTCGGTGATTTTGAGCAATACAGCGCGCTGAGACACGAGATCTCTTTGTCCGAACGTCACGACGGTCGACACGCCGTACGGCAGCGTCGTGATGTCGGTGAGGCCCAACTCCGAACACTTAAAGTGGGAGATGTCATCCTCCTGGCCGCCGGAAAGAAAGCGGGTCCGGCGGTTGTTGTTTCCCCCGCGATCAACAGCGTCAACGTTGAACCACGACCGATGGTGTTGACCGGGGATCGTCAGGTTCGTCGGCTCAATTTTCACGATGCACTCGCGGATCTCACGCCAATCGGACGGGTCAGAGTGCCTAAAAGTTTCTCCGCACGCGATGTACATATGAGAAAGAACCTTGCCGCCCAGGTCCGTGAGATGGGGCAACATGCGGCCGACCCCAAGAGGCGCGGTAAGAAATCACCCGACGTTAACCCACTCGTTCAAGACTTACGGGATCGCATGCGGGCCCACCCATGTCATGGCTGCGATGAGCGCGAGGCGCACGCGCGTTGGGGTGAGCGGTATCAAAAAACTGAGAGCCAGTATCAAGACGTGTCATCCCGCATGAAAGGCCGGACAAACACGATTGCGCGCCGGTTCGACCGACTGTGCTCGGTGCTGGGTGGACTTGGTTACTTGGTGAAAGATCCCGTGGGAGAGTGGCAGGTCACCGAGCGAGGTGACCTACTTAAAGGAGTTTATTCGGAAAACGATTTACTGATCGGCCAAACAATCTTGGCCGGGGTCCTGGACGAACTCGATCCAGCATCCCTGGCTGCAGTGTGTTCCACTTTCGTCTACGAGAGCCGCCGCGGTGATTCCGATGAAGCACCTTCAGTACCCGGGGGGCCAACCCAAAAAGCACTTGACGACATTCATTACCTGTGGGGCCAGGTTGAAGGCGTTGAACACGACCATAAAGTGAATGAAAGTCGCACATTAGATGCTGGCCTTGCTTGGGCGCTGTATCGATGGGCAAAGGGCGCGACCCTGATGAAAATCCTGACTAGCAACGATGTGACCGCGGGGGACTTCGTACGTTGGGTTCGCCAGGTGATCGACCTTCTCGGCCAAATTGTTGCCGTGACGCCTGCTGATTCTGAGCTGCACGCCAATGCTGTTGCCGCAATTGATTTGTGCAAACGCGGAATTATTTCCTATCCCAGCGCCACCTGAAGCAACTCTGCAACGTATTTCTCCACCCCCCACTGCACCGCCACGTTATTGAGAGCGTCGTGATCGACGGGTTCACCCGGCACCTCAAAAGTCCACGCACTCACGGGCAGTCGAGTCTCCGCCGTCATCACTGCGAGGGCTGCATCAAGATAGTTCCTTGCCCAACATATCCGTTCGGCGAGCTTGGGGGTCAATGGTTTGCTGAATGAGGTAGCACTTGCTGCTGCGACAAGATTGTCTAACGTTCCATATTCCGTGATGAGAGCGCACGCGGTCTTGTCTCCGATGCCAGCAACCCCGGGAAGTCCATCACTTGGATCCCCGCGCAGCGCCGCCATGGCTAAATAGTCGGCTGGGGGGACACCGTATTTGGCCGTCACGGCTGATGGATCCAATACCGGCCAGGCTTCCACCCCACCGGTCACCTGTAGTAGCAACGAAACTCGATCTGAAACAACCTGGATCAGATCACGATCGCTGGTAACAACCAATGAACGTCCCGGGTGTTGGGCTGCGACGGAGGCAATGACATCGTCGGCCTCAAATCCGTCAATTCCTATTCTTGCGACACCCCACGCGTCAAGAAGTGCCGCAATGGCATCAATCTGAGGGCTTAACGTATCCGGTACGTCCTCGGTACCCGTCGTTACTTCCACGCGGTGAGTTTTGTAACCGGGGACTAACTCAACCCGCCATGCCGGCCGCCAGTCGTTGTCCCAGGCCGCGACGATCCCGCTGGGCTGGTGCATTGATATCAGTTTGGTCAACATGGACAGGAAGCCACGGATCGCATTGTGCGGGCTGCCATCGGGGGCGACCATTTTCTCCGGCAGTGCGTAAAAGCCGCGGTAGTACAGGGTTGCGCTGTCCAGGATTAACAGTGGTCCACTCATGCGGGGAGTATGACACCCCAACCCGACAGAGTCAGCGCTTCAACCGAGAGATCACTGGTCCTGGGACATTAAAAAACTCGACCGACACCGCTGAATCGCTCTTTGTACCAAGGGCCGAGAAAGTCAATGATTTCGACACCGTCACCGGGATTAGAAGCACTGACCATTTTTCCGCCACCGATATAAATAGCGACGTGGTGGGCCCCGCTGCCGAAGTAGAACACCAGATCACCGGGTTGGATGTCACTCACCGGAACCCGTCGGGTTTGGTCCCATTGGGTGAAACTCAGGGCCGTGAGTCCGACTCCAGCCTGGGACCAAGCAGCAGTCGTGAGTTTGGAGCAGTCCCACGAGTCTGGTGGCCGAGCGCTGTATGAGTAAGGCTCACCCACTTGGGCCAGAGCGTATTTGACGGCCAACTGGGCACGCGACCCACCCGAAGATCCAGAATCGAAATTTGCGAGTTCCGCCGCGGCCACACCGATCTGATCTTGTCGACGTTGGTCAGCGAGTTGTGACAGCTGTTGTCTCTGATCGGCTTGAAGTCCAGCCAGAACGTCTTGGGCGGCAGACAATCGCGCATCGGCATCTTTTTGGGCTGAAACCATGTCGCCACGGACCTGCTGCACTCTGGCTTCCCGCTCGGTTATCTCGGCTTCGGTTTGCGCTATGCGAAGACGCGAAGTCTGAGCCTGCCGTAATTGAGCCAACTGGGCCTGCTCCAATTGGCTCATAAGTGAGGCCTGCGCCAAAAATTCGTCGGGATTCTCCGACAACAGGAGTTGCAGGGTGGAGTCGATCCCACCGGATGTGTACGCGGCTCGGGCAATGTCGTTAATCGTGGCCATCGATGCGCGCATGTCGGCCCGCTCACGAGCCGCTCGGTTTCGGATGGACGCGAGATCTGCTCCAATGTCGTTGAGTCGTTCCATAGCTTGATGCACTAATTCGGTTGCGGCGCCCGCCTCCATTTGCAGCTCGCGAACTTGTTGAGCAACTTCCTGGATGCTTTTTTGTGGGGCGGCGGATGCGGTTGGCAGGGACCCAAGCACCAATGTGGTGGCTGCCACCAACGTGCCCAGAGCAATTGCACGTTTTTTCATCATTAATAGATGGTACCAGACCTTTCCGGAATCGGCTACAAACCCCAGACTGCGGCCACAATGCCGAGGGGTGGTCCGATTACGGCGAAAGCACGGCATCCGGGCTAATCTGTCCCACATGGCGGTAAACGCGGATTACACCGAACGCATCACCCGGGCACAAGTTCACCTGCAGGAACTTGGCATTGATTTAATGCTGGTGACCCCCAGCGCGGATCTTCGTTATCTCATCGGGTACAACGCGATCCCGCTCGAACGCATCACGGCATTGGCCATTTCCCCCCACAAAGCGCCTTTTCTGGTTGTGCCTCGGTTGGAAATCTCAACGGCAAAAGCCAGCCCATTTGGTGAACTTGGTTGGGAAGTCCGTGGCTGGGGGGAAAATGATAATCCATACGACATGATCCGAACGAATTCCGGATTTGATCGGGGCAAGATCGCGGTTGACAATCATATGTGGGCTGAGCGGGTGCTGAAAATTCAAGAAAACTTTGTTGGAGCGTCGATTGAATTGGCCGCACCGATTATCGGTGCGATTCGAATTATCAAAACCCCCACCGAGTTGGATTCCTTGCGGGAAGCGGCCGCAGCAATTGACCGAGTTCACGCCCAGGTCCCCAATCTTCTGCGCGTGGGCCGCACCGAAAGAGAGGTTGGACGCGATATCGCCGACCTGATTGTGGCCGAAGGACACTCACGTGTTGACTTTGTGATCGTGGCGTCGGGCCCCAATGGGGCGAGTCCACACCATGAACTCAGTGAACGACCCATTCAAGCGGGGGATCCGGTTGTTGTTGACATTGGTGGAACCATGCCAAGTGGCTATTGCAGCGACTGCACCCGCACCTATTCCATGGGTGACCCTGGATCTGCCTACCGGGAACGTTACGCAATCTTGCAGCAAGCACAGCAACGCTCAACCAACGCGGTTCACCACGGCGCGATCAGTCACGATATTGACGCGGCCGGTCGAAATGAACTCGCCGAGCACGATTTAGCGGAATTCTTCATCCACCGAACCGGTCACGGCATCGGACTGGAAACCCACGAAGAACCGTACGTGGGTGAGAACAACCCCACGGTAATTGAGAACAACATGGTGTTCAGTATTGAACCGGGTTTTTATATTGAGGGTGTGCACGGTGCCCGCATTGAAGACATCGTGATCTGCACCCCGGACGGGCCCGAGTCAATTAATCAACAAACCCGCGATCTTGTCGTTATTGAGATTTAGCACGAGCGCTTGTGTCCCAACGAACCCTGATCACCAATGCGGCAATCTATGCACCGAGTGTCCCGTTCGCCACGGCGATGCTCATTGACGGTGCAGAAATCGCCTGGATCGGGGACCACAGCGGTGCCGAAGTGCACCGGGAGTTGGCAGATGTCACCATCAATGCCGACGGGTATTTTCTGGCGCCAGGATTTGTTGACGCCCACGTCCATTCAACCAGTACCGGCATAATGCTCGGTGGGTTGAACCTCACCCAGGTGCAGAGCAAAGATCAGTTACTCGGCTTGCTCGCCGACTATGCCAAGCACGTCAACGGGGCCACAATTTTGGGGCACGGCTGGGATGAGACCAACTGGATCAACGCCGAACTGCCAACACGTTCGGAAATTGATCGCGCGACGTGGGGCAGTGTCGTCTATCTGAGCCGCGTTGACGTGCACTCAGCCTTTGTTTCAAACTCGCTGATTGCGCAAGCACCCGAGAGCAAGGGTCTCACCGGATTCGGCGAGGGCCCGGTCACTCAACTCGCCCACGGCGCTCTGCGCACGTATGCGTTGGGTTCCATCAGCGATGCTCAACGTGGCACAGCACAGGAATCTTTTTTCAAAAATGCCCTCCAGCACGGAATTGTCAGCGTCCACGAGATGGCGGGACCACAGATCAGCAGCCATCAAGATGCGCGCGCTTTAAAAAATCTTGCCTCCCAACGTGGCATGCCGCACCTTGCGATCTACTGGGGTGAACTCTTCAACGACAACACACGGGAGATTATTTCCGATCTCGGCGCGAATGGCGCCGGCGGCGACCTGTTCATTGACGGCGCTATTGGTTCACGTACGGCATTACTGCACGCGCCCTACAACGACGATCAGCAATCCTGGGGAGCGAGTTACCTCACCGCCGAACAGGTTGCTGATCACTTGGTTGCTTGCACCGAGTCTGGAATCCAAGGTGGGTTTCATGTGATCGGTGACAGCGCGTGCGAGATTGCAATCCGCGGAGCGAGCATGGCAGCGGATCGAACTTTGGGAACCGATTTCAAAAAGCTGAGACACCGATTAGAACACGCGGAGATGCTCACCGATCTTCACATCGCGACCATGCGCACGCTCGGTATGAGCGCCAGCATGCAACCGTTATTTGATTCTTGGTGGGGACATACCGGTGGCATGTACGAAACTCGATTAGGGGAGCGTTCACAGACCATGAATAGGTGGGGGAGTTTGCAATCCCATGGCACAGCGGTCTGCTTCTCATCAGATTCACCGGTGACTCCTAACACGCCATGGAATGCCGTGCACGCGGCAATGCACCACCATAATCCGAAGGAACGGATTACCGGCCGGGCCGCATTTGCGGCTCATACGCGCGGGGGCTGGCGTGCTCTTGGTCCGCCGTTCGATGCAGAGGGCGTCATTGAAGTAGGAGCAACCGCGAATCTGGCCACGTGGCGGGTCGAGGATTATCAGGTACATGTCCCCGATGCACGGGTGACCCAGTGGAGCACGGACCCACGTTCGGCGACGGTGCCGTTACCAAGCCTTGGCGAGGCAGACTCCCCCCTTATTCCAATCAATGTGTGCACCATTGTCAACGGTGACATTGCCTACCTAGAGGATAATTTCGCCGATCGGGTAACGACCGATGGCCCGTAGGGCATCCACCCTGATCCTGCGCCTTGGTGCAGCGGCGATCGCTGGATGGTTGCTCGCGTTGGCATATCCGTTGCAGAGTCAGTGGTGGTGGGCACCGATCTCGTTGGCCATCTTCACGGCCGTTATCTGGAATACCAATAAAAAGACCGGCGCCATAATCGGGTTTATCTATGGTCTGGTGGCATTTCGACTGCAACACGATTGGTTAATCGTGGTGGGTGCCGATGCGACCTGGATTCTCGCCATATATCTCGGCCTGTGGATCACAGGTGTTGGTATTGCAATGTCAATTATTTCGCGGGCCATCACGCGCAGAGCTATCCCGTGGCCGGTGGGCCTGCTGGCTATGAGTTCGATCTGGATCCTGGAAGAGTTGCTGCGGGGTCGTTTTCCATTCGGTGGTTACCCTTGGGCCAGGTTTGCCTTCAGCCAAGTGGACTCACCACTGGCATTTTGGTCCCGTCTTGGTGGAGTTCCGTGGTTAAGTTTTATCGTCGTCGTTGTGGCGGTCGCCGCTGTCGGCATTTTTTTCATCGTTTCGATTCGGGCAAAGATCACCCTGGTAGTGGTCATCGTTGCATCCTTTCTGATCCCGATCACCGTCAGTAACTACACCAATACACGCATTGATCCTGCTGAACCGAAAATGGTTATCGGTGTCGTTCAAGGCGGAACCCCGCAGACCGGCATGGGCGCAATGGATGTTCGCCGCGCGGTCTTGGATAATCACGTCCGGGAAACCATTGCTCTGGCGCAAAAGGTGGAGCGCGGTGACGTCCCGCAACCAGAGATTGTGGTCTGGCCGGAGAACTCGTCAGACCTTGATCCCTACCGGGAACCCGATGCTGCAGCACTCATCGACCAGGCTGCCAAGGCGATCGGTGTACCGATCTTGGTTGGCGCCGTGGTTGACTCGGCAACAGATCCGGTAAATGAGGTGTACAACATGGGGATCCTGTGGGATCCGGTCACCGGCCCCGGTGACACTTATATTAAAAACGCTCCCGTTCCATTCGGGGAGTACATTCCATTTCGCAGTATCTTGGCCCCGTTGATTTCACGTTATGACAACCGGGTGACTCGTGACTTTGCGCACGGGAGCGAGCCGGGAATTTTTAACGTTAATGGGGTGGCGTTTGGGGATCTGATCTGTTTCGAGGTTGCCTTCGACCGGGTCGTGAATCGGGTGATCAGTGCGGGTGCTCAGATACTCGTTGTTCAAACCAATAACGCGACCTTCGCTGGAACAGCATTGCCGGAGCAGCAACTTCACATTGAGCGGTTGCGCGCAATTGAATACGACCGAACAGTAATCGTTGCTGCGACTACCGGAATCAGCGCCGAGATTTTGCCCGATGGTAGCGTTGGTCAGATCCTGCGCGATGGCGAGACGGGTTCCTTCGTTGTTGAAGTTGCGCCACACTCAAACGTGACACCCGCTGCACGCTTTGGTCCCTACCTAGAAATTATTCTTTCTTTGTTCGCCGTTGGTGTTCTTGCCGTCATCCCGATTCGCAAACGTCAAAAGCACAAGAGTTAAAGTGAGCGGATGAGCGCATTGCCGGAGCCAACCAATGCGGACCTGGGGCGGATTTTGGTCATCATTCCGACCTACAACGAACGAGATGCCCTCCCGAACATTTTAGCCCGGGTTCGCAATAGCGTCCCAGACGCTGACATTCTGATCGTTGATGACAACTCACCCGATGGCACGGGAAAAATCGCTGACGAATGGGTATTAGGACATCCGGGGATTCACGTGATGCATCGACTCGGCAAGGCCGGCCTAGGCGCCGCCTATCTGGCAGGTTTTGCTTGGGGATTGCAACAAGGATTTGACGTCCTGGTGGAAATGGACGCTGACGGATCACATCAACCCGAACAACTGCCCACGTTGTTGGCCGCCCTCGAATACTCCGATCTCGTTCTTGGTTCCCGCTGGGTCGAAGGCGGAGGAACCGAGAATTGGTCAAAAAAGCGTGAGCTCCTATCCAAGGGTGGGAATTACTACACAAAAATCATGCTCGGAATCGATATTGCCGATGCCACCGGGGGTTACCGTGCATTTAAGGCAAGTGCACTTCGTTCACTCGACCTACATGCGGTCGCCTCTGCGGGTTACTGCTTTCAAGTTGATCTTGCGTGGCGGGCCAAACAACGAGGTTTCGTGGTCACCGAAGTGCCCATAACTTTTGTTGAGCGCGAGGTGGGCATTAGCAAAATGAGTCGCAAGATTGTCGCCGAAGCGTTGTGGAGGGTGACGGTCTGGGGGATTGACCGTCGAGTGCAGACGGTCAAAAAAGTTTTCGCGAAAAGACGTCAGGCGAGCCGGTGAAAACACGTTCCCGTTTGATCCTCTTCGGGTACCCACTCATTGAAATCTTGTTGCTCTGGTGGGTTGCGAGTATGACGGGGTGGGCAATTGCGATCCTGTTGATCATCGCCGGATTCCCGGTTGGTGCCGCCCTGATGCGAAATGCGGCGAGTAAGGCGTCCCTTGTCGCTTCTACCCCCGATGAACACAAACCTAAGGTTGCGCGGTCTTCAGCTCTAATGTTTGCATCCGGGCTGCTCATCATGGTTCCTGGATTTGCCACGGATCTCATCGGCATTATTTTGCTGATCCCACCGATAGGTAATCGAGTTGTTAAGGCAGGTAGCTCGTGGATTGGAACCCGGATGGTGAGCATGCCGGGGTTTGGCAACGCGGGATTCACGGGAAGCCAATTTGCATCCTATGTTGACGGTGAGGTGATCCGCGGGGTCGTAATCAGCGACGGGGATATCGACCCAGATGAAAACGGAGGTCCCGAAGGACCTCCGCAGATCATCCGCTAAGTAATCAAGCCGTACGGGGCAAGGGGCCTCCGTGCAGTAAAGCCACCCGCTCTTCGTAGAGTGCTTTCAGCTCTTTCAAGCTACGGCGCTCAAGCAACATATCCCAGTGCGTGCGGACCGGCCGATCGGGAACCTTGGTTACCACGACGAAATTGGGTCGGGCGGCAACGCTGCCGCACCGGCAGTCCCACTCAATAGGAATCTCTTCAGCTTCTACCGACATCGGGATCACGGATGTGTGTCCGGCCGGACAGACATAGGTAATCGCAACTCGTTCTGCGGGTGGAACCAAGTCATCGCGTTCCAAGCTCAATGCTCCAAGGCGCGTCCCACGCATAGAGGTCTCAATCATGTTGTGCCCCTTTCCTGGCTAACCGATCCAACTATTGGTCCGTTGGAGGTCAGACGAGTGAAATCAGGGGGCGGTTCCCTCAAAAACAAGTTTATTGATCACTTTCTAGCGAACCACCAGTGCGAACACCACAATTGTGATTCCGCTCACAAGCCCAATGATGATCCAAGGAACGCTTCTACGAATCCGGCCATATTTGGGCTTTCCCATGCCATCAGCGATCTCACCTTCACGCTTTAACCGCTCATTGCCTCGAGCAATTCGAGATGCCTGGGCGATGCGCTCCTGCGCACTGGCCTCCTTGGGCGCATTGGATAAACGTTCCGGGTCAAACAATTCGTCGAAGTCGGGGGAGGGGTTGATCACGCTAAAATTCTAACCCCAACCCAACTAGGCTGGGAGAGTGGTGACGGGGAGTTTCAAAGGCGGGCGCTCATTTGACCGTTTAATCAATTTCTCTGACGCCGTTGTTGCGGTAGCCATCACGGTTTTGGTCCTTCCCATTGCAGATATCACTCTGGCTCGCGGGGAGGATTCTGTTTGGAAAGTCCTCGCCGACCATGCAGGGGAAGTCATTACTTTCTTCTTCACCTTCTTTGTGGTTTCGATCCTGTGGCTTACCCATAATCGAATCATGAATCAGATGCGTGGTTATGACGGCGTGTTTTTTTGGCTCAACACCGCATGGCTTGCCGGAATTGCCTTCCTGCCGGTAACCAGTGCGCTGTATTCCGACGGGGGCGCAAATGGAGTGAGTGGCTGGTTCTCCGGCGAAAACCTCGGCGGTTCAGGCATGCTTTACTGGGGCTCACTGTCATTAATTAGTTTCATGAGCACGCTCATGTCTGTGCACGCGCGGAAAAACCCACACTTGTACGACCAAGAGCAACATGGTGGTCATACCTGGCAGTCAACAACACGCGGTTGGATGTACACGGTTTACTTTCTCGTGGTTGGTGTCGTGTCACTTTTTTCAACCGCGGTCTCTTCGTATTTGCCCATTGGTTTGATCTTTCTTCAATTCATTCTGAAAAGAAATGAGTTCAGCAGTGACGAAGACGAAGAACAGGCAATCCCGCGATGAAGCATGCTGAGTTTGCTCCCTACAGCGAATAACGCATACTAAAGTCATGACGACACAATTAAAAGCCTCAATTGCCGCCCTCTCCGTAGTGGGAATACTGCTCGCCGGATGTTCATCCGACTCTATGGATATGGGTGACTCGCAAGACACCGTAGGGATGACGGCCGACTCGCAAACAACGGGCAGCATGGCTGATATCACATTTGCGCAGATGATGATCCCGCACCACGAGCAGGCGGTCGTGATGTCTGGGTTCGCATTAACAAATACCGATAACCCGCAGATTCTTGCATTGGCCCAGGAAATAATGGACGCGCAAGGCCCCGAGATTGCGCAGATGAATGCGATCCTTGAACGCATCAATGTCGACATGATGGCTCATGACATGGGTGCCCACGGTGGGGACGCGATGGCTGGCATGCTCAATGAAGAGGATCTGGCCGCATTGCAGTCCGCCAGTGGATCAGAGTTTGACCAACTTTTCCTCACCGGCATGATTGCCCACCATGTCGGGGCCATCGACATGGCTAAAATCGTCCTCGCTTCTGGCTCCGACCCTGAGGTGCGCACCCTCGCTGAAGCAATTATTGCGGCCCAACAGACAGAAATTGACGCCATGCAGGGACTTCTGGCCAACTAGTTGATGGGAAGGATTAACCGGTGATCTATCCGAGTCGAATGCGCGCATCGCAGTTGAAAGTGATCAAGATAGGTGCTTTGGTAGCCGTGGTTGCGTTGTTGGGATCGTGTTCATCCGCCGCGTCACAGAGCGCCTCTACCGACTCAAATGACGGTCAAACACAGGGTCAAAGTGAACCGGCGCCCGTAACGCTGGGTTCCCCCGAAACGGGTCATGTGCACAATCTGGCATTTGATGGCAACATGTTAATGCTGGGTACCCACGATGGAATGTGGCGGTTAGATCCGGAAAATTCATTGGTCTTAGTCTCACAACCATCCTTTGACGTAATGGGGTTGACTCGAAATGGTGACCGTTGGCTGGCGTCTGGGCACCCCGGGCCCGACATGGCGGCGCCCGATGACCTTGGTTTAATTCAATCCTTGGATAGTGGGGTCACCTGGCAGCCCGTGTCGCTCAGTGGCGAGGTTGATTTTCATCGATTGGTCGCTTCAGGCGAGGTCGTCTTAGGCCTTTCAGCACACGACGGCAAACTTCTTCGGTCCCAAGATGGCGGGCTCACTTGGGTTGATCTGGGCTCTCCACCGCTGTATGACCTAGCTGTCGATCCGAATGACCCTGACCTCGTTGTTGCAACGAGCGCAGACGGACCAGTGCGTAGTACAGATGGTGGTCAAACGTTTACACCCATTACCGCACCGGTACTTCTGGCCTTACTAGCGTGGACGGATCAGGGGCTTTATGGCGCATCCGTGGACGGTGAGATTCTGTATTCCACCAACGGTGGAATGAACTGGGAAGCGCGAGGGTCCCTGGGCGGGCAACCGGTAGCACTCGCAGCAAACGCCTCAAGCGTTGTTGGATTTGTTGGTGATTCGGTCCTGGCATCTCTCGATGGCGGAGTCACTTTCAAGCCACGCATCTCAGGGATCGGTCAACACTAAACGAATTCGCCAAGAGATGTAACGTCTTCCCACCGTCATGTAACCGTCATCTTTGCTGGCGTAAGGGAGGGTCACGGTCGTCCAAGATAGATCCATGACCGTATTGCTACCAGGAAGTAACCCGATAAATGCGCGTTCTGATGTTCATCATGTTGTTCGCCTGATGACCGGATCCGACCTCGATATCGTCGTTGCTTGGCATCGACGGGCATTTCCTACCGGTTTTTACACTCAATTGGGATCGGGATTCATGAAAAAATGGTTTCACGCCCACATCAACTCGCCGGCGGCAGTTTCGCTGGTGGCTTGTGATGACCAGGGCGCGGTCGTGGGGTACCTATTGGCAACGACTAATGACGCCCAATATCGAAACCGATCAACCATCCAAGGCCTTCACCTGGGTATCCGAGGCGGAGTGGCCTTAGCGGCCCGTCCATTCCTGTGGAGTGAGTTCGCCCGCGTGCGGGCTCGGCACTATGTGGCCCGATGTGTCCGCGCCGTCGGCCGGAACATAGGCAATGAAACGTCGCGGGGTGCTCCGCAAACCCTCGGAAACGGCGACGGTGAATTGGTCTACATTTGCATCGAACCAGACCATCGTCGACGTGGAGCTGGAGCGGCGCTGCTGGAGTCCTTCACCGGCGAGGCTGTGCGCAGCAACACGAAACGGCTGCACTTAGTCACCGAACGAGACAATCACGGAGCTCGGCAGTTTTACGCGAGTCACGGTTGGCACGTGATGGATGACACCGCACGAGCACTCGACGGGCGCGCCCTTATGCGGATGCAAAAACACATTGGAGTTCAGAGCCCGTGCGTCGGCTAATCGCAGTTGCCCTCGCGTCGGGCCTCATCGTCGTTGCCGGTGTGGCGATCGTCGCCGTGGATTCACGTTCGCCCAGTCACGACAATGTTGTGCAACCGGCCCCTGATCCGAATCAGAATTCGATCGTGCCGATTGTGGACACCACACCGGTGGCAGGTGGTGCATCGCCTGTCATCACTCGGATCCCGGCCACCCAATGGAAACAGATCGTGTCCACCGGCACGTGGCGACCGGGTTGTCCGGTAGGTCGCAAGGACCTGCGCAGCCTCACGATCGGCTACATCGATTTCACCGGCAAGGCGCAGCGGGGCACGATCATTGCGCACCGCGATAGCGTCGATGATTTGTCCACAATTTTTACCGATCTGTACCAGGCGAGGTTCCCCGTTGCGCGGATGGAACCGGTTGAGAATTACGGTGGAGATGTCTTGCGCAGTCTTCGAGCAAACAACACGTCAGCGTTTAACTGTCGAAAGCCCGGTCAAATTAACGCGCCGGTAAGCGATTCGCCGCATGCAAACGGGCGAGCAATCGACATTAACCCGGTCCAGAATCCTTGGCGGGATCCGCGGTGTAAGTGCTGGGAACCGCGGGCAAAATTTGCCAAGGTTAAATCCGGACCCGGGGTGATTCGTCAAGGGACCCTGCCCGTTCGACTATTCCAGGAACAAGGTTGGATCTGGCAGAACATCAAAGTCGCGGATTACATGCACTTTGACACCGGGTACCCCTCACGGCCCCGCAACGGTAACAATGTGGGGTGAGGGTGCCACGCGGTGCAATCCTTGACAGGTCATCTGGCGCGATCGTGTCCGCACAGCGCATTACCCAGGGAGGACGCATGGCTTTCGGCAAAGTACTGGTAGTCGACGACGAAGTGCCTCTGGCCAGGATTATCGGCAGCTACCTTGAGCGTGAGGGTTTTGACGTCACCGTGGCACACGAGGGAACAAGCGCGATTGACATCGCGCGAAGGGAGCGACCCCTGCTCATTTTCTTGGACATTATGTTACCGGGAATTGACGGCATTTCGGTGTGCCAGCAGATGCGAGAATTTACCGACGCTTACATCCTCATGCTGACCGCTCGCGACTCCGAGAGCGACAAAGTTCTTGCCCTCTCCACCGGCGCTGATGACTATCTGGTCAAGCCGTTCTCCTCCCAAGAACTAGTCGCCCGTAGTCATGCAATGCTGCGCCGACCACGCGGGCCACGCGGGACTCATGCGGCTGTGAATGAGCGGTTGCACGTGGGAAGTCTGACCATGGACACTCATGAGCGAACCGTCGCGCTCGACGGTGAAGATATCGCGCTCACCCGCTCTGAATACGACATCCTTGAATTGCTCGTACGAGCAGATGGCGCCGTGGTGTCGCGCGAAGACGTCATCAATGCGATTCGTGGGGGACAGTGGTTCGGCGATTCGCAAGTCGTTGATGCGCATATCGCTCGGTTGCGCTCAAAGTTGAAGGACACCCCGCAACATCGGCGGTTTATTTTGACGGTACGCGGGGTCGGCTATCGATGGGAAAGTGGATGACACGGTCAAGGCGTTTACCGCCACTCGCGCGTCGAATGCTCACAACCCAGATGCAGATCACGACGCTGGCGAGTCTCACGTTGTTGACGCTGGTCATCCTTATCGCACCAAAGAGGTTCGCGGATCACCTTGTTTCCACCGGTGAGACCAATCCTCTGGTAATCGCACATGCCGAGGAAGCCTTTGTCCAAGCCGGCGCGCTAGCACTGGGTATTGCCCTCGCGATCTCATTGATCGCTGCCGCTGTTCTTTCCCGCGCCATCGGTCGACGCATTACCCAACCGATTGAGCAACTAGCCCAAGGAGCAGACGCCATCGGTTCGCGAAACTTTGTCGTTGAGGCATCCCGCCACCCGTTCAGTGACGAAGTGGATCGACTTGGTGTGAGCCTGGAAAGGATGGGTAGGCAACTTGCCGAAACCGAGCGCACCCGAAACCGACTCCTGTCCGACCTTGCCCACGAGATGCGCACGCCGCTAGCGACATTGGAGCTGTACATCGAAAGTTTCCAATTCGAACTGGTGCCAAAGGAAGAAGCACTGACCACGATCAAGGACCAGATCCGACGCTTGCAGCGTCTCGCGCAAGACCTGCGCGAAGTTGCCTTGGCTGAAGAACACGCTCTCGCAATGGAGTTTGAGAACGTTGAACTGGGTGAACTCGTGGCCTCCGCATGCACCGCGTTCGCTCCACGATTAGCGGTTGAGGGGATTGACTTGCAACAGGAGCCGGCCAGTGGAGCGATTAATCTCAAAGCAGACCGGATCAGATTGCAGCAAGTATTAGGAAATATTCTCGACAATGCCGCACGCCACACAGAGCCGGGTGGAAGGGTGATCGTGGCTTTAGGTCGGGCAAGTTCGGATGCGGTTATCCACATTACAGATACCGGAATCGGGATACCACCGGCCGAAATCAACCAGGTATTTGAGCGCTTTTACCGGGTTGATCCCTCTCGCATGGCGGCAGATGGTGCCGGAAGCGGATTGGGGTTAACCATTGCTCGAGCTATTGTCGAGGCCCACGGTGGCAGCCTGAATGCTTCCTCCGAAGGGATCGGTTGCGGCACAACCCTTACCCTTACACTGCCAACCATGACGCGTGCGGCCATTGCGAGCCTGCCTCGCACTGTGGAATCATCTGCGGGAAGGGGGGTCCAGTGAGGCGACGCGGACAGAGGGCTTGGTCGGTAAGTTCGCAATATTTATACCTGCGACTGAGTACCGGGATGCTGTACACCGGACTACTACTGATGTTGGCGATTGTAGAAATCAGGAACGCGACAATCACGCTCGAGCCGGTAGTCTCACTCATTCATGAAACGGGAGCGGCTGCTGCACTCCTGATGGCACTCATCGTATTTCTCGGTCTGTGCACAGCACCAATACATCGACGTGTTCTAGAACCAACTCTTCAATGGCGCGCCTGCGCAACTTTCGGCGCCGTTGACGACGTGTATCACCGTTCACTCGGGAGTCTTTCTACCGCGACGCTGCCTCGCTTAGAACATGCTCATGCTCGCGCCGGATCTATGGATCCAGCCCGGCAAGCCGACCAGACTCAAGTGGCATTTCGGACGGCTTCTCGGGCTGGTGCCTGGTTGTCAATCGTGTTCGTCCCCATCCTCTGGTACACCGATTACCTCACCGTCAATGCCTCGTGGATTGTGGCCGCCGTGCTCATCGTTATTGCTCTGCTGATTGGTCTGGGTTATTCACGCGACGCAGGGAATAATCACGATAAAAGAATTGCTCGTTGGGAAATACGATCCGTTGTTACCGCAGTATCACTTGAAATCATTGCCGCCGGCGGAATTGTTGTGGCTCTGTTGGCGCTACAGCACACGGCAGGGGTCCCCTCATCCGGTGTGGGCCAAGCACTGGCAGTAGCGCTGATCGCGCGATCAATCGTTCACGTTTCACCGGCGCCCATGGGGCTCGGCCTGGCCGATGCTGTCCTCGTTGCTGGGCTGATCATGATTGGTGCTTCTGTACCGATTGCAATTGCCACCACACTAATTTGGCGCGTTTCTACGGTGATTGTGATATTGGGGCAGATAGCGCTCGTGAATTTGACACCACAACCATCACCCCCAGTCGCTAGGGATCGAGATACCTCCTCAGAATCTCGAGTGGGGCAGTTTTTACACCATTGGACGTTTCGTGCGGTGGGGGCACTCCCGACATTTATGTCTTCTGCGATTCGACGACACGTGTTCGAAA